>Ga0335074_10002125_pt1 | contig 26987 bp, 31 predicted proteins | sample Lox_Sample_23_FD_206715 | JGI IMG/M metagenome (GOLD analysis project Ga0335074, IMG submission 206715) | Soil microbial communities from Loxahatchee National Wildlife Refuge, Florida, United States - Lox_Sample_2.3 | ecosystem: Environmental > Terrestrial > Soil > Wetlands | place: USA...
GCTCTAAATCACCCTTCATCATATTATACCTATATAATTGTACTCGGTTATCATTTGATTTTGAAACAGTACATAAATTTTTTTCTTCATCTTTTTTTTTTTTATTTTCTGTTTCTTTTTCTGTTTCCGTTTCTGTTTCTTTTTCTGTTTCCGTTTCTGTTTCTTTTTCTGTTTCCGTTTCTTTTTCTGTTTCCGTTTCTGTTTCTTTTTCTGTTTCTGTTTCCGTTTCTGTTTCTTTTTCTGTTTTTTTATAGTCAGATTTTATTTTTAAACATATTATATATATATATTTAAAAATACCATAAAAAAACTTTAATAAAATTCATGATATAATACATAATTGTACTACTAGAGTACCTCTCACTAAAAAAGATATATAATTATCCCAAGTAATAGAATATTTACTCTTACTTAACATCTTATATATTAGCCAAACAATAAATACAACTGATACAAAAGATACTACTCAATACCCTACTAGAATTCCTAAATTAAGTAGTTTAACGCTATACGGTAAACCCCAATTAGTGCTAATAAATTTTATTGCTAATAACGACAAATCTAAAATTATTGAAAATTTTAGGAATACAATCCTTAATGCATCCCTTCCATTGTTATCTAAAGTTTCTAAAGAAGAAACTTTATATAACGATTTATTATTTAAATATGAACTAGAAAAAGAAAAAAAATACCTTTTTAATATTAAATAAACTGTATTCCATATATTATTTAATACATCGGAATAACCTTTTAATAAAGCCTTTAATCCAGTTATAAATGCTTTTAATTTAATCGACATCTATATATTTAACCATTTTTTTTTGCTTTTTAAATAAATTTTTAATAATAAACCAAAATACAAATATAAAATACAAAAAATATCTCTATGATTTGTAAAACTTAAAATTTTTATTTTTTTTTTAATGCTATTCATCATCATTTTTCTTTTTAAAATCTTGACTAGAATCCCTAAAATATTGCCAATACATTCCGTTTTTTTTTATATTTCTATAAAATAAAAACTTTTTTTTTTGTATTAACAACACAAATATAAAAGTATTATACATGCAAAAATATATACTTTCTTCCCTGAGACTAACAAAATAATCACTAAACCATTTAGCTCTGATTAACGTCATATTATATAAATAGCTATATTGATAAAAATGTTCTGATTTCATACAATTTAGAACTATATCTTTAGTTATATTAGTATATATTAAACTTTTTTTTTTTTCAACTGAATTTTCTAATATATACGATAACATTTCCACTATTTTAAAATTATTTTTTATTACTTCATCTTTTTCTTGATATAAACAATACATATTAACTTCTTTTATCTCAATAGAAGATCAATAATTATATATATCATATATCTTATTAACAAAAAACTTAATCAAATTAAGACAAAATTCGTAACATGTTATTTCAATGCTACTAAATTTAATAGGATCCTCTTCATAATAATCCAACTCTATACCACATTTTAAAATTAAATTTAAATAAAAATCTAATTGATATACTGTATTTAAAAAATCTTCCACTTCTATTGTATATTCTTTCTTATACCCCCTCCATACAAAATAATTAATATACCTCAAAAAGTATAAATGTTTAAAAAATAAACTACTAAATAATATTTTTTTAGTGTTATTCATTTCCATATATTCCATATATTAATCTTTTTGTATTTACAATCATAATAATAATAGTATATAAAACCATCATAATAATAATAATAATAGTATATAAAAAAAAATAAATAACTATATATATATATTTCAAATAAAAAAATCTTTTTTCATAGATATATGTAATATCTTCACCAGTACATAAACTACTTAAAAAACCTTTATAAGAAAAAAATAAAAATTTATCCTTATTTAAAAATAAATTAGATACAAAAAGAAATTTATCTAATGTATCACAGAATATACCTATAGTCCTACCTCCTGAAAGGAAAAAAAAAAAAGATGAATTAAACAATCCTTTAATATATTTGCTTCCTATACTAATACTACTAATATTTCTACTTATTAATTTATATTTTATATTTTTTCATCATAAATTATAATTTATCACATTACAAAAAATTATAAAAGAATCCGTATTGATGTGTTTAAATATATACTTATATAATTCTAATTTTCTACTACTACTCAAACTCATAGTAATTTAAATTTTTACCCTTAAATTTGTTGATTTTATTGTACCCATTACAACAGGTAATGATTTACTTAAATCCCATGTCGGATATTTAAATTTTGATAATTTTAAAAGATCTTCCAACTCTACATATTCTTGTATATATTTATAACCACCTTCTTCTATTATTTCTTCTTCCTTCTTTAATATTGATAAAATATATCCAATAGTAGGCATTTTAACTATAAAAGTATAATTTTTATTAATGCTAATACTTATATTAACTCTCAAATTAAAATATGAAGGTAAATCTAAAGTATAATCATTGAAATCTTTACAAAATTTAGTAGAATTAACACCTATGTTACCTAATACAGTACCTAAAGGTGGTACACTTTCTGCCTTCTGCGAAAATATCAATAAACTCAAAAACTTATATTTAGTTTTTTTATGTATGCGTCTCATTACCTATTTATCTATCTATCTCACCAAATACTAAATCTTGCGTACCTATTATAGTAACTAGATCAGCCAAAAATAAACCACTAACCATATGATTCAACCCTTGTAAATGTAAAAATCCGGGTGATTTAATTCTACACCTATAAGGCCTGTTAGTATTATTAGATACTATATAAACACCAAATTCACCTTTTGGTGCTTCCACCACACTATAAGCTTCTTCCTTTTGTATAGTATAACCCTCACTATATAATTTATAATGATGTATCAAAGATTCCATACTATACTTCATTAAAGCTCTATATGGTGGAACCAATTTAAAATCATCTACAACAAAACTAGTATCTTGTAAAGATTCAAAAATTTTAAAAAAATTTAAACATTGTAATATTATTGCACATGATTCTCTAAGTTCACTTACACGAACCATATAACGATCATAACTATCACCTATAGTACCTAAAGGTATGCAATAATCTAATAAATTGTAAGAATCATAACTATCCATCAAACGTATATCCCACAAAACTCCTGATCCCCTTAACATTGGTCCTGTAAAACCATATAAAAAAGCATCTTTATAATTTATTATACCTATATATAAAAGTCTTTCTAACCATATTCTATTATACTTTAATAAATCCTCTAATTCATCAATTCTTTTTACAAACTGTGAAATAAATATAAATACATCATCTATCAAACCCTTAGGTAAATCATGAGAAACACCTCCTGGCCTTATATAATTAGCATGCATACGTGCCCCTGTTACACGTTCATAAAACTCCATTATCTTTTCCCTCTCCTCGAAAAATCATAAAAATGGCGTCAAAGCACCTATATCTAAAGCATGTGTTGTAATAGCCAATAAATGATTCAATATTCTTGTAATTTCACAAAAAAATATACGTATTATTTTTGATCTCAATGTTATATTACAATTTAACAAATATTCTACACATAATGAATAACTATGTTCCTGTGACATCATACTTACATAATCTAAGCGATCAAAATAAGGTAATGCTTGAATATAAGTTTTATATTCAATAAGTTTTTCTGTACCTCTGTGAAGTAATCCTATATGCGGATCTACTTTTTTTATAAATTCACCATCTAAATATAATACTAAACGTAAAACACCATGAGCAGCTGGATGCTGTGGACCAAAATTTAAAGTTAAATTTTTTATTTTATTCAACATTTTATTACAAATTTCATGCTACTCATGGATTTTCAAATATAAAACTTCTATATGATTGCATTATTTCAATAAATTCTTCCACTATACATTTAATTGTATCCTCATAACGTAATTCAAAAAAACCCATTAATGGAAAATTTTTTAGTAATGGATGACCATTAAAACCATAATCCGTTAATAAACGTCTTAAATCTCCATTTATAATAAATTTTAATCCAAATAAATCTCATATCTCCCTTTCTAACCAAACTGAAGAATTATATAAATTTTTTAAAGATATTATTAAATTTTCTTTATTTAATAATACCTTAAAAAAACAACGTAAATTAACACGTTCATACAAAAAAACATAAATTAATTCAAATCTTTTATTATTTATAATTCTACCTGGATAATCTACACAAATTATATCTAATAATGAATTATATTTCATTATTAAATTAAATTTTAAAATAATAAATAATGTATAATAATATAAAATATTTATACAAAAAATCATCGAATATTTTTTTATTAAACTATATGAAAAATATTTTTTTAAAAAAAAAAAAAAATAACAATAAACATATATTAATGTTCTAATTTCATTCCAAGGACCCACTAAATAATTCATATAACAAACCTATAGTTAAAATAAAAATAAATATAAACATAGAATAATATCCTATAATACTTAAAAATTTTATACTAATTACTCAAGGATATATAAATATTAATTCCAAATCAAATAAAATAAATAAAATTGCTACTAAATAATACTTTATATCAAACTTTATTCTAGCATCTCCATAAGGATTAAAACCACATTCATAAGAAGATAATTTGGAATCATTAGGTTCTTGATATACAAGAAAAAAAGAAAAAAAAAACAACATAAAAGTTACTATACATACAAAAATTATATATTTATATATTAAATAATATTCACCATACATTTAAAAACTTACTATATATAACTTATTTGTAAATAAGTAACTTACATCTATTATTGAATAAGGATATATACCAAATAATATTATTAAAAAAAAAAATATAAATAATATATTATTTTCTAAACGTGTACAATCACTATAATATTTAAAAAAAAAAACTTGAATTAAACCATAAAATATTTTATTATATAAAAACAAGGAATATACAAGACTTAATAATAAACCTAATAATGAAAATAATATTATCATATTTGATACCTTAATACCACCTAATAATATTAAAATTTCACCAATAAAATTAAAAGTACCTGGAAAACTAAAATTAGATAATATAAATATAAAAAAATATATAGAAAATAATGGCATTATATTAACTAAACCACCATAATAAAAAATTATACGTGTTTTATAACGTTCATATAATATTCCTATACTTAAAAATAAGGATGAAGATGTTAAACCATGTGCCAACATCATAATATAACTTCCTATTAAACCTTCTAAATTACATGAAAATAAACCTATCAAAGAAAAATTCATATGTGAAATTGAAGAATAAGCTATTATTTTTTTAATATCTATTTGATTTAATGCAACTAAAGCACTATAAGTTAAACCTATAACACTTATAACTAAAATAAAATAAATTAAATCTATATATATTGTATAAAAAGGTACAACTAAAAACCTATACATAGCATAAATACCTAACTTTAACAAAATACCGGCTAAAATAACTGAACCTGTAGAAGACGCTTCTACATGAGCTTCTGGTAATCATATATGAAAAGGAAATATAGGTACTTTAATAGAAAAACCTATAAATAATAATAAAAAAATTATAAAAGATCTATTATCAAAAAAACAGGAAAACAAAAAAAATTCTATCGAGGAACTACCTTTATTTAAAAAAATATCTAAAATACAAATTAAAATAAAAATAGAACCTATAAGTGTATAAATAAAAAACTGATATGAAGCAGAAATCTTTCTAACTCTACTACCTCATATACCTATCAGTAAAAAAACTGGTATTATTATTGATTCAAAAAAAATAAAAAAAAATATAAAATCTGTTACTAAAAATATATTAATTAATAATATTGACAATATTATTAATATATATATATACATATATATTTTGTATCTCAAATTTCAATAACTTATTAAACATAATGCTAACAAAAATGATGATAATAAAATTAAAGAAATTGATAAAATATCTATACCTATACTATAACTATAGTTAAAAAATGATATATTATAAAATTGAATTATACATTGATACCATAATATTGATTTATTAAAAAATATTATAGTATACAATAACCATAAAACAAAATTTAATAAAAATATATATAAGGAATATATTCGAAATATATTTTTAAAAAAAAAAAATAAACCATAAACGTATACTACACTTATTACTAATATTGTAGTTAATCACATTTATATTTATAATAATATCATATATATATATATAGATATAAAAACAAAACCAAAAGAAACTGGTAATATAACTTTTCAACCTAACATCATTAATTGATCATAACGATAACGTGGCAAAGTACCCCTAATTCAAACAAACACAAACATTAAAAACAAAAATTTTATACAAAACCAAAAAACTCCATCCATATAAAAAAATTTAAAATAAAAAATTTCAACTCAACCACCAAAAAATATACAAGTTATTATACAAGACATCAATATTATATTACTATACTCAGCCAAAAAAAAAAAAGTAAAACCAATAGAAGAATACTCTACATTATAACCAGACACTAATTCTGATTCAGCCTCTGGTAAATCAAACGGTATCCTATTAGTTTCCGCTAATGCTGAAACTAAGAATAAAATAAATAAATGAAAAAATGGCTTTACATAATACAAATCATTTTGTGCTTCAACTATCGATATTATATTCGCTGTACCAGCGTATAATATAATCGGAATTATTATTAATCCCATTGATATCTCATAACTGATAAATTGAGCGGATGATCTTAAAGCACCCAAAAAAGCATACTTAGAATTACTTGATCAACCAGACACTATAATACCATATACACCTAATGAAGAAAAAGCAAAAAATAATAATAAACCTATATTTATATCTACTAGTACAATATTTATATTTATAGGTAAAAAAGCTCAACAAAATATACTTAATATAAATGTAAATAAAGGAGCTAACATAAATATTAAATAATTTGAATATAATGGTATAGTTGTTTCCTTATTCAATAATTTAAAACCATCTGCTATCGCTTGTAAACTACCATAAATACCTACTACATTTGGCCCTCTTCTTCTTTGCATAGAGGCTAATTCTTTACGTTCCATTAACGTAAAAAAAGCAACTGATAATAAAATTGTAATAAATAAAGGTATAAAATATATAAAAAAAAAAAAGATATTTATTAAATTTTTAATCATAAATTTTAAAAAAATTAATAAATACATTACCAATTTAAAATATAACTTTTATAACTACATAAAGACATAATTTTTGAATTTTTTAAAAAAAAATCATCATTATAATGATTATTTAAATACCTAAAAATTTTAGAATTTACAAATTTTAATATTTTTTTTAAATTATTGTAAATAAAATTTTTAGGTTTATTTTTAAATTTTATATTTAATAAAAATTCACCAGTAAAAAAAAATAAAATTTTATAAAAATCCATTAATTCATAAAAAAAATTACAACTATAATTAATTAATGATTGAAAAAAATCTAAAAAAACATTATCTATTATAGATACTTGTAAAATTTTATATTTACTATTAAATAAAATTAGTATACTAAAAATTTCTCAATCACTATATATATTATTCATAATAATTAAACATTCTTTTAATAATCTATATCTACCCTCCAGGTTTAAAAAATACAAATCACACTCATAAGGTGCCTTTACCGGAATACATATTTTTGCATTCAAGAAAATATTACTAGAACTTTTTATAAAACCTTGAAAAGTTGTAAAAGAATTTTTTAAATTAAATTGATTAAATGAATCAATACCTACAAAATAATTACTCAATTTAAAATTTTTATTTTTTAAAAACGTTTTAAATGAAAATTCACAAGCTGATAAAAAACCCAAAGAAGTAGAAATCAAATTAAAACTTTCTATACTAAATTTACATTTTAAAATATTTACAAAACTAAAAAAAAAAGATCTTGAATCTCATCTTTTTAACAATGATAAACCCAATAAAAATTTAGGGTTATTTATTGAAAATAAAAACACACTTGAAAGTGAAGAACTATATATAAGATTATAAAATATATTAGATAATTTCCTTATTTTACCTTCCATAAAACATATTAAATTTAATATATTATTACCACAATTTATTATTGGATAAGTTAGATATTTCAAACTTAAACCAAAAGATATTAATAATAAACTATTATTTTCATTTAATAAATAATTTTTTCTAATTCGTGAATTTAATAAAGGATTCTCTAAACGTAAATTACTACCTACAAAAAAAATTAAAGATACCTTTTCTAATTCTAATAAACTATTATTATATAAAAAAGAAAATTTAAAATCATATATTCAATTAAAAACATTATAGTAAGATAAATTTGAACATCCAAAAATACTAAAAAATGTTTTTAAATTTAATGCTCCTGTCAGATCAACAAAAGGACCTATAAAACCTGATATATATCTAAAAAAATTATAATTTAAAATTTTTAAAAAAAAAGGTATAAAATTTTTTCAAGAAAAAACAACTAATTTATTATTAATTTTTATTTTAGGATAATTTAATCTATTTATTATTAAACTATCAAAACTAAATCTTGTTTTATTTGTTATTCATTCCTCATTCAATTCTTCATTTAAAGATGGCAAAATACGTTTAATTGTATTTCCATACACATAAATTTTTATAGAAGCAGATAAACTATCTAAAAAATCCACATTATTAAAAGGCTCTAACTCCCACACCCTATATTTATAAGCTGTTGGCATTGAAGTTAAAGCACCTACCGGACATAAATCTATTATATTACCTGATAATTCGTCATTATAATTCATTTTTACAAATGAACCTATCTCCATATTAATACCCCTACCTATTACTCCCAACATAAAATTTGATACATCAAAAGCAAATCTGACACATCTTGTACAATGTATACAACGTGTCATAATAGTTTTTATTAATGGACCCATATATAAATTATCTACCGCTTTTTTAGCGTTCTCATAAAAACGTCCTCTATCTGATCCATATGTTAATGTAATATCCTGTAAATCACATTCTCCTCCTTGATCACATATAGGACAATCTAATGGATGATTCACTAATAAAAATTCTAAAATACTTTCTCTACTTTCCTTAACTCGTCTATTATTTGTATATATTATCATGCCTTCTATGAGATTAATAGCACATGAAACACCTAATGCATCATTTATTTGTACTAGACACATTCGACAATTCCCAGCTATACTTAGCCTTTCATGATAACAAAAACAAGGTAAAAACAAGTTTTGTCTAAAACAAAACTGAAATATTGTTAGATTGTCATCGTAAGAATTTAAACTTTTATTATCTAACTCGAAAGTAATCACTTAAACCTTACTTTCCTTGTTTAATCTATGTCGTAAATAATAAAGTTTACTTCTTCTATAAATAAAAGCCTTACGTCGATAATCTAAAAACTCTAATTTAAAAGTTCTATTATAATAATAAGATACTATAAATTCAATCCCTATGCGCCATATAACATTTCTTAAAATAAAAGATGTATCTGGTCTTATAAAACCCTTTTTTTTTACCCCTATACATATACCTGTAAAAACTATAGGTATATTGTTATATAAAAAAATAACTTTTATTATATCACCAACACTAAAATGATAACTTTTATAAAAACCCTTTATGCGCTCTCTCCTTTTTCTTTTATATATAGAATTCCTTATAACATTTACTCTTTCTCTTTTTTCTTTTTTAAAATAATTTAAAACTTCCAATATTTTTTAATATATACTATTCTTAAAATAATTATAAAAACATAACGCATAAATAATTTAATGGTTTAATACATACTTCATATATTTTTTAACACTTTTATGCAAAACTGCACCTTTATTTAAATGATAACCAAGAACCATACTATTTATATTAATTTGACGTGGTTTCTTTAATTGAATAGTACCTATTTTATCTATTACTTTTTTACTACTCAATTTACATCTATTATTAATTACCACAATTTCTAAATTTAAAGAATTTTTATAAAAAAACTTCCTTAATCTTACTACATTATGAAACACTTTACCCACTAATATATACTATAACACACTACCTAATACTATAATTTTAAAAATTAAATATAAATATGGATGAAAAATAATCATCATTATATTTAATATACATAATATTACCATTAATAATGTTAAAACATTAGAAAATGATTCTACTAAAGGATATTCTAATTTAACTTCGTTATTAGTAGGTATAAAGATTATAAATCTTAACAACCTTATATGATATATTACGCTTATAGTACTACATACTAATATCACAAAAGATAAAAAATAACTTTTACTATTTATTAAAGACATAAATAAATAAAATTTTGAATAGAAACCTCCGAAAAATGGAAGCCCACCTAATGATAATATTATCATTATAAAAAATATACTATAAATATAATTTACTTTATATATTAAATATAATGATGTAATATCATCTATATAATATGTATTACCATTTACATCTCTCTTATAAAAAAATAAAATAAATATAAATATGGTTATTAATAATAAAGTATATACAAAAAGATAAAAAAAAGAAGAAGCATAACTATCTATAGTACCTACACCTAAACCTACTATTACATATCCTATATTAGATATTGAACTATAACCCAATAATCTAACTAAACTAGTTTCAAACAATGATAAAATTGTACCATATATAATAGAAAGTACACCCACAATAACAAATAAATAATACATATTATATAATATCACAATATTCCATAAAAAATAAACATATCCAAATTTTGGTATAATACTAAAAAATATTACTATAATTAAATATGATTTATTATATACATGCATAACCCAAAAATGAAACGGAAAAATACCTATTTTAAAAAATAAACTAATAACCATTAATATATAACCTATATAAAAATAATAATTTAATTCTAAATTAGATAACAATATGCTTAAACTGTCCAATTTAGTAGTTCCAAAAACTGAATATATTATAGATATCCCATATATACCAATTAAAAATGTAAAACAACTCATTACAAAATATTTTCAGGCTATACCAACACTGGAATCATCTTTTGAAGACAACATCGTATATAAACACAAACTAAACAACTCTAATGATATAAATCCAAGACATAGATCATTACTAGAAACTAATATTAATAATCCTTCAATAGATAACAATACTATTAATGTATAATTTATTATATTTATATAATTTATTTTTATGTATTCAATCAATAAAAATAAATATATAATTACCAAAAATAATAGTATTAACTTAATCTTTTGTGTACTATTATTACAGATAATCATATTATTGAACATAAATATATTCTCATAAATACACTCTGAAGTTACTAATATTACATAAAATACTAAAAAACATGATAACAACACACTATAATAATAAATACCTTTTACAGCTTTATTTAAAGCTATTTCATCCTCTTTATATTCTATACGAATAATTAAAGATAAGATAAATAACAACACTATACAAATAAACAATACGATTTCACCACTAAGAAAAAATGTTGTAGTAACCATATATTATATTATTTTTTTTTTATCTATTATTTTAAAAATCACTAAGAATATATTTTTATAATTTTCAAACTGAAATTCACTTTTTAAGAAAAAAACTTTTGTTTTTTCTACTCTTATAATTAAATATATTATTGCTATATTATTAATTAAATTTTTATTCATTTTTTCATTTAAAAACTGAAAAATCTATATGATAAATAGCATTTTTTATGTCATATGGTATGACACCTTTCCAAATTTCTAGAAAATAAGGTATAATATCTTCCATCACAATCAAATTATGATAACAACCTTTCCAAATTTTGAAATACATAAATCTATCTTTTTCAAAATTTTTATTTCTAAATTTACTAAATAAGAAAAAAAAAAAAAAATCCAAATCTTCATGGTCATATATATATTGAAAAACAAGATCCTTTATATAATTTATGAATATATCCACCATAATATTTTCTCATTGATTTATTTTTGAAATTTTACAAATCATGTATCATGTATATATACCTAATTTATATCTTTTATACTCTAAACTATCTATTATATTTTGAAATATTATTGTTGTTAAATTATCTGTTTTATTAAAAGTACGATACCTCATTGTATCATTTATTGTACTATATCAAGAATAATAACGAATAGTTAACAACATATCATCATATGATGTATATATAAACAAAGCTTTATAACTTCAGATAGAGAATAAAAATATTACTACTTGATTTAATTCATTAAGAACTTTTAATTCTTCTATAGATAATTCTATATATTCTGATTTTTTATCATAAATCATTAATAGTTCTTCGAATTTTTCACCAGGACTAAAATCTTCTAACAATAAATGGAAATCACGCTCAAAAAAAACTACTCCTAAAAAAAAAATCTTTTGAATAAATATATTCGTTTTTATAAATTTATGATTAAATAAATTAGACTTAATATAATAATAATCATTAATAAAATAATAATGAACTAAAAATTCATTATAAATATCTTTATACATTTCATTATTTATTTTATGATTATAAAGTAAACCACATTTTATATAATTTATATTTACTTCATAACTCAAATAAGGAATTATATAAGGTTTGTACTTTATACCATTATTATCAACTAAAGATAAATTATAATTAACCACATAATTACCGAAATATACCTCATTTAATAATTCTTCATAAATTAATTTCATAACATCAAAAAAATGAAATTCTAATCTAATACTAGGTTTTTTTTTTAAAAAAAAAATTTTTTTTGATAAATTTAACAATAATATTATATAATAATAATTTTTCATATATATGTAAAATTTAAAATCATAATTTACATTTATCATACGATTAATTACTATTCTCTTTACATTATATAATGATATATTTACTAAATTAACATAATTATATCTACGGTAATAATTAACATACTCCGCTTTATTATAACCATGTAACCTTTTATATTCATAAAATGTTTTTACATAAAAAACCCTTCTTCTAATATGCTTAAAGTTATAATTGAAAAATAAATGTGTTCTAATATATACATTATAAAATATCATTCTAGTATACCCTATATGTCTAAAAAAAAGTAAACCAAAATAAAAACTATATAAATAATGATAATGTTTATAAGGCATAACAACTTGTTTATCCATTCGCATAAAATGGTAAATCTCTCCATAACTAAAAAAATCATAATTAAAATATTTTACCTCTATTTTTTTTAATATAAATTCATACCACAAAAAGGATCCTACATTAGCCAACAGTATGTCTAATTCACAAAAAGAAAAATCTGGCACTTCTATATCATTTATCTTTTTACCTTTTCTAATACCTTTAACTATTTTATAAGTATATATATCATATTCTACTATATAATTATATTCCAAAAATTTATGAATTGTTAAAATTCAAAAATTATAAAAATTAACAAATTTCTCATCTAAATTTTTACCTATATATATATCAAAATATTGATCATTTAAATCTATATATTCTTTATAATAATAATAAAAAAAATATATATAAGTATCCATATTTAATATATTACATATAACTGTACCTATTTTGCAATACTCTAATTCCATTTCTATCTTATAAAGATTTAAGATTAAAACAATGGAAACAAAAGAAAAATATAATTCAAATAATTGTTCGTGATGTGGTTTTAAATAATCTAATTTATTTTCTATACGCTTAAAACCATATGTAGAAGAATTTTTATTCTGTATTAATTTATTTAATTCTCCCATAAAATTAAATTCCTTCGTTATAACATCACAAATATCATCTATATTCTCCGCTTTTACTTTATCCCACTTTATTTTTTCTTTAAATGATATATCAAAAGTAAAAAGAAATAAAATACATTGTATTATTTTTATTTCTTTTGTTTTTTTTTTAAAAAGAAGAACATAATATAATTCTTTTAATACTATTTTTAATACTTTTTTTTTTTCTTTACTTAACCTCTTTTTTAATAACCCCAATAAACGTTCTGTAACTTTATCAAAATTATTTATTGTTTCTGTAAAATCATAACGGGGTTTTGTAGTTAATTTAAATAATTTTCACTCCTCTATAGGACCTATTAATTTTCTCTTTCTACCCCTAGTATCACCTGCTCTAGAATTATCACTTTTTTTTAAAAAATCCCTTGGGTCAGGTACACTATATTTCATTAATTTTATTTAATACATCTAACTCTTTTTTTATTTTATAAAGTTTTGAATTACCATACTTTAATTCACTATTAATATTACCTCAATTTTGTAAAAATATATAATTTGTATCCTTTCTATAATCATATTGTATATGTTTACTTATATATTTTCATAATTTTTTATAATTACTTTTTTTTTTTATTAACATACATCCTCAATTTATTATTTTAAAATTAAATAATATTAAAATTTTATTTTTTAATATATTATTTAATTTTAAAGCTTTTTTATAAATTGTAATTAAATAATATATCATACTTATAAATATTTTTATATCCTTATTACTTTTATTTAAAATTTTTATTGAACTAAATATTCTACTACATAAACTATCTTTAAAAAATTTATCTATATACGATAAATTTTTTATCCCATTGGTTATTTTTTCTAAAATAACCATTAATGCCTCTTTTATATTTTTTTTTTTTATATATTTTTTAAATATATTATTCTCTACATAAAATAACCAAATTAATACATTATATATATTATATAATGTATTAATACTTTTTTTATTAATTTTTCCTTTTAATACATAAATCTTATTTTTTACTAATATATATGAAACAAAATTTTTATATTTTATTTTTAAACTTTTTATTAAATACAAAAAAAATTCTATATAATTTATAAATCTCATTATATTTAATATATCGTTTACCACTAACATTATTTGTTCTTTTTTCATACTACAAATTTTATAAAAATTGATCTTAAAAATAAAAATTTTAAATGCCAAGATATATTTAATCTTATAAAATTAAAAAGATTATAACATATACGTTGTATAATAAATTTAACTATTGGTTTTATTCTTTTTTTACCACCACCACCTATATATATTTTTTTTTTGTATGTTACTTTAATAATATAATACCTATCTATTATATTATTTATAGATTTTCTTAAAATATTTTTCATATCTGAAAAATATTCTTTTTTTAAATTTTTTAATAATTTTATATTTTTTATATCATATATAAAATTATTAAAAAATTTAAACCTATATTTTTCACGTCAAGATCTAACGAATTTTCACAAATAAATTTCTTTATTTTCTACAAAATTTATTTGTGAAAATTTTCTTAAATCTTTATTTAAATAAAATGATATACTAAAATGATTCGTATTTACCAAAAACAAATTTTTTAAAAAAGGACTTATTTCATAATGTAAATATCCTAAGTCTGAAACAAAAAAATCCAAAGAAAAAGAAACTGGTAATTTTTTTATTATTTTTTTTTCATTCATTCCTTGTTTATTATAAATGTAATTAGACTCATATACAACATTATCACAAAAATAATCTTTTTCAAAAAAATATTTTTGAAAATTTAAAAAGTTTAAATAATTTTGCGGTAAATTATCCTCATTAAAAATTAAATCAAACGATTTTTTTGTACAAAACGATTCCTTTAACATTTTGCGTTTTGAACAAAACAAATATTTTTTATAATAATTCATCTCACGAGAAAAATCTCAAAAAAAAAGAGATCGACGACCTAATTTATTATTTCAATCATTTTTATAATTAATACTTAATATTTTATAACGATAAATATATAAAAAATATTTGTTTTTTTTTTTTTTTTGATTTATTTTTTTTTTACTTAACCTATTTTTATTTATTTTTTTAAAAACTTCTAATTCTTTTATTATTCTATAATTATTTTTTTTTTTTTTTTTTTTAATTTGTAAATATTTAAAGAAAATTATTTGTTTATTTAAATTTTGTAAATTTCAAGATATAATTAAGTCATCTATCATCTTATATATATATCAGGTTTTTAATTTAAACAATTTATACCTTTTAAACCTAAACCTTTTTTTCTTTTTACTTAATATTTTTCTTATTTTTACTGATAATTTAAACCTAAACATTAGTTGCTTATATATATATCTTTTTGTCTTCTTCTCATTTTTTTTTTCTAACCTCTTTTTTTTTCGATATTTTTTATTTAACATAAAACTTAATATTTTTTCGTGCATAATATAGAACAACCAATATCTTCTATATAATTTTACAAAAGCCTTATATTTATTTTTAGCATAAGAGACAAAAGTCTTCATATATCTATATATAAAAATTTTTTTTGTAATTTGAATTTTATATAAATTTTTTATATATTTCATACTTATAAACCTATAATTTGTTTTTTTCATATCATTTATTATTTTATAATAAAAATCATAAGTTTCTTTTCTAAGTTTATCGGTACTATATTTTTGAGTTTCTTTAGTCTCGTTTAAACACCTTCCAACATGATATATTAACTTAAATATATCGAATTTACTATATTGATGTATTTTGTTACGTTTTAAAAAAATACCTTTTATTATTAGATTCTTTAAATCTCACCTAAAAAATTTATGATCTTTAGAAAAAAAACCATAATATTTGTACTTTAATAACTTTTTTTCATTAAAAAAAAAGTTAAAAGATTCATAAAAAATACGATTCTGTATCAATCGTCAAAAATCATTATAAACCCTTATATATTTGTTTCTAAGTTTAACATTAATAAATTTTAACTTTAATTTTCTTCGTGTTTTTAATTTTTTCATTTTTTTTTTTAAACCCTCCTCTTACCTCTCTTTCGTATACCATTATGTGGTTCACATAATATATACCTTATTGATATTATACGTACATTATATCTTTCTAAGAAATTTTCTAACAAATATAAAATTGGACGTTTAACATAACCCCTCAAAAAAATCTTTATATACTTTATTTTATATACTTCAAAGTAATCATTTAATTTTTCAACAATTTTTAATATATTATGTAAGGCTATTTTTTCTCTTTTATTATTCTTAGCACTTACTTTACAATTACCAGCCGTTTTTGTTATAATAATTTTTCTTTTATAATCTAAAAGACATACATAAATATTACTAAATGTAGCAAAACACAACAAATACCCTGTTTTTTTTTTTATCTTAAAATGTGGTTTTTTTTCTAATTTTTCTTCTTTCATTATGCATCAAATGAATATCTAATTTTTTTTTTCGTTGATGCATTTGTACGTGTACGTTGTCCTCTTACAGGCAAAGAATCGTTATGCCTCAATCCTCTATACGATTTTATATCATAATAATTCTTTATTTTTGAATAAACATAATTTTTTATACGTACATCTAATCAACTATAAGAATCTAATAAAGTTGAAAGTAAATAAAAACGATATGTATTTATATTTATACATTTATAAGGATAACCAAAACCTAGTTTATTACTAATCAATAATGACTTATGTAAACCTATACCATATAAAAACTGCAAACTATTACGAATATCCATATATTCTTTTAAACCTGTCTTATTATAATAATACATATTTATTTTATTCTCACTAAACCTAGTTTAATTAATATATGTATTATATATAAAAAAGTATATGTTTCACTTTCTCCTGGTATATATAATTGAGTCAATATCAATTTATCTTTATAATATACATTATATCCAATACATACTTTTTTTATTCTCACATTTTTTTCTAAAAATAACATTTTTATCTTATTTTTACTTTTCCAGGCTTCATTGATAAAATCTCCTTAGGATAATATATACCTTTCAATTCATATACTATTAATTGTCTTAAAAATAACAAACTAACTAAAGTTCTTCGCATAATATTAATATTTGTACCTATTAATATTAAATTTTTATACTTATTTTTAACCATTATACTTTTAGGAACATGAAAGTATACTATATTATTTTTAGAAAAAAATAATTGAACCAAAAATTTTGATACCCTCGCTATTCTATAACCTAAACCCTTTATTCTTAATTTGAACATATATATACTATTCAACTTTTTTACAAAACTCATTATATGTTTTAAAAAAGTTATAAAATGAAAATACTTAACAAAAATAAATGATAAATTATCATTTACTGATTTGAAAAAATAAAAAAATGGTAATTTTAAATAAAATATACCTATATCATTATATATAGTTAAATATGACTCCGTCATATTAAATTTATAATTACAATTATTTGTAATATTATATAACGTTTTTTTTATATACATTTATACCTTTACTTTCAATAATATTTCACCTGACATATTGGAACCAAATAATACATCATTATTTGTACATAAACCTTTTGAAGTAGATATTATATAAAAACCTGAAAAACTTTTTTCAGTATATTTTGAAGCCAAATATTTATTTTTTCAAAAAGCCCTACGACCTGGCTTTGATACCAAACTAATATCATAAAATGCACCCCTACTACCTTTATATTTCAATAATACTAATATGAAATTTTCTTTTTTTAACACAAAAAATCCTCTAATAATACCTAGCTTATAAATTAAAGACAATATTTTTAAAACTAGTTTGGTTTTTATTACTTTAACACTCTTTAAATGCCCTTTTGAAGCTACTTTTATACGAACTACAAAATCTGCTAAAATATAATTCACTATTAAATATTAAAACGATGCTCTTCTTAATCCTGTTAAGAAACCATAAGATCCTAAATGCTTTACACGATATCTATCTAATTTAAATTTACGAAATACAGATCTACAATTACCTGAATACAAACAACTACGCCTAAAAAAAGATTTAGAACTACACCTTTTATAAAAACCTTTGTACATCAAATATTTCATGAAACGTAAAGATTTAAAATTAATATAACAACCTGAAAGTATCCCTTTTGAAATATTAAATCTAAACTCTAAATGAATTTTCTTATAATTATTAAATTTACGAAAATTTGCAATATGCATATTATATTTTAAATAAAGTAAATAACATAGAATCATCAAATATAAAAAAATTATTAAAATAAAAACTAAACGTTACAGTATGCTTTAAATTAAAAAACCCTATTTTCTTATATTTTTCAGAAAAAAAATACATATCATTAATCTCAAAATCCCAATGATTACTTGCTTCTATTCTATACACACTCTTTAAACCTATATATATATATATATCATTCAAAAAAAACCATAAAACAAAATACATATTTTTATCTTTTATATCACATTTTACTATAAAATTATAATAGTATACATTTAATTCAAAATAACTATCATAATTTATATAATAACCTTTACGACCAAAAAAAAATTTGAAAAAAAAAAAACAATTTGATATTGATAAATTATCTATATCTTCTATATCTTTAATATCAAAAAATACATTTACACTATTTAATTTTAATAAAAGACTACTATTATAATATATTTTACTATTCTTTAATAGTAGTATATACCTGCCTACATATTTATAATGAAATCATAAATCATACATTATATTATACAAGTAGCTGCACAACCCAATGAAGGCCATTTTATACAAAATTCTCTAAGAACAGGACCAAATACTTTATTTGATAAAGGAACAAAATTTTTACCAACTATAATACAATTATTTTGATTAAACTTTATGTATGCACCACGAGCTCTTGAAAAATTAACCTTTGACCTTATTAATAAGGCTCTATGTAAAGCACCTATACGAAATCTTTTTTGAAAACGTGCCTTTAAATTAACATACCTTTTTAAATTAACTTTATGCACACATACTATTAAAAGTTCACCCAAATTCGCAATCTTCTTTTTATAAGGTCCTACAACTTTTATACACATTACACCAACAACACTTGTCTTATCTGTACAAATTAAATAACTTTTTGATTGAACCATTTCAAATTTTTAATAATAATTCCTTATTATTGATGTACATATTGGTAATCTTGAAGCTGCACTTTTCAATGCTTTATAAGCAATATATTTTTTTACACCACCAACCTCACAAATTATTTGACCTTTTCTTATTGGACATATTCATAATTTATGAGTACCTTTACCTTTACCCATACGAGTTGCTAATGGTTTTTTTGTAACTGAAAAATATGTGAATACTTTTATGTATACTTTTCCCTTTTTTTTTATATTTCTACGAATACTTTTTCTACAAGCCTCTATTTGCATATAACTTAACTTCCCACATTCTAAACTTTTTAAACCTAAACTACCTAAATTTACAATAAAATTTTTTTGCTCAGATAATGTAAATAAAGAAGATTTTACCTTATGATTCTTTTTAAATTTTATTTTACTAGGATTTTGTTTCATTTTTTTTTCCTAAATTAAATCATACTTTTATACCAATTGCACTATTTATCAATGGTATGGTTGCAAATCCATAATCAATATGTAGACTTATTGTATTTAAAGGTACTTTACCACTATATACAGTTACCCTTGCAGCTCTTTGTTTACGTGAAAATCTACCAAATAATGACATCTTATAACCACGTAATATTGAAGATATTCTTTTAATTTGATTTTTTCTTTTTATTTTTAATCTATTCTTTAAAATATATATATAATAACTATTTTCTATACTTTTATTTAAAAAGTATAAACCCAAATATATATGAGAATTTTTCATATATGTTAGACTATCTATATCTCATATATAATTAAAATAATTCATATAAATACTATTTAATATATAATTAAATTTTAAATGAACAGGAGATATATAACTTTCATACCCTTTTATTAAAGATGAAAAAAAAAATTCCCTAAATAAATTTTTATTAGTATAAAATAATATTGTCATTCCATATTTATATTTAAAAAATTTAAATATGAAGTTTATTCATTTTTTTTTTTTCATATATATTATTATACATATATACTCAAAAGTATAAAAGGTATTATTCATTTTATATAAACCATTTCATCTTTTATTAAATAAGAATTTCAAAAAAAAATACAAAGATTTAAAATTTGATTTATAACGGACATTATTCATACCTATTATACTCCTATCAACTCATACTCCTATAGATCTTAACCTTTCAAATTCCTTTCTTAAATCCTTTAATAAATGTTTCATAGGATATCCTAAACGTATTTTTTTACCTATGTAATCTGCTATATACTGAGCACTTACATCCCTATTACGAAGTAAATTTGTTTTACATATTATATTAAATTTTGATAAAGTTAATAGTTTTATTACCTGTCCAAAAAAAATACCTAAATCTTTTAACAATGGTAATACCTCTATATGATATAGATATTTTTCAAGCACCTTGCTTAACTTCTTACTATTTCTCATATTTTTAGTTATTTTATTTATTAAATAAAAAAAAAATATTACTTTTTTATTTAATATTTTTTTTTCACTTTTATTATTTATAACTTTTAACATGTTTTTAAAATTTCCTCAATTAAATTTTAACCTCACATTATAAATTTTTCCCATTAATCAAAAAATTTTATAATTTAATCTTTCTCTTCATCTTTTTATCTCTCACATTTGTTTATTTTTTATTTTTCTTGTTTTATACTTTTTTTTTAATAAAAAAATAAATAAAAATATATTATATACAAAAAATTGTTTTCTATAATAACTCCAATTACTATAAGATCTTCCTCTTCTATAAAGATCTGCTTTTCAAAGATTTTTTGACTCTAAAAATACATTATTGAAATCTGCAAGAATTCTTTCAAACGAACTACAATAGAACCAAATTCTAATTAACATAAATTTACCAGAAAATTTTAAATTATAATGACTATAAATACAACTTCTCAATATATGATTAGATATAAAAAAATAACGCATATAGAATTTTAACTTTAAAATAATATGTAAAAATTCTGTATAATACAAAAATTTAACATATCAATTTGTTTCCCACGATAAATATAGACCTAATCTGAAAGCTATCGGATTAATTAAATGCCCCATTTCATTCTATTTTTTTTTTTTCTTCATCATTTTTTTTTTTTTTTTTAATTTTTTACGATATGCAACCCTGCCACCTAAAACTTTAGTTATACAAAATTCCCCTATTTTATGATTTAAAAATCTTTCTGTTACATTCATATTATTTCATCTATTACCTCTATGAAAAGATATCCTTTTATCTACTAAACTACTTGTTATAGTAAAATTCCTATTATATATTTTACCATATTTTACGTTATATAAATGTATATATGGAAATTTTCATACAGAACGTTTTATCATTTAGTTTATTATTCAAATATTGTTTTTAATTTATAACGTTTTAATTTTTCATTTTTTTTTTTTTTTGTATGTTCCCATTTAAACACCGTAGATCAAGCATTACGTGGTACTGGGGGTTTCGCTTTCTTACCATTACCTCCTCCATGTGGATGATCACATGGATTTTTAGCTACACCTCTTACCTTAGGTCGAAACCCTAAACCTCTATTTTTACCTGCTGACCCTATTATTCTTAAATTTTTTTTACCAATTTTACCTATACTTGCCATACATTCTATTGGTACTTTTATATGTCATCCGGATCTTAATTTTAAGAAACCATCTGAATCATCTTTACCATAAAACATACAACCACCACCACCTACTCTACACAAAGTTCCACCTTGAAATGGTTTTTTTTCTATATTACTTACAACAGTAAATAATTTTATTTCTTTTAATGGTAAAGAATAACCGTTTAACAATTTAAAATTTATTTCTGTAACAATCTTTTCTTTTAAATTTATACCACAATATAATAATGTACCTCTTTTTTGACCTTCTATTTTTAATAAACAAGCTATTAAACCATTCTTAAATAATACGAAACATATTCTAGAAGTTCTGTTTGGATCATACAATACTTTAAATATAATTCCAAAAAAATTTATTCTTCTTATAAAATTTATAAATCTATATAATCTTTTATTCCCACCACCTCTACCTATAGTACAAACTCTACCTAAAAAATTTCGCCCTTTTTTACTGAATTTTCCCTTTGTTAAACATTTAAATGTATATTTATATATATAATTTAACATAATTTGTTTTTTTTACTTACGGTAACTTAAAAATTTAAAACTATATTCTCATGTCTATATCTATATTCATCATAAAATTTTTGCTCTTGCTCCTCTTCTTCTGTTATTGAAATGTCCATATATTTATATTTTTCCAAAAATATTTTTAAAATTTTTTCTTCTTTTTCATTATATCTATATATATCTTCATTCAAAATTAATTCTAAAAAATTTATATTATTTATTTCATTTAATTCATACTCTTTTATTTTAACTATTGATAAATTATCAATTACTCTTACATAAAAATTAATCAATAATAAATTACTATACTCTTTTATTATACTTAATAATAAATTATAATAATTTATTATTTCTTTTCTTACATCTTTAATGGTATTATTTTTTATTTTTTTTAATATTTTATTTTCATTCGTTTTATTTATTATTTTATTAATAAATAATAAATTATATATTAATAAACAATAAAAATATACATATAACTTATTTACCTTGAAATATATATTTTTTTCCACATATTTATATATAGATGTATAATTAAAAAAAAAATATACAGATATTGATATTGAAATATAAAATTCTACATTATAAATAAAAAATTTTATGTTTATATATGTTAATATAAACAATATAATAAAAAAAAATAACATTAATTTATTTTTTTTTACCGTATATTTCTTCTAGTAGTTCTTTATTCATTTCTTTTAATATTTCTTTTTCTTTTTCTTTTTCTGGTTTTTTTCCTGTTCTTTTTTCGAATTCTTTATTTAGTAGTTCTTCGAGTTCTTTATCTACTTTTATTCATATTTCTTTTTCTTTTTCTTTTTTTAATTCATTTACACTACAAATCATAGTGTAACTCCTATATAGTAGACCTAATGATATTATTGCGCATATTCATACTATCATTAATGCCATTTTTATTATTAATTATCACAAATTTCCGCATATAATTTGAAATATTCGTATTTAACTAATTTTAGTAAAAAATTGTTTAATACGCTATTTCCCCTTTTTTCTAAAAATTTATGCAATATAACATCTATTAATCTTATTTTTATTATTCTTTCTATTATTTCTTCTTCACCTTTTAGTATAAAATAAAAAATCACTAATTGATTATGTGTAGCTTTATTAAGTACTTCAACCGCTTCTTTATAATCTAAAGCTTCCTCTTTTAAAATATCTAAAACATAAAATACACTATATGTATTTAAATATATATATGTATACTTTAATTTAATTGAATTAAAAAAATTATATTTTGAATATACATATACATTTTTCTTATTTTCTTCTTTTATTTTTTGAGGAAAAAAAATATTCATATGTATATAATATTTATTATCTTTTTGATAATATAAATCAATATTTATAAACATATTAATAATTATATATAAAAAAATCAATACACCAAATGCTGAAATCAAAGAACCTACTGAACTTATATAATTTCAACCTCAATATATATCTGGATAATCAGGTATTCTCCTAGGCATACCCACAATACCTAAAAAATGCATAGGAAAAAAAGTTAAGTTAACACCAACAAAAGTAAACCAAAAATGTAATCTACCTAATATCTCTGAATATTTTACACCAACTAATCCTTCTACTCAATAGTAAAACGCTGCAAATAAACCAAAAACTACACCCATAGATAATACATAATGAAAATGTCCAACAACATAATAAGTATCATGTAAAACTATATCGGGACCTGCATTAGCTAATATTACACCTGTTATACCTCCTAACGTAAATAAAAAAATAAATCCTGAAGCAAACAACATTGGGGTATTTATTTCTAAAAGCCCTCCTGCCATTGTTGATAATCAACTAAATACTTTTATACCTGTTGGTACAGCTATAATCATTGTAGTAGCTGTAAAATATGCTCTCGTATCTAAGTCTAAACCTACTGTATACATATGATGTGCCCACACTATAAATCCTAAAAAACCTATTGATATTATAGCATAAACCATACCATAATATCCAAATAAAGATCTATTAGAATAATCAGACACTATATGACTTATTACCCCAAAAGCAGGTAAAATTAAAATATATACCTCAGGATGCCCAAAAAATCAAAACAAATGTTGATATAATATTGGATCACCTCCACCTGAAGGATCAAAAAAAGCTGTATTAAAATTTCTATCAGTTAATAACATTGTTATTGCTGATGCTAACACTGGTAACGATAATAAAAGTAAAATAGCTGTTATTAAAATAGATCATACAAATAAAGGAATCTTATCCATACTATAACCTGGTGATTTCATATTCAATATTGTTACTATAAAATTTATAGCTCCTAATATTGATGATAAGCCTGCTATATGCAGACTAAAAATAGCAAAATCTACAGCACCACCTGAATGTGCTAATATACCACTTAGAGGAGGATAAACTGTTCAACCTGTACCTGCCCCTACTTCTACCAATGTAGATGATAATAAAAAGAAAAATGATGGAGGTAATAATCAAAAACTTAAAGCATTTAACCTAGGAAATGCCATATCTGGCGCCCCTATTAATAATGGTATTAAACAATTACCAAAGCCTCCAATCATTGCAGGCATTACCATAAAAAAAATCATTATAAATGCATGTGATGTAACTATTACATTATATAATTGACCATTACCATTAAATAATTGAGCTCCTGGATAAGCTAACTCTATTCTTATTAAAATTGAAAAAATAGTACCTATTATACCTGCTAATAAACCAAAATATAAATATAAAATACCAATATCTTTATGATTTGTAGAAATTAAAAAATTTTTTATCTTTTGTATTTTACCCATTTTTTTTTTCTAACCTCTTTTTTTTTATCTTTTTTTAAAGATAATCTCCTTTTATTAAAAGGATCATATCATTTTTCGTCTAATACATAATTTGCATTAAACAAATTTCAAACTTCATATCCTTCTTCTATTTCTTTTTCATAATATTTGAAACCTGGAATTAAAACTGACGGATCCTCTTCTTCATCTTCTTCCGCAAAAATTTTAACATATTTTTCGGAATTATCCTCATCTTCTGTCCTCCACAATTCTGGATATTTTTTTTTATATTTATACAGAGTCTTACCAAATTCATAATATCCTGGATAATATATTAATAATATTAATATTATTATAAACGGATTAGATTTTCATATTAATATTATTAACAATATTACATTTAAATAGAAAAAACGACCTTTTGTTCTATATTCTAACATAAGATTCTTGATTTAATAAAAAATTTTCTTTAAAAGAAGTTAATACAAAATTTATTAACTCCTCATCTAACTCTTCTTTCAATAAAACTTTAAAAGGTTCGTAAAAAATTGTTGTTTTTAAAAATAAATAAAACTCTTTTTCAAAAGTATTTATTAAATTTAATGGTATATCATCAACTAAACCATTTAATACTATATATAAAAATATAGTTTGTTCTGTTATATCTATAGGCTCATTTCTATTTTGTGTCAAAATTTTTGTTAATCTTTCTCCCCTTTCTACTAATCTTTTAGTTACATCATCCAATACAAAACCCAATTTTGTAAAATCTTCTACTTCACGAAATTGAGCCAATTCTAATTTTAAACTACCCGCCATTTTTTTCAAAACTTTATTTTGTGCTGCTGAGCCTACCCTACTTACAGACAATCCTGGACTTACTGCTGGCCTAATACCTCTCATAAACAAATCCATCTCTGAAAAAATTTGACCATCTGTAATAGATATTACATTTGTAGGAATATAAGCTGATACATCCCCTTGAATAGTTTCTATTATAGGTAATGCTGTTAACGATCCACTATCTTTTAAATTTGCTGCTCTTTCTAATAATCTTGAATGTAAATAAAAAACATCTCCAGGATAA
>Ga0335074_10002126_pt1 | contig 26962 bp, 27 predicted proteins | sample Lox_Sample_23_FD_206715 | JGI IMG/M metagenome (GOLD analysis project Ga0335074, IMG submission 206715) | Soil microbial communities from Loxahatchee National Wildlife Refuge, Florida, United States - Lox_Sample_2.3 | ecosystem: Environmental > Terrestrial > Soil > Wetlands | place: USA...
CTACCTACTATCTGTCTATTACAACTTAGTAAACAGACAGTGGAACTCTTAGCTAAGACTTTTAGACCTAGACGCGTTCAGCGAGGTCGGAGACTTGCTGACGCATTATTGCCTTAATCTGATAATAACTGAATAGTCAAACACTAAGATTATAAGGCTGGCGATTGAGGCAGGAGAGGAGGAGGCTTTCGACTTTGATCCAGAGAACCCTAGATGTTTGTTAGTATGTGAACTGCCATTAAGATATAGCTTACCTTGCAAACACTGAATGTATCCAGCTTTTGTAGACAGCTGTCAACTGCCTCTCTCCCTCTTCCATCCACAGTGGCTTTTTGACGGGCCAGTAGTCCTCTACGAGCACTAGCATATGTCGTAGAAGACCGGTGAGGATGCCTTAAGAGCACCATCACCAGCAAGGGGTCCTGACCCATCTCGAAGCTGCTTTCACGGCTGCGGCGAAGAGATGGTCAAAGGAGCTACAATGGAGACTGTTCTCCTGCTCCGACAGTGCCTTCCTAGCGTCGCAGAGAACTTCGCTGTCGCAGTTTGCGACATGAACGCTGTTCTCCTTGAGAAGCAACAGCAGCCGCTTGCTCGAGCAGAAAAGGCTCCCCTCGAGCTCCCGTCACCACTCCCACAGCCCAATGCCCGCGACTTCCCTACTAGCAGGAAGAGGAAGATGACGGGGCTTGAGGCTGCCCTCCAAGAGGAGCGCGACGCCGTTGTGAGACGCCGGCGAGAGATCAGGCAGGCAGAGGAGGACGAAGACTTTCGCCAGCGATACCACGAATAAGCTATAGCGCGTATCTCGGCACACCATAGCCAACAACAGCAGTCCTCCGCTCCTCCATTTCCATCTCTATCCCTGAGTCTGTCTGCGCCTCCTCCCCCACTCAATCCTCCCCCCTCTGGTATGTCCTCCTCCTCCTCCTCTTCATCTTCTTCCAACAGCGACAGCGACAGCAACAGCGGACACAGGGACGCTGCTGAAACCACAGAGGCACCGCGGCCCAGGCGGAGAATTCGGCGGACGCAGAAGCTGGTCGACAATAGCCAGACAGCGAAGGAATTGGCGGCATCGAACAGGAAGGGCAAGGGACCCACGAGGCGCAAGCCAGGGAAGAAGGCTTTGGCGGCGGCAGCAGAGATGTCTCAGCTGCTTGACGGCTATCTACCGCCGCCCAGCAGTGCTGTACTATTAGACAAGTAGTTAGATAGCTTTAATGTATAGTAATAGAGGATACTTACCTACCCCACTATCACGTGCATCGGCGATAGTTGCGGACAGTAACATATCTTACGGCTAGATGTTACTGTCCTAAGACACGCCGGAACTGGTAGGTACACGTCATTCTTTAAGTGTTTTTTTAATGTGATTCCTTGCTTTCCTATATCTATAAATGAGGGTCTATCCCGTTGTAGCTTCAACAGATTCAATATATTCAGGCGTCCACTAATTGATTCTCCTGCACTCGTAAACTGCTCGCTCCTGCAAAGCTGACACTCCTTGTTTAGGTCAGCCAAATACTGCTCACAGTTGTACCACTCAAATTCCAGAAAAGCAGCTATCAGGTCTGGAGAAGGCTTCCACGAATACCTTCATAGAGTACACAAAGACAGAAGAATTGTTGTTGGATGTTGTATATTTGATAATGTTGTTGAAGGTGTGCCGCCTTTTTGGGTTTGGTGTATCTATTTTGGATATAGACTTTCGCTTATTCTAGAAGGGTTCACTGGCCAACCGCCCACACCGGCCAACCGCCCAACACAAATATCAAATATCATCTGATCTCTCCCGACACCAATAATCAATGAATTTCGATAAGTTTTATATCAATCTGTTCATTTTTACTGCCTCTTTCATTTGCTAATATGCCTGTTAAGAAGAAACCCGATGTCGACTTCCCAGACGACCCCGAAGAGCTCCCATATGAGACACGCATGGAAATGGCCTGGGAGGCATACCTCGACTCCAACGGCAAGCTCTCTATACGAAAAGCTGCAGAGCAACACGGAATACCATTGTGGGAGAGACTTCGAGATCGAATTAATGGCATGAAGCCTTGGAAAGTTGACGCAGAGTCCAGACAAAAGCTTAGTGCAAAAGAAGAGAGGATAATTGAAAGGCATATACAACAGCTTGAGGTTTGGGGATGGCCTCTAATAGTCAGTCAGCTTTAGAAGATGGCAATAGAGCTTTTAAAAGCTAAAGGAGATATAGAGGATATTGAGATAAATTGGAGTTAACGCTTCCTTCAACGCCATCCCCACCTTAAGTCTCAATTTGTAGCTCTATTAGACAAAGACCGAGTTTGTTTAGAAGACCCTAAACAGATCCTACGATTCTTCGAGCTCTTTAAATCTACAAAAGCGAAGTATAACGTTTACGACGACGATGTATACAATATAGATGAGAAGGGCATTATAATAGGAGTATTAGCAAAGCTTAAAGTGATCTGTTCACACAAACACAAGAAGACTTATATGACACAATAAGGCAATAGGGAGTGGGTTTTGTTAATTAAATGTATATCTTCAAATAGAAGGGTTCTCTCTCCTTATATCATTTTCAAGGCAAAGCACTTGCTTAAAGATTAGTACAACGAGTTCCAGCAAGATGGAGGGGGGACTGTTGCTGTTTCTAATTGAGGGTGGACCGACAACGAGCTTTGTATAAAGTGGTTTAAGATCGTCTTTGAACTAGAAACTTTAAAGGTTAAAAAGGGAGAGTATAAAATGCTTCTCTTTAATGGGCATGGCTCTTACTTAACATGTAAAGTAGTCTCTTTCTGCCTTGAAAAGAAGATTATATTACTTTGTCTTCTAAGCTATTCAACCTATATCCTTCAACCTTATAATATTAGAGCTTTTAGACCTCTTGCTAATGCATATCAAAAGATCTTTAATTAGAAGACGAAGTAGGGGGCTGGATATTCAATTGATAAGATGATGTTTTTGCAAATTCTTCGACAAGCTCGCAAAGAGTCTCTTATTAAGTATAATATCAACAGATCTTAGGAGAAGACAGGTCTCTTTCTATAGGATCTAGAAGTTGTTATTAGGTTACTTCCTACTGTAATATTACAAAGAGAGAAAGAGGCATCTAAAGCTATTCAACTATCCTCTCAACTACAAAGTCGGCCTACTACATCTAGACGACCAGCTCCCTTAATTATTAAGACTCCTACTAACGTTAACGCTGTAAAGCTTGTTATTTCAGCATTCGACAAGATTAAAAGCGCGCTTATTAGCATCACTTCTACTCAAGATCAACAACTTCAAAACCTCCAAACTGTTGTTTAAAAGCTTGGGAGTTCAGCTACTGCTGCAATTACCAAAACCCTCCTCACAAAAGGTGTTAACAAAGAGCTTATCGAGTCAGCTGATTTTCAGAAGAATTGGAAGAAGGCGTCTAAAAGGGAGGAGGACAAGATCTCTGATGCCTGGGTATTAAGCTTGGAGATGATGGACGCAGCAGTAGCAGCGAAGGCAGCAAAGAAGAAGGCCTAAGAGGAGGAGATTGCAAAGGAGAAGAGACTCAAAGCTCAAATGAGAGCATGGATAACGCTCTATAATCATACTCTGGTTCAGTTGAGAAAGTGGGGGCCTGATATACTTCAAGAAGTCGAGGAGTATATCCCTGTGGAGGATCGACTAGCAAAGACACTAAAAGCTCGCTCACCCTTAAAAGCACAGCCAATACCCCCTCCGCAACCTCCTCCTACAAGGCGAACCACAAAGCGAAGGACGAAGAAGGTGGAGGAACTACAAGATGAGATAATTGAGCCTCCTACGACAGTCTCACGGGCTGGAAGGGTGAGAAAAAGGGGGCTATTTCATGATGAATTGCTGGCGAATTCACGGGCTAATTAGAAGGTGTCCCTCGATTAGAGGTAGTTTTACATAAAATTTTATAATTAAGATACTATAATACCCTTTAAATGCTCCCATAATAATAATTGTTAAATTATTAAAAAATCGATTTTTTGCTTGGGCGGTTGGCCAGTGAACCCTTCTAGCGGAGCCGCTATAAAACCTCCCACTGCAAAATTGACACCTTGTTCCATCAATACAACGCCCCACTGCAAAATTCACACCATTTCCATTAATACAACACTCAACATGCTTCGTCTAGCCCTCCGCACAAAGGTGCACAACCTTCAGCTACCCAGCAATCTCACTGGAGTTACCTGTAAGCTTGGATATCGCTTGTTCTACATGCTTTACTGACTATGGCGAAGACCAGCATGGTCTGTTACGCTTCTCTCAGACCCGCACTTTTCGCGCATCTACGCGTAAGGTCCACCTCACACCCTCATAGCAAAGACGTTAACATCTCTGAAGGTATGCACTCCGAAACTAACGAACACTCTGAAATCGATCACAAGATCACGAATCCCGATACAAGAATGATGAACCTTGAGATGGAAGTGAAGGAATTAAAGACGGACTTCAAGGACTTTAAGGCGGAAATGAAAGATTTTAAGGCGGAAATGAAGGATTTTAGGAAGGACGTCCTCCGTAGATTTGATACCCTTAGCAACGCCTTCCAGAGCAACCGGAAGGAAATGGCACTTACCTTCCAGAGCAGCCAGAAGGAAATGGCACTTACCTTCCAAAGCGCCCTGAAGGAATTTGCGCATGATCAACAGAAGCAATTTGCCTACTTCTACGCTCGTAGCTTCTTTGGTGTAAGTCTTGCTCTACCTATTTGTATACAAGCTTCTAACACGATCGAAGATTTTAGGCATCGCGGCGTTGTTAATCGGTAGTGCATGGGTCTTACCTGTAAATGAAAACGAACGTCTCAATGCAGAGATTAAGAAACGCGCTATTGTTACAAGCGGTGCAAATCAAATACTGCGTGGAACATAATGTTTGGACTACATGGAAATATGCAGGAAGGCTATCTGTCCTATGGCTCATTAGGGGCCTTTGTAATACTAGCATTGCTAAGATTAGCGGTGGGAGGAAGCATGGAAGGACGATAAAAGGAGGTGTTCATGGCTTACATTAGAAAGTTGCAGCAATGCCAAATTCAGCAGTTACAAGACGCTGAAACTTACATTCTTATAGTAATTTCTTACAAAACCTGCGGCTCACCAGAATACTCTAAGTGGCTAGAGCCAACGGAATCCAATACAGTCATCTTGAGCCAGTCTTACTGGTTCGCTTATAACATGGCTTACAGGACCCGCACAGTACGAGGAGCTATGCTGACCCCAGTTTAAAGTGGTCCGTGCCCCATTTACCGATGATCTTGCAATGCATTCATCTCTGCACCCGAACACCTTTCGAAAGTCTATATTTTTACCCGGAAGAGGATGCTCTTAATTGAAGTACTATTATGTATTCCTTATAGATAGATGACTTTAAGTTTAAAGAGTTCTGTAGTAGTTTACGAATAAGGCGCTGTAAGTTAGCGATAAGCAACCTAAAATTTTAGCGACAACCTCCTTAAAAGTTAGCGATCTCTTGCTGAAATTTTAGCGACCACCTATGTTTGAAAACAACCCTAAAGAGAAAAAAGAGATGCCCTAGTAAAACCTGAAACGTGAAATTACCACCCGAAAGTTTGAAATATGGATAAAGCAGATATACTAACCTAACTTCCACTTGCAGACTTATATTAAAACATAAAAGTGTAGTGGTTAATGTTAGTACTTGAAATTTCTCAGGGTTAGGTTTAACGCGCACGGACTACTTTAAGCTGACCCCCTGGGGTTAGCGTATAGCTCCTCGCACAGTACAGTCGCTTTTACTAATCTATTACAATATGGAATTGAGGCCGGTGATTGGATGGATGTCCTTAAATACAGATGTTCCACGAATATATAAAGGGGGGAAAGGGACAGAGAATAATAAGTTTATAAAGCGCTTGAGTGCTAGCAAAGACTCGTTTAACTTGTGCGAGTGCTAAACTCCTTTTGGATTTGCTTGATGTGAGGTGAAGTCTCAACTCCCCACCAACCAACCCTGTCACTGCACCCTTCGATCACCCACTCATAGTGATATAACTGGCTGGAGAAGCCTTCCTCAGCTGGATATATATTATCGTAAGTCTTAGACTCCCAATTACCTATCGAGCCCTCTTCCATTTCCACTTTACACAACTAACTTGATCTGAAAACCTCAGCACAATGGCATCTTCGACAAGATCAAGGGCAAAGGCCAGAAGCTCTGTCACTCAGTCCCTGCTGGGAAGTGAACAGAAATACACTGGTTTGCATGGACCTGTTCCGCCTGACACTCATAACAGCCTTACCAGAATGGCGCATTCCCTTGGTCTTCAGACAGCAAAGGCCGTCACAACCTGGCTTCAATCCCCAGCATTTGAGCCACACTTCCAAGAGCTTTACGACAATTGTATCAAGCCACGCCAGGAACTCGCTGCAACATCGAATCGCATAAGGAAGCAAGGTCCTCAGTTAGCTGCTGTTCAGAATGCCATTGTAGACGGCGAGAAATTTGGAGACCAAAAGTACTCTGGCTACTACATCGATCAGTCTGAGTTCACAGAAATTGACCATTATGCGCTCTGTTTATATCGGCTGCGCAAGGAAAACACTGATGGTCGTAATGGTGTATTTAGAAATAAACAAATGACTGATGCTGAGAAGGAGGCTCGTTTGTGGTGTGCTATGCTGCGGGCAACTTATGACCGAGCGAGTAGTCGCCAACATAGGCAGCGCAAACACACTAGCGCTTCTTCGAGTGGCTCTACATTTCTGGATGCAACTCCTTCGGACACTGAACTTGGTCCCTCTCCGCAAAAAAAACAAAGGCTCAGCTTAGAACGCACAAAGAACATACACAAGTGCACAGATTCCGAGAATTTGAGAGATCAACTCACTACTCTACAACTGAGGAAGGCTTCTGCAGAGGCCAGTACATCCCCAAGGACGAATGAGACTGAAAACCAAGAGAATCGAAGCAACAGTGATGATGGTGCAGGGGACAGTGACGATCAACTCGGAGGCGCTCATCCTGGACCGGAATCCGATGCCTCTGCCGATGCACCTGATGCTATGGATGATTTTGATAGATTGAAGGTCGAACGAGACCATAACGACCCATTCAACCTTGAAACCGACTATGGTCGATACATAACCATCCACAATGTTGTCAAAAACTTCGATGATGAGTTTGAGATACAACGTTTGTTTGTTACGCAAGCAGTTCTAGTCGAGGACAACACTCAAGCATTGAATGACGAATCTCGTCTGTGGCACGATGAATTGGAGGCCACTGCAAAGGATCAGCAATTCGTCATCCGCCTAGCGTCTGAGGAGGAAGTTACTCAACAAGATACCATGGAAAAGTTTTTCGACAACCCTAAGTTTCAGCGTTTCGATTACCATGGCGCATGCCGAGCCTTGGGCATAAAAGATCCACAACGCCCGCAGCTCTCAGGAATGCCTACCACGATGGTCTTCCAAAGCTGGCAAGTGCTTGGTATCCATGCCCTCACGGACTTTGAAAAGGACCCTGCTATCCGCGCAGGCATTCTAGCTGATTCAACTGGTCTTGGAAAGACATTCGAAATTATCGGATATTGGTATCATGTAAGTCATCCGGTGAAGCCTTCCACAGTTGTTCCCTTGCTGAATATAACATAGCGCCTGATGATCAGCGAGAGCTGTCAACGAGCTGCAACTTCAGTTGAACCTCTACCAGCCAAGCCATTACTTCTTATCATCCCACCGGAACTCATACCCCATGGGCTGGAGAGATCCGCAGATTCTCAGACAAATTCCGACCAGTCGTGTACTATGGTGACAAACGGAGCTCCCTGAATAGTGCCATTCCAAAGGTAGACGGACTGTTGACCAAAGCTTCTCCTTACTTTAATGGAGATATGAAGAACGCCCGTGTTGTGATTATCACTTCCCTTCCTACCTTGGTTGCCCGCCACGGACCGCCTGTTCTACGAGGGTATCGCATTAACAAGAAAGGATGGAATCCTAATATTGCTACCCAGGCTATGTACATCCCTGATGCTGACTGGGAGCATGATCTGAGTGGCGTTTTCGACATTGTAACTATTGACGAGGCGCACCAAATTAAAAATCCCGACACAGCTGCCCATGCAACAGTTGCATGGCTACAGGCATCCTTCCACGTTCTAGCCACCGCATCTGTGCTGCCTAATGGCATCAATGACTTCGATGGATATATGCACTTTGTGGATATGAACCGGGATCTCTGGCAAAATGACAACTTGGCGAAATTGAAAGTCGAAAAGTCAGTCAACCTTTTCGATCTCCCTGACAACCATCCAGCAGCAGTCCTTCGCATGACAATTCAAGCAGTAAAAACCTTTATTACAGGTGAGGACGCCAATCGCGACAATGCTGGTTTCTACCTACAAAAGGTTTGGGAAAAATGCCTTATACGTCGTACATATGCCTCAAAAGATCCCAAGGATATCAATTTGGGTAAAGCAATTGGGGAAGCCCTTCCCAGGCTTCAAACTAGGCGTATCGTATGTCGCTTCCACGAGAGTGAACAAAAGACATATGATAAGTATTCGGAATTGCCAATCCGTAAGCTAGCACACTTCTTGGACAATGGCAGACTTGTATGGAACAAAAAGCATGCGCGCCAGCTCATTCTAAACTCAACTTGGCTTGGATTTCATTGGATCGGCGACTCCATCCATGCTGGTACTATTAAGGACTGGAAGGCTCTTCCAGCCATCATGTACTATTGGATCAAGCTGTTGCACAAGCAACAAGAGCAGATGCTTGATGGAGGTGCTGAATTTACGATTCCCGATCGCGAAGATATCCCGCAACAACTTGCTATTCTCCTTCAAGGATCTCCTAAGTTGAGACACACCCTTAGGATTCTGGCGGAATTGGTCGTCCTTATGAAGCGCAAAGTCGTAATCTGGTGTGGGTTGCCTGCGAATCAGTTGTTGTTACTAGCTTGCTGCCAGGCCCTTCACATTGATTGTGTGTGTTATACATCAGAACTTTCGCACTTAGAGCGGACAGAGATGGTCACTGCTTTCACAACCCACCCAGATTCAGCTTATGTCTTCATTGGGGGTTATAACGTAGGTTCAGTTGGACTGAACTTACAAGCACTCTGCAACCATGAAATTGATTTTGACTCAGCTCCAAATAAAGGTACACAGGATCAGGCAACCGGTCGACTTGAATCAGCCTTACACAGTTGAGCGTCTCGAACTCTCTGTGGAGAGAAGTTTCCAGTCTCGCATCATTCAGAACTCTTTAATGAAGGCAGTTCCAGGCGCTATAGCTGAGCTGTCAATGAATGTTGAGAGCAGTAAAGGAGAGGACGGAGAGATAGAATTTTCTGTGGGGGACTGGTATCTAATCAACAATGAGTTAGTACAGGCGCCAGATCCTCGTGTCGCTGGTCTACCAGCTGCTCAAAGGCTGTCGCCTGTAGCTTTCGTTCAGGCCATCATGGATATCCAGCGTGGAGTACGTGAGGAGGTTGATCAGGATTTAGTCTGGGTGCAGGAGGACCTTAGTGGATTCGACATTGAGAGAGAGCTGAACGAATTGTTCAACTTGGAATAGATAGTGCTTCATTCACTACATAAGATGGCGAATAATAAAAAGGCTTTTCTGAAATGAATTGATTTACTGCGGAAGGCACCAATGTGATTACATAACCTAAGTACTTAAGCGAGAGTTGTATGCGTCAATCCTCAATCTTCTGCAACTATTCCATTATGCCGCGCAGAAAGTTGACTGATAAGTTAATCACCTAGCAGAATAAATCCATAGTTCAAGGCGAAAGTTCTAGTCGGGAAGTTGCTGATGGAAAAGCGCGACTAGATCCTTGCGATGACGAAGCAGACTTCATAGCTGGAGGAGCCTTCGAAGGCGAATATATCGACGAGGAAGTGACAGACGATAGGGAAGTTGTGGAAGGCTTCTACAGTGGGGCTGAAGCTCAAGGTAATGCAGAGGATGGAGCAGAGGATGAAGGTTTCGACAAGGTAAGCGTCAATCTTTCCCATAACAGTAGGTCTAACTCTAGGGGAGCTAGTGCTGGCGGCGATGTCAACATATCAAGCTCAGTCTGATCACAGCATATTTGTAGAAAAAGCCACTGGGTTCAATAGTTACTCAATTGCCAAATCCGATGCTGGTTCTCAGCATTACCAAAAAGTATCCAAGGATTGGGGCAAAGCTGCCTTATATTTTGCACGTGAAAAGGTGAGGTTGTTGTCATTGAAGACCATGTATGAATTTTGCTCTCGGCAATTGAAATCGTGCCAGTCTTGGATACCGAATGATAAGTGGGATAATTACGAGGAATAACCAGGCTTCTTCTCGAGAGAGCTGAATATACGGCCAGTCATATAGAACACTTGTTGTACTATCGTGGCCTTGAGATGTGACTCCAAACACAGCAGAATATAGTAAGTATAGATAGTATAGCAGCGAGTTTTGGGCAGTACTGACCAGCCATTGTCAGATATTCAATCTCATAGTTCAGGAAGACAACAGGACCAATATCCAACTATCTGACGAAATGAGGCGAATAGCGGCTAAAACCAAGCGGGACGTGTCTATCATGAAGACAATCGCTTTCCTCGGTACTGTTTTCCTACCAGCGACCTTCGTATCGGTACAGTACCCTGAACCCGTTATGATGACCATAATTTAACAGATCAATAGACACTCTTCGGGATGCCACCCTTTAACTGGAGCGCCCCGACCACGAACGAGATAGTCAATAATCATTTCTGGATTTACTGGGCAGTGACTGGCCCTTTGGTAGTCGTGACGATGGCTGTAGTTGGGTATTGGATTTTATCACGGGCCTAGAAGGACTTGCACGATAAATATCCGTCTTCCGATGGACCACATCTTTCGAGATTCAGACTACTGAAGGTGAAGCTTGAGTTCGGGAAGAGACGGCCATTCAAGATGGAGAACAGTGTTTGAGCATTGCAAATATGACTAGCCACTCATACTGAGCACCAGTCTTTCAAGTATTGTTTCTTCATGGTTCTATTTGGATAAGGCAACTTGGACATTCTTGATTTCTTATACCAATTTTACTTTAACTCCTGAAGCCCCCTCTTTCCTGCAAAGCCGAGGAGCTTGCTATCTATACTGATATAAAAGTGGCGTTGGAGTTCTCCAAACCATAATATATTATCCACAATCGGATGTTCCGGCTCTCACCTCTCCGTGGCAACGATTTGGATGCGTATTTGGATGCGAATATCCGAGTATGCGCGAAGTTTTCTAAGCACAACTTGCCCAAAAGTAATTTGAAATTCTCTCAGGCTTAGACACTTATAGACTGTGTCAAGTATAAAAGAAAACAACCTGCAATAAGACTAGCCAATCAAGGGCGGCATGACACGAGATTCTGCCAACGCTATGATTAATTTGGTACACCGCTCAAGGACCTTGAGGGATTATTTTTAAGCCAGAATCAGAATTTGCCGTCACCGAAAGCATAAAAGGCAGACTTGGGCGCTGCTGGACAGCCCCAATGACCTTTTGATACCTCTGATTCTATTGAGATTATTCCGAATCTACCGTCGCTTCGCCCGTTCTCTGTGGCTGCCTATTCTTCTATCCCTACTCACATCAAAATACCTACACAGCCTCAGATCTCGCGCCAAGCTTTACGTCAAGAGCACCTATACCGCCCGAACACGTTTTCTCCTGCTCCAATTCGATATGGCGGAATTGATGGACTACTTCCGTTTCTGGGTGGATAATCTCCAGCGAAATGTCACCCAAGCGTTCTACGGCATGACGCCTGAGAAGTACATCCGCCTCATCGCCATCGTTGGCGCATACGCCCTCATCAGACCCTACATAATGAAACTTGGATCACGCTTCCAAACAAAAGAACACGAGAAAGAAGTGGATCCTAAGGAGATGGCTGCGGCAGCTGCGATATCACCGAATTCTCTGAGAGGGCAGGTCCAGGTACCGGAAGATAGCGATGAGGATGAGGCGGAAGCACAGGGTACTGGAGCAAATTGGGGAAAGAAGGCGAGGAAACGGCAGAGGCAGATGGTTAAGAGGATCTTGGAGGCAGAGGAGAAGCTGAGGAGAGAACAGCAGGAGGATGATGAGGATAAAGATATTGAGGAATTCCTGGTTGATACTTAAATAGAGAAAGGAGAGCGGAAAAATCCAACCTGTCTCCTCCTTCAGGAACAAAGATCCATATTATCTTGATCCGCCCTGGAAATAATCTAAAATTTTGATGCGTATACGATGGGAGATGTCTTTGCCACTCAAAACTGGAGGCACTCACGCGAGGCAAGAGAATGCAGAAAGATGGTGACCTCGTATATGATGGAATGACGTTGTGCTTACACTATTTTGTATCTGCTGGTCATGTTACTCGGAAGTACTCCTTGCAGCGAAATTCATATGTGTTTAGAACACTATTATTGTTGGGGCGTTGATTTTTGGCGGGCCCTAACGATCGATGCCGTTCCTGGCACTGTTTGCCCTGCAATTCGCTGAAATCCGGGGGCGGCTCGCCCGAAAAAGAATCCCCACTACCTGCCAAGGCTGCTATTATTGATAGTCTGGAATGCAATTTGCCTCGCACTTATGCATGCAGGTCAGAATAGTGTGTGGTGTGCCTCACCGTTGAAGGCACCCCTAATACTCGAGCTGGAAGCCATTGGAGAACTGACTACCTTTATTGACTGCAAACGGCTTATGCATGTCGTGGCCAATTGTCTGGCCTAGAACTGTGTCAGTCGCATAAAGGGTGAGACACAGCCCTATGAAGGCGGTCTGATGAGCCGCGTCTTATTGTCCCATAGTACTGGATTTTCAACGTGTGCATACGAGCCCCACCGAGCATCCTCGTCATAGTGCGTCGACCATCGCACACATATGAATATGTGATTCTACTCTTTACGCCGCCTGAGAAACTTATTCCTTCGACTGGTAACTACTAGATTTGGCTCACATCATGGCATACCCCCAAGGGGATCGTCCCAAGTTGGACATTAACGACCTCCTGCTTAACGGCTCTTGGAAAAGCACGCGAGCACAAAACACCTCGAGGTAGATATTAGTAGACGGTCGTCAAGATGTTTAGCTAACCTACGCGCAGCAAACCTACTGTTCCTTTGATACCTGCGACTCATGAGCCTACGATAGTAGCGAAACCTCAACGAAGAAACCCCAGGGGCTGGCCTCCACGACCGGTAGTGGAAGATGAGATAGATGCATTAGCAAAAGAACACTTATCGGCAGACGTTAAAGCATTGCAACTGGCAAGCAATGAACCACCGTTTCGCGGCACGATCGACCAACACCCGGTTATACTCGAATCAACCATCTCTACAGTAGATGCCGCTAAGCTTCACGATAAGCTTCACGCTGAATGCCAAGCTGAAGACTCTGGTGAAAGAAGATTTGTTCTCATACCACGTGGCGATACGCACTCACCTATTCGTGATGACGAAGAGGTTCCGTGGAGGTCGTACACAGCGGCGACAGACAAGCCAACACAAAACGATACAGGGAAGCGTAACTTAGGGAAACCAGAAGGATCAGCACCTCCTCTCGAAAGGAGGAGGAGTAGGCAAGACCTGCCATCTCTGCAGACGGAGGTTCCTCCACCATACCGAAGAAGTACGTCCGCGTATGCTTACACACCAATACCGAAACAGTCTACACGGTCTCCAAGGGCATCCGGCGATTCTCTTTTGTCCCCTGACGCAGCAAGTTTTCGAAGCCAGTCAAAAGGCGGGTATTTTGATTTACCTCCCAAAAATGGACCTCGTTTATCTCAAGGCAATATTGCTACACCAGTCGCCGAGAAACGTAGAAGCGCGGGATCCACTTCAACCCCAACAACTCCATTACTAGACAAGCGAAATAGTACTGGTTCCGACACATACCCACGCGTGAAACAAGATCTTGGCGACAAGTTAACTAGGCCACAACACTTATCTACTGAAAGCGGTGTTCGCCGCTCTGATCGTGCGCCCTCCGCACATTCCCACCTTGACCCACTGGAGCACGCTGGGCATAGGAAAGGCTCTAGTCAATCAAGCAGTAAATACTACAGTGATAGTGATGATGATCAAGACTCGAGTGACTCGGATAGGCGGCGGAGGAGACATCATCATCACCGTCACCATCCACAGAACTCGCTCCGCCCTGATGATGACCGAGACCGACATCATCGGTCTGGTTCAAAATCGACGCGATCGTCTGATGGAAAGCCAGGATCTAAAATTTCTTCGCCACTAGCATCGCCGAACATCTCTCCAAGCCAACTTCCTCCGACGGAGGTCTCGCGCAACACCACCCATTCTTCAAATCGTGACAGTAGACGACCAAGTTCGAGGCCAGTCTCGCCCCTCTCTGGTTATCCAGAAGCTCCGAATGATTCTGGAAGATCAAGAGCGCGATCACCTGTAAGGTCACGACGCTCAAGCCCAGTAGCCGCTCCAGGGACTCGTAATACATCTTCTACTCTTCCAATACCTATTCCGGCTCGAGTAGACCTGTACTCTCCTGGTGAAACCCGTCACTCTCCATCCTTCTCTCAATATGAGGATGACCATAGGCGTGCGAGCACTCGACCAACGCCATCTCCCAAGCCATCTCCAAAGCCTTCGTCGTGGCAGCCACCATCTTTTCAACCTCCTTCAGAGTCCACTCATTTAGAAAGACCAGTAGGATCTTATCGTCGGTATTCTCAGGATGTTGATGATGGAAATATTGCTCCGCTGCCTCCTTGTCCTAGGACTACGTTATCACGTGGCTATAATGACTGGTTGACGCTCCCTCGGTGCCCTGCTTTCAATATCTGCCCCTCCTGCTATGAGTCAACTATGGCACCCACTGAATTTCATCAACTTTTTGTGCCAGCCCCAGCAAAACCTCCGCATGAGGAAGTTTTATGTGATTTTGGTAGCCAACCCTGGTATCGTATTGCTTGGCTTTTGACCAGAAAAGAACACCGAAGGGACTTGACTCTGATGTCTAGCCTCGCGAACATTGCTGATACAATACCACCTTGCATGGGAAAATATGAAGCGGTCCGAAAATGGTACTCAATTATTGATCCCGACACTGGTTACCCAATCCGAAACTTCGACGTCTGCCTCGCCTGTGTCAAAAGCATCGAGACCCTCTTGCCATCACTCAAGGGCGTATTTGTGAGAACAGACAATAAATACCCTCCAGACCTGCCACGTGTCTGCGACATGCGCTTCGACAGCAAGCGCTTCATTCACTACTTCGATGCCCTCGAAACAGCTGCCGATACTGCTTCTAACTCCCGCTACCCCCCCGACACGACCGATCTCGCCTCTCTCGTCAAACGCTTCGCTTCTCTCCCGGAGTGCTCTCGCGATAAAACTCTCTCTAACGCTCACTGGTACATCATAACTCAACTCCCAGACTTCACCGTCTGTCCGGAATGTTTCGACGAAGTCGTCCTCCCGGGCTTAGAGAAAAAGAAAGCCATACCTGCTATGTTCAATAAAGCGATGCAGCGCAAGGAAGCGGCTTCTTGCCAGCTTTACAGTGAGCGAATGAGGGGGATTTTCGAGAAGGCGGTTGATGGCAATGATTATAAATTCTTAGCGGCGAAGGCGCGCGAGAGGAGGGCGAAAGAGGGACAGCGTAAGAAAGACGTGGCGGAATGGAAGGGTGTGAAAGGGGGAGAGAAAGAGATTAAGCGGATTGAGGGGGAGTGGGCGAAATGGGAATGATTACAGAGCTGGAATAGAAAAGCCAAAGGAGACGATAATCTAGACGATGGTTTTTTGGAAATGTATGAATGGTGGATGATCTAACATAATCATAGCGAACGCAGCAAGACCTTCCTTCATACTTTACCGAGAGTGGAAAACAATTTAAATTGCTCTGTAGGCCTTTTTCCTCCACTGTTTTAAAGCTCAATCCAAATAAATATAAGTCACAATCTACGTTGTATAATCTCGTACCTATGTAGTGCTGAGAGCCAGGCTATCTTAGCTAACAAGACTGTATGGATGCTGGGTCACGTGAGCGTTAGTGTAAATGTGAATGTGAATGTGAATGTGAATGTGGGGCATTAGAATCCATCATTTAGATACGACAGAAGACAAGCCATGTCTATAAAAACCACGTAAAATAGTAAAGATGGTTATGGTGGATAACAATAGTATTTGGATAAGTATGTAAATAGTTCCAGCATACCCCGTCGTCGTTCGTTAATGGGCATGCTGCGAGCCTATGTTTCAACATTGTCTTACTGATTTCTTGGTTCATAGAAGCGGTTTTGTTGTTGCATAATTAGAGGGAAATGGGTGAAAGATGGAGATAAGATGAAAGACGGAGCGATGAATGGCAGAGAGTTGGGGTAAGAAAGGGGTCGTTGGGGATGATGGGGTGCGAGGCCGGGGATTTGGAGAGGTTCTATCAAGGTCGTTAATAGCACGAGATGAGATGATGAGATGAGTTAAATTGAGGATGTGAAGATGGGATTAAATTTCTGCCTTGAGTATTCTCTTGATACTAAGGTATAATCTAGATCGCTACCCTCAAGTCCCACAAGTGTAATTTCGATGATCGCAACGCTGGGGTCGTCAGCATCGCGCTTTACGAACAGCGTGGCACATCTCTTGTTGGCGGAGTTGGCTTGGGAAGTCTCGAATGATTCTCTAGAGCGTTGACTGACACCGTTGCCAACTTTGTAAAACCAGAGGTGCGCCATTCGACCAGGCTTGTTGAATGTTAGATTCTTTGAGGTCAGGTGAAGACTTATTCGAGATTTAGAGAGTTCGTTCGGCCTGTGCTCCTTCTCTCTAATTATCGCAGATTTGCTGAATCGCGGAATAGTAGGCAGACGAATCCAGCGCAGCTATTTAGACTCTGATATCTAATCTCCTCGAAGCCAAAATCACCGCCATCCGTTCCAGATGAAGCAACTCAAAATTTGAGAGTCATCATAATAGGGACGCTTCCACTTCGTGGCGTGAAGCTAATCCACTTGGGCAAGCAACCATGGTTTCATGTAAGCCAAATATTAGTTGGCCGAGGATAAGGGATAACAGAACTCCATTTTATGAAAAGTAGCTTCCAGGAGAACAGTCCTCAGGGCAGCATATCTGAGTCTGATATATCGCTGAATTCAAGATTCTCATTCTCCGGGAGTGGTTGATGTTTCAGGTTGAAGTCTCGAATGAAATACTTCACCGAATCTTTGTGAATTCGTCCAATGAAGCAAACCTTAACATTGTACTCAACCGTATATATCTTCGCATAATTGAGCCTAGACAAAGGATCGAGTTGATCTCTTGCTGTCAAAGGTGACATCTTAATTGCCTTTTTTAAAAGCTTCTCCCTGCCGTCCATTTCCTCGGGCTTTCCGCCCTTTGCTTCGGTGAATATGATAGCGTGATCCTGCGGTTTGACGCCACCCTTGCTTGTGCCTTGCCCTTTATAAGTAAGGATTGGCCTTTGAATATTAGAAACAGTCTAGTCTCGCCAAATGCTGAAAGAAATCACGTACAGACAGATGCAATGACCCTCTAACGGTTTAACAATCACAAATCTGCGAATACTAGTATATACACCTTCTCCAAATAGCGTAGTCGATGGAGGAGCAATCAATTGATGCTGTTTAGTCATTCCTTGGCCCTTCGGTTCGGACCATAGTATTTTGAAAATCTGGGAAATGATTAATACGATACTCTAAGTACAAAAGAGGGATTTCTTCTACTTTTCCAAATTCAAAATCCTTCGCTTGATGTACTTTGAAGGCTATAAAGGATTAGCTCAACATTTTCATTCTGATATGTGGGTCTATACCTGAGTGTAGAGCAGTAGAACTTGAAGAAGAATTGGAGGCTCTGTGGCGACGAGCAGTGTCGCTGGCAGAGTCATATTGTCCAACGGATTCCACAATAGGGGTTCCGATCCTATCGACGGTGATCTGTTCATAAACACGTTCTGTTAATGTCTCTGCCTTACCCTCCACGTCATTATTATCTCCAAAGCCGGTCGGCCTGTTTCCATCTTCTAGGATCTCGGCCCCCATAGCTTTAAGAAAGGTTGACTTAAGGCTCTTGAGACAATTTCGGTCAATTCTTCCGATATTCCGCACTTTGACATTATGCTCTATCGTACACACTCTATCAAAGTCGAGTCGCAACGCAGGGTCGATTGTCAAAGTAGGCTTCTCAACTATGATTGGGAACTCTCCCATACCCGGTGGCTCTTCTCCAGGCAATAGCTGTGGCGAGCTGCCAGCGGCAAAAACCAATGCCCGATTCTGACTTCCATGTCCACTCCTGAAACTACCATTCGTAGAGGTTTGCAAAATGCAACAGACTGAATAACCATGCCCTTCTCGCATGACAACAAAGATAAGTGGCTCATTAAGCACCTTTTCACGTTCTGGCGAAATGGCGCTAAAAATGCGGCCCAACTTGAAGTAACCATCTGGATTCGTTACTAAGGTATATTCTATCTAGGGTCAACTTTGTTCAGCTTCTTAGTTATGGATAGTGAGTTACCTGGATCGACTGGCAGTGAAGCCCTCTGCATTCCAATGGCGGACCCGCCGTCGGCAATAGAAAAGGTTTCATAAGGTCGTGCATTCTGGGGGAACGGGTTCATTGGCACATGGTTTAAGAAGGAAAAAGAGGGGCTGTAATCGAAATAAGTGTCTTGTGGGTGAACCGGTGTGGAAAAGGTAAGATTTGTGTTCTCGCACCCGAATGGTAATGGTTGGAGTGCTGCGTTACTTTGAATCGCGCTGGCCCCCGATGCACCTGTAGGAAAAGTATAAAAGGTAGGGGTTGGAACAGATGGATATAGGAGTCCTGTCGCCGCCGCCTGACTCACATTAGTAACTATAATATAAATCGAGGCACCCAAAATAAAGTCAGGTACAAGGCTTATTCTAACCTGGAAACCCGAATCTGATGGGACATTCCCAGACGAAGAGTGGGGCTGTGCGTTTCTCGAAAGAGTTACGGAGCTCAGCTCAGGATCTTCAGCTAGGCCATCCACAGTTGCAATGCTCGTCCTTGGCGTTCTGTTGTCTTCAAGATTGCAATATTCATACTCCCACTCACCTAATACATCATTAGCGCTTATGCTCTCCTTCGCTGGACGGGCTTGCAAGATATCTCATCCTCCGGTCCTCAAGGGGGCCTTATTTACCACTGGCCACTTCCCGGCTTCGCCCCCAGCGCCTCCATAGCGGATCCCATATCCATTCACTCAACTCTTCGGAAGGTACACTACTCTTCGAGGCACTTTTCGAGCCTTTGATTCTCGATCGACCCGAGTGACTTTTTGCTTTACTCTTTGAGCTCTCTGTCCACCCTTTACCCAAAGCACTCATAGCGTGAAATAAGGGAAGGTTATCATATAGCTGAATCCTTGAAATAAACCACCCTGCGGCTCTGCGGTAAAGTATTGTAAAAGTTTGAGTTAGTCGTCATGTGGCATTGGGCGGCAGACAGGGTTGGGTCCTCGCTAGGATAAGCGAGTGCCCGAAATCTAGGCTAACTGGATGTGGAATTTAGACCGGTTATTAGGTTCCTGCATTGCTGCCTTACATCCTTACCACTTATTACAATTGAAGTGATTTTACTCATATTCGTCAATCCAAAATTGGATTGATTTAAGCATCATGAAGACAAGATATAAGTGATTCAACCGAATCCGGATGTTCGCATTTTACCTTTGCGCGTCCCTCATGTTGTACAAAACGTGTGCCATGAGCAAAAGACTGGAGGCTGCACGCGCGACGCCCGGTGCCTGGTGTCCGACTACGTGCGCTGGCTCCATGCAAGCCCTGTCCACTTGTCCGTGTTTTTTCGTCATCAACCACATAAACTTCATCGAGTCTCCCGCCTCACTGAATGCTATTAAGCTACTGGAATCTCCTATAGCATTTCTTTCCCAAGTTTTCTGCTGATTTTGGGCATCGAACTGCACAAGACAACTTCAAATCGAGCCTCGAGGCTCATTATCCTCTTCCTGGCCTCAAGCACGAGGTCTCTAGAACCTATTCGGCAAGTCGGTATCTTAGATAAGTCACTAGGACAGATTCGATGTCAGACGTGCAGCCCAAAGATGGTGGAAGTTGCATCCTTTGCTTCTGGGCACAACGCGCAGTATGAAACGCTCTCAATTTATTGCATGCATTGATTCTTGCCTTGCAGCTGACTAGTGTCTATTGTTACCAGTGTAAGGGTAAGGGCAAGCTATGTTGCTCTGGTGCTCGGCCGAATCAACTCTTGATCGACCCTGCATCTTGCATTGGAAGAGACGGTACGTCTCTTCCCAAGACCTCCTGCTCAGTTAACAATGAAGAGTAATAATTCTATAAGTCGAATCATCCGTCATCGCAGATCTTCGATGTCGGTCCACTGCACAAATAAACCGCATAGCCCCGCTCATGAACTCAGGCTACATACTCAAATTTCAGACTACATTGGGTCTCGACTTCGAGCTTAGGAGCCCCAATGACTTCACCAATGACGAATTTATCGACCAGATTGATAAGATGGTAGAAACGTGGGCGCTAAAGATCCGAGCGAAAGATGAAGCATTGAAATCAATCTCATTGGCTTGCCGTGCCATTGGCTACTGCAACCTACTAATATTTGTGAAGTTGCAGAATAAATCAGATCCTCCGTTGCATGAGCTTGATCTCTCTTCTACCTTCGCGTACTTCGCTATAATGGCTATCAAAAATCTTGTTGCAAATGTCATGAGCTCAGTCCGCAGCGTTCAATACGAGCTTGACCCAGAGACCAGGTCTTTCATGGTTATTTGGTACCGCTATTCACTGATTATGCGCACTCTACTGCCCAAACTGGGCCGCTGCGAGCTTTTCGTATGCTCCATTTTGCCTTGCTTCTTTTTCCTCATCTCACTTAAGGTTTAGGACAATTCGGAGCTATACGAACTTGTAAAGAGGTTTTTGGGTTCATTTAGGGAAGAACAGAAGATCCGACTGGCAACAGATACCAAGAATAACAAGAATGGAGTGAATTGGGCGGTCGCTTTCGACGACTCGCGGAGGGGCCTGGGTCGGATGTTTAAGGATTTGAAAAATCGTATAATGAAACCCCAGACGCTATCTTTTATGGTGATGCCATACAATAACGATAGGCTCAGCTATTATACGTCGCAATCCGATAACTCTGGAAACGCCCCCGGCCTCAGGGTCCCTTGTGATTTCTTGCAGATGTCTCCAAGTCAGCAGTCAACCACAGCTGCATTTCCAAACTCGGCATTTAGCGCCAACTCAGACACTGTTTTAGAATGGAATCATTTTGTGGAAGGCAATCGTGGTAGTGACTATGACTGTTTTAGCACCGGTCCATCAGCGGGGGCTGATGTAAATGACTTTGGTGTCAGTGAAATGGCCGGATATGGTTTCTCATTTCATCACCCGTCAAATTGCGCTTTGGAAAGAAATTCGTCGGCTAGGAGTGATTTCAATCTGAAGAGAGACTTCGCCACCTTCAACGAGACATCTGGCCATCACAGCGAATCGACCTATAGCATTTTCATGAACGACACATGGCCACCGCTGTTACTAAACTATCACAATGAACCTACACAGGTATACGATACCAATAATCAGTCCCAAAACCTAGCTTCAGTCGATGGTCAGATTGATTACGGTCTAAAGAAAACCTCCACTAGTTCCTCAATCCCCACGACTTGGCCTGAAACGTCGCCTTTGGCATTTCCGGGCTTCGCATCCAATCTACAGCCTATAGATTCTGCCAACCTGAATAACCCAGTGGACTCGGACTTCGCCCAAGCCTTTGACTTCGATACTTGCACAGATCGAGATGACCTCTTCCCTGGTGATCCTCAGCACGATCACTCGGGGGATTATGATACGTTTTCTAGGCACTGAATCTGCTGCCTTGATTACTTTAGCTGAATATTTTTCTCTAGCTCTGTTCAGATGATCGTTTTATGTCTCTCCTTATTAAGCATCCTATGTGGGCGATTCGAGAGTTCTGGCCCATTGTGTGGGTTTGAGTCAGCTCATGGATAGGCTTTCTGTATCTGAAGTCTTGGAATTTTGTTTCTAATTTTGAATTTTATTGGTGGACAGACAGGCTTCTGCATCCGGAGCCAACGTGTAATCCACCCGCGGCCTTATATTAGCTTTATGGTTTGATTTTGTGCGTAAATTTTTTCTTTCTTTGGGTGCGTGAGTGGGATTGTGGGAATTTCAACACCCTGCAATGGATGGATCTGCAAACTTGCCAGATCTTCCCCGAAAATTTGATTTTGTACCACCCTAAACCTTGATTGGGGCACCTGAAAATGTAAACCATTCAACATTGGAACGTGGGGTTCTGAGAAGGAAGCGTTTCATATACTATCTAGCACCAAGCAAGCTCAAATAAATTCGTTAACCTCGGAGAGCGCCACCTACTTCTCCGAAGGTTGTACTGAAATGTTATGGATACCGGTATAAATCCGGTTTCGCAGGAGTGTCGTTTCTGTCACCTATTTCAATTAGAATAAAAGATAAGGTCGATAGTACCGTATCCTTTGGCATACAAGACCACCCTTTTGTACAAGACCCCCTGGCCATATAAGACCAGGTTCTTTTGTATCAAGGTGTGACCCACTTTTTAGTAGACCATGGTCTTATATTAATAATCACTGATATTCTGCTGCGCTACAGCACTTTAAGGGCAAAACAGGGGTATCTGGCTGTATAAAAGAAGGGATTTATTGTTAGGATTTGATAAAAGATATATATTAGATTAAAAGTAATAAAATAGCCTCTACAACGCTCTGAAATCACTCTATATCCTCGTCCTACTCGTCCTCGTCGCCGTCGACGTCGTTATCAAAAGAAGACTTTGAATCGTAGTCAAATTGAGTGTCAGACTCACCCCCACTATCTGTGGTGATATCGTCCTCGTTCTCTACTTTAATAGCAATTCCTTCTTGTATCTCCTGCGCAGTATACAGACAGTTGTCGTCCTCATTGTCAACCTTAATTGTATCGCCGACATCGTTAGGGATGATAATAGGGTTCTCGATAGAGGCCTTAAGGGCTCTAGTATAGTCTCCAACTGTAATATTTAGGAGGTCTCATATAGAAAGCTCAGCATCTTTAAAACCATTAGGATTTAGAGCTAAACCGACGTTCCTAAAGGTCTTAATAATTGTATCTTTATGCTCGATATAAAGCCTTTCCTACGCCTTTGCAACCTACTGCGTTAGGAGTATTTGACGGTCTCTAACTAAGTATTTCCCTGCCTTCCATTTATTAAAGTGCTTATTGGCGTAGAAGTCCTTGTACTCCTTAAGGTACTATTTAATGATTTTGTTAACAGAGACATTAAGAACTTGTATATAGCTAGTACAACCTCCTAGAATAATCGACGTAGTAACGTTCAATCTTTTAAACTAGTTCTACAACTCCTCTTGCAACTTCTCTTCTTGCAGCCTCTTCTCCTTTGCCTTCTCTAACTCCTTTGCCTTTACCTTCTATCCCTTGTTCTTATATAGAGCGAATGCGTCTAAGGAGAGGAATTAAGGTTCGTTATCGCGTAGGGGGTAGGTAGAGGCAGTAGAGTACTAATTTTTAACCTAGTCAATCAAATTGGACGTATTAGCATAAGCTTTCTCGTTGAAGATAACAACAACATTAAGGTAATACTTCTTAAACTCAGCTAGACGACGTTTATCCTTTAATTTCAGCTTCCTTTTAAATATTAAAAGTAGCTTGCAACAAGCTATTCTATCTGCAAATATAATAATCTAAAGAGTACACTGCTACTTCTCCCACCTACTTTTAGCACCCTTAAAACAGACAGTTTTTTCACCTTTCTTCTTGTACGTTTGCCCTTTTAAAAACTTAAAGGCAAGCAGTAACTAGTCTATATTTCCAATTTCTAAGAGCTTGAATCAACTAACAACTTAAATAGAGGGACTGCGTAGAATACTACAAATAGAGCCTTCAACAACAACTATTATTTGTTAGTTGAATTGGAGCTAAGACTAAATAGCTAGTAGGAGTTCCTTAAGAACTTTTTAAGCTCTCTTTGTACTACATTAAAGAGAGATGTTGAATTGTCGTTTAAAGCTAGTGTACCAACTAAAGGAGAACTTAAAGCTAAAGTAGGTCTTCTTATAGCCGTCGTAGTAGATTACTCGTTTAGGATGGATCTCACTATAAATACTTCAAGCGTGACAGAGTATCCGTTTGTAGCTAATCTTTCAACTATAACTTCTAGCCTTCTCAAACTTAGTATTCAAACGCTCCTCTATTGCAGGTTCTTTAACAAGAGCAATGCCTTTACAGGACTGATATGAGCCTTTCTTTTGGCTAAGGATTCTGTCTTTATTAGAGACCTAAGATTGTAGCATCTTCCAAGTTATCTTCAATCTTCAAGCAGCAAATCGAGTTGAGAGGCGTACGAATTCGTTATCTTTGTTCTTCTTCCAAGTTGTTTGAAAGTAGTTAATTGCAGCTAATTTGTGCTCTCTAGAATAAGCATATTGTCGCTGTAGGATGTACTCGTACTCGTCTTCGTCGTCTGATTCTTCATCAACTGCAAATACTCCATTTGCAATGTCGTAATCTCCTAGCTCTACTATATCGCTCTATGCTAATCGACAAGTTGCAAAGAGCTCTATAACCTGTCTCTCATTCTAACTGCCAGCTAATCGACGGCCTAAAACTGTGTCAGCTTGGCCACTAGTTTTTGGTGTAGGACCTAGACGCAGGAGGCCTAGTAATACCAAGACCACCATTTAAAGTACTAAAAATAGTAGTCTGGCCAGCTTTAAGAGGCTCATCGAAACGAAGGCGTGGTAATAGCGCTATAGCTGATAGTTTAAGCAATTGATGAATAGTTACAAAAGAAGGTATGGGACCTAGGGGATAGTAAGGGATAAGCACTAGTGTAGTAGCAAAAAAGGGGTAAATTAGCGAGCCACAACGGGTTACAAGACCCCCTTTTAGTATAAGACCAGGTCCAATCATATCACGGTAGGTGCAGACGGCGTAGTAGACCATGGTCCTATGTGCCAAAGGATACGGTATACCTTAATGCTAAAAGAAACAATGGCCTATTACGAGCCCAGCTATTAGAAGATATGCGGAAAGGGAGATGATGGTCTATACTTGCAAGGCCACATCCTATCATACTCTACTTATACACAGCAAGAGCTAAAACTATTATGTATGTATCCCCTTTTCAATAACATATATAGCCTACTTAAGACTTACTTTCACTTAAGAAACAACAATTCGATTAAGTTGACGACTCTAGAGGCTCTAGCAATTAAGGTTCAGCATATCCATCCCAAATTGATTTATCTCTTTGAGAAATTAAGCTAGAATGTGGAACTATCTATAAGATCTAGGAATATTAGAGTAGCTATAGAGTTAGACTTTGTACTAGAAAGTGTTTAGCTATTAGTTGAAGTATACATTTAATAGGGAACTTCCTAAGGAACTCTAGAAGCGCTAAATTTATTGCTTAAGGCACATATAATTAAAGCGGCTTTTTGGCTGCAATGTTGTTGCTTAACGTTTGCTGACCCTACTACAATGTTGTTGACCCCACAATGTTTGCTCACCTTATAGTACAATATTGCTGCTGCCTTCACAATATTGCTGCTGCCTTCACAATATTGCTGCTGCTTTCACAATATTGCTCCGCTAGAATTCTAGTGTTCGCAGAATCCTAATGCCTGTAGAAACTTGGTGTCTGCATAATCCTAGTGTCCGCATAATCGGCAATGCACGACGAGCATGGCGGTAAGAAGGATTTCTTGCTGAACTTAAAGGCAGTGCTAGTAAGGATCCTAGATAATGTTAAAAATTGGACTGAAAATTGTAGGGCGATTGCGACTTGCTATAGATGATAGGGGTTCTAACTTGAAGCATTTTAGTAACAGGTCTATTTTCTAGTCGATCCATGCTAGAACCGTTACGGCTTGAAGGTAGACTTGGCGTATAAGTTCAACCTGCTACGACTTCTCAGCGTTGTCATCCTAGTTGATGCATATAGCGTCCGTTTATACACCAAGTTTGTTGACTACATGTTGCAATTGAATATTAAATCGATAGAAGTCTAGTGAGATAGGAGAGTTTAGCTGAAGGGAGACTATGATTCCTTGCCCAGATGGGCATAGCAGCTGCAAAATCAAGCGATTTATAAGCTGCACATCAAGAAGCTACGTCTAGCACCTAGCAAAAACTTTATAGGGGTTGGGTAAGTTAAATGTTTTAAACCTGCTAGGTCCTAAGCCTAGTAACAGCCCTAGGCCCGTGGGGGGCCTGGGAATAGCGGTTCCAGATCCTGCTACGTTTTTGGGTGGCAGTTTCCTAGGACGGTTGTAGGGCCTGTGGCTCCTAGGGGGGAGCTGAAATCCTTTCTCTGCTATGTTTGCATTTTGAAAAGAATATTTGAGATTTTAACAAGTCTACTTTCAAGCAACCATGCCTTTCTCTAAAACTGAATTATGCTAGACACACTAATAAGTTACTAGTTGGCGCAGGGGAGGATTTCGGCCTGTGCCGTTCTTAAACTTAAAAAATATAGTAGGCATGTTAACGATTTTGGAAATCTAGTGGTAGTAGATTTATTGGAGGTGGATATGACATTTGCTGTTGTCCTATTAGCGTCAAGTATGTATTTTATCATAGCACTTACAATCTGTTCCTATAATAGTAGGAATAACTGTCAGTTGGTAGATTTGTATGTAAACCAACAGCCATCCTTGTAAATGAAGAATGCTACATTAGCGCCACTTATCTCTGCAAATTTATAAGCCTTTTTAAATAGAGTGCGCTTTCGTCTTCGATAGTTCTCCACCTTGCGTTCTCGTATTCGAGTAGGCATAGTTGTTTAAGGAAGTGCGGACATTAGAATATTAGTGGCGAAGACGCCTTATATGTCTTTGGAAATATGGGGCTAAGGGAATTTCAGCTAAGGGATCTACGACAAGGGAATTTC
>Ga0335074_10002127_pt1 | contig 26954 bp, 25 predicted proteins | sample Lox_Sample_23_FD_206715 | JGI IMG/M metagenome (GOLD analysis project Ga0335074, IMG submission 206715) | Soil microbial communities from Loxahatchee National Wildlife Refuge, Florida, United States - Lox_Sample_2.3 | ecosystem: Environmental > Terrestrial > Soil > Wetlands | place: USA...
AATGTCACCGTAAGTTACCACGATAGCTACCTGAACGAGAATGCACCGACGGACGTGCTGAACCCCTCCTCCGCCCCCAGCCTCACACTTACGTTCCAGCAGAATCTGTTGCGCGGCTTCGGCGTTCCGGTGAATGCGCGCACCATTCGGGTAAGCCAATTAAATGTCAGAGCTTCCGAACTTAATTTCAAGACACAGGTGAGCAACACGGTCAACCAGGTCTTGAACCTTTACTATGCGCTGTCGGCCGATTATGAAGACGTCAAGGCGAAAGCCAACGCCATTGAGGTCGCGCAGCAGTTCTACCAGAACAGCAAACTGCAGCAACAGGCGGGTACGCTAGCGCGGCTGGATGTTACAACTGCGGAGGCGCAACTCGCGACAGCCCAACTTGATCTGGTCAACTCCCAAACAAATCTTCAACAACAAGAGATTCAGTTAAAGAATCTGTTGAGCCGGGACGGCATTGCCGATCCCCTGCTCGCTGCCGCCCAAATTGTTCCCCTCGACCGGATTACGGTTCCAGAGAAGGACGATCTTCCCCCGCTCAAGGATCTGCTTCAAACTGCGCTGGCAAATCGCAGCGATCTGGCATCGGAGCGCTTAGGTATCACCAGCAGCGAGGTTTCCGCGCTGGGGACCAAGAACGGAATCCTGCCGCTGTTATTAGCCATCGGCACCGAAAGCACCGCCGGATTGTCCGGAACGCCGCGAACCGTGGTGAGCAGCTTTGGCGTGGAAACGGCTAACCCATACTTTGACGGCGGGATCGGCAACGCGTTAGGCCAGACGCTGCGGCGGAACTTCCCTACCAATCGCGGCACGGTGATTTTTCAAACTCCGTTGCCGAACCGGCAGGCTCAGGCTGACGCCGCAATCGATCAGTTGACGTTGCGGCAGTCGCAAATCCAGCTCAGCAAAGACTTGAATCAGGCCGCGGTGGACATTTCAAACTACGTCGTCGCTCTGCGCCAGGCGCGGGCCCGTTACCGCGCGGCCGTTCAAACCCGAATCCTGGAGCAGCAGTTGTTGGATGCCGAACAAAAGAAGCTGGCGGGTGGCGCCTCGACGCCCTTTAACGTCGTCCAGCAGCAGCGGGACTTGGTGGCGGCGCAATCCGCCGAGATCGCGGCGCTGGTTGACTATAGTAATGCCCGCTTGGCTCTGGACCAGACGCTCGGCACCACGCTCGAAATGAATCACATCTCGATCGACGAGGCGCGAACCGGACGAGTGCCGCGCGTATCGACCGTCCAGGAAGCCCCGCGCCGGCCGTGAATTAGCGAGACGAAGGATCGACACCGCGGATTGCCCTTCCCGACACCCTGATCCGTTTCAAATCGGTTAGGATCGGCGATCCGTGCCGGATTTGCATTGCGCAATGTTCCAATAAGGTAATTTTTTCTAGCCCTTTCGAGGCCATCGCTCTCGGAAATAAACGCGTTGCGCATTTGGCGACCTTCGTGCTGTTCCAAGCGCGTGAAATCATTTAAGGCTCAAGGAGCAAAGGTCGTTCCCCAGTAAACTCCCCCTTCGTACTCACCAACGTAAGAAACTCCGTAACTTACCCCTACTGAATTCCCTCCCGACCTGCTCCTTGAGTTTTGAACGCCCGGCACCCCCCCGGCGCGAGCCAATTTCTTGGCGCCACAAAATGGTCACTCCAGTGACACCCAGATAGATCCACTAGGACCAAAGTCATCGAAATTAGCGAAGAGTTCCGTGGGCTGGTTGAGCAACCCGGGCGGAGTCAGGAAATTGATCTGCCATGAGTCCGTCAATCAAGCCAGGCGCCGTTCCGGCTGCGCCGTCCACTGCAACACCGAATTGGGAAAATCCGGTGGCCCACCGACTGACATAGGTCCCACTCTTCGATCTGACCGTACGAAGAGTAAATGATCGTTCCGTCGGGCGCCAGCTTGATCAGAAATCCAGCGCCCGGCAAAGAGTCGAAGGCGTCGCGCAGCGGGAAATTGTCGGACGAAGTCGATCCACCTGCCCGGATGTTGCCCGATGAATCCACCGCCACCGCATACCTTGATCCAAGCCCTTGCCGCCGAACGTAGTGGTGAAAGCGATGGCCCCGGTCGGATCGAGCTTCGTGACGAACACATCGCTCGACGGATTGTCTCCAGGAAGTGGAATCACCCGGCTCCCGGTCACGTACCTGCTCCCAGCCGAGTCGGCCGCGACAGCAGCCACCTGATACTGATTGGCGTCGCCGATGTATGTGGTGAAATCCGAGCTATAAGCCGTCGAAATCAGAACCGCGATCGAAATGAGAACGCGCAAAACAGACAATCCTGTTGGGTAAAGTAAAAGCATGCTTCGCATCGTGTCGCTGATCGCGAGCGCCAGCGAAATTGTCGCCTCGCTCTCGCTCAGCCGCTATCAAGTGGGCCGCTCGCATGAATGCGATTTCCCGCCGGAGATTCTCGCCCTGCCGGTTTGCACCTCACCGTCATTCCCCACCGGAGGATCGAGCGCCGAGATTGACCAACGCGTCAAAGAACAGGTCGCGAACGCGCTCTCCGTCTATGAAGTATCGCGCGACGTGTTGGACGCGGTGCAGCCGACTCACATTATCACCCAGACCCAGTGCAAGGTTTGCGCGGTGAGTTTAGAAGACGTGGAACGCGCACTCGCCGGCTGGATTTCGAGCCGGCCCAAGTTGGTCGCGCTCGAGCCGAATTCGCTGGCCGATATTTGGTCCGACATCCAGCGCGTGGCGGGTGCGTGCGAAGTCGGGGAGCGGGGCGAACAAGTTGTCTCCGATCTTCAAAGCAAGATGCAGCGAATCTCGGCTCGCGCGTGCGCTACCTCCGCCCGGCCGCGCATCGCCTGCATCGAATGGCAGGAGCCGCTGATGGCCGCGGGCAACTGGGTTCCAGAGTTAGTGGAAATGGCAGGAGGAGTGAACCTGTTCGGAGAAGCCGGTGCGCATTCGCCATGGATGCAATGGCAGGAGCTCACGGATGCCGATCCGGACGTGATCTTGATCGCGCCCTGCGGCTTCGATCTCGAACGCACTTGCTCAGAGATGTATTGGCTCACCAATCGGCCGGAATGGGCCACGCTGCGCGCCGTGCGCAGGGGCCAGGTTTACCTGGCCGACGGCAATCAATACTTCAACCGGCCGGGCCCGCGCATCGCCGAGTCCCTGCAAGTTCTGGCCGAAATTCTGCATCCGGATGTGTTCGAACCCATGCTCGCAGGCGCGGCCTGGCGCAGCCATGTAGAATTGGCAGCATGAAATCGCAAGCTCTCGTCACACTTGCACTCGCAACTCTCCCACTTGCGGCTCAAACCGCGCTTCACCGAATCGATCCCGCCCTCGACAAGCTGCTGGCACCGGATGCGAAAGTCGAGAAAGTGGCCGGCGGATTCCAATTCGTCGAAGGGCCGGTGTGGAATCGCAGCGGCGGCTATTTGTTGTTCAGCGATATTCCGGCCAACACCATCATGAAGTGGTCGCCCAAGGGCGGCGCAACCGTTTTCCGCGATCACATTTACCCGGACAGTTATCCGCCGGGCATGCAGGTGGGCACCAACGGCCTCACGCTCGACAAGCAGGGCCGCATCATCGCGTGCGAGCACGGCAATCGCCGCGTATCGCGCATCGCCAAGGATGGAACGCTCACGGTGCTCGCTGATCGTTACGAGGGCAAACGATTGAACAGCCCCAACGATGTAGTGGTGAAGTCGAATGGAGATATCTATTTCACCGATCCGCCGTTCGGCCTGCTGCGTCCCGGCGAGACCTTGGCGCAAGCCGCCCACAATCCGCGCCGCGAGCTGAGTTTTAACGGCGTCTATCGCATCACGCCGGACAAAAAGCTTTACGCGGTGATCAAGGATCTGGATCTGCCGAATGGACTCGCGTTCTCGCCCGATGAAAGAAAACTCTACGTCGCCAATTCCGCGGACAACAAATGGTATGTCTACGATGTGAATCGGGACGGAACAATGTCGAATGAGCATGTATTCTTCGATGGGAACCAAGTAAAAGGGGAAGGCTTGCCGGACGGCATGAAGGTGGATCGCGAGGGAAACATCTGGGCCGCCGGTCCGGGCGGAATTGTGGTCATCTCACCGCAAGCGAAATTGCTCGGCGTGATCGCGTTCCCCGAAGTTCCCGCGAATTGCGCTTGGGGCGATGCGGACGGCAAGACGCTTTACGTCACCGCCCGTACGGCGCTGTATCGGATTCGGACCAAAGTTACCGGCATCCGGCCATAATCGGCGAATGTATTATGCTTGGAAGCAATGGCAACCCGAAAAAAAGCAGAGCCAAAAGAAGCAAAACCGCCGAAAGCAAAACCGGAAAAGCAAAGCGGTGAAGGTGAAGTTTTAGAGAAGGCCGCCAAGGCCATCGGATCCGCGCTCGGAGCGATCGCCGTAAAGACCGGAATAGCGCACGCCGATGCACCGCCCAAGAAGAGCGGGAAGCTGGTTAAGAAAGATAAGAAGAGGTTGCCGCGCAAAGAAAAAAAGCGGGCGAAAAAGAAGCTCTTGCAGTAGCTTGGATCGGTCAGAACGGCCGGATCAAAGTCCGGCCGCCCGGGTTCCAACGAGGTTTTACCGGATATCAATGCGCAGCACTGCGTCGGAATGCTCGTGCCGCCAGGCCCAATAGGCCGCCTGATCTTCGGCCCTGAGTTTGGCGAAATCGCGGTACTTGCGATGGTTTTCTCTGACCCACATGCGGTACGCCCTGCTTTCATGGGCATCCCATGTTTTTCCCCCGGGACCCATTGGGCAATTGCGTGGCCACCATCAAGGCTGGTGGAAACACCCGTGTTTATCCCGGTCCATCGATCAGGCTCGGCTCCGGGCAGGTAATTTTGATAGGGGCCGGCCGCTGAATTGAGCCTCGGGAAGTAAAACGTACGTCAGCACCGCCGAGAGCGGATGCATGAGCCCGGCGAGCAGAAACACCGGCGCATAGCTAAAGTGCATCACCACCCAACCGGTTCCGAGGTTTGCGAGCGCGCCGCCGATGGCTCCGCCCGCGCCGGAGAATCCAGTAACCGTTCCCACGTCCGTTGTTTTGAACAAATCCGTTGGAATTGTTTGCAGGTTCGCGACCCAGATCCCGTGCCCAAGCGTGAGAGCGCAGATCGCCGCAATGGCAAGCGCTGCCGTGGGAACGAACGGTGCAGCAATCGCGATCGGCAGCACCGCCGCACCCACCGCCATGCTGAATTTGCGCGCGCGTCCCACCGGCCATCCGGTTCGCATCAGATGTCCCGAGAGCCAGCCGCCGATCAGATAGCCGGCGCCGCCGAGCGCAAACGGTACCCAGGAGTATTCGCCGACCATGGCAAGATCGAAGCCCCGCTCGCGCCGCAAATACTCGGGCAGCCAGAAGATGACGAAGTAAATCACAGGATCGGTCAAGAAGCGCGTGACGATGAGCGTCCAGCATCCACGGGCGCGCAGCAAGCCGAGCCAATCCACGCTCCTTGAAGCCGCTTCCGGCGTTGCTTTCCCCTGCGGCGATCGATAAATCAGCAGCCAGAGGACGAGCCAGACAATTCCCGCGGCCCCCGTCGCGACAAACGCGCTGCGCCAGCCATAGCGCAACGTGATCAGCGCGATCGTCACCGGCGCGAGCGCCGATCCAAACATGGTTCCGGCATTGAAAATCCCCATGGCAAACGCACGCTGCGAAGAAGGAAACCATTCCGCTATGGCTTTGGTCGCGGCCGGCCATGCGCCGGGTTCCATCAACCCGAGCAGGAAGCGATACGATCCCAGGCTCCATTTGCCGATCGCGAATCCGTGCAGCAACTGCGCCAGGGACCATCCCGACATGAACAGCGCAAAACCGCGCCGCGCGCCTAAACGATCGGTGATGTATCCGGAGGCCGCGTAGCCGATGGCGTAGGCGAACAAAAACGCCGACACGATGTAGGAATAATTTTCTTCTGTGAGCGAAAACTCGCGCCGGATCTCGACCGACACGATCCCGATGGCTTGGCGGTCGAGGTAATTGAGCGTGGTCGCCAGGCACAGAAGAAATGCGATCACCCACGCCAGGCGGGGAAGCTTCATCCGCGTTGGCCTTTGAGAACGGTTGGAAGCGGTTCGTTGTAAATCACCGAGGATTTGCCGCTGGCTCCAACGGCGATCATGCTTACATCGCCTTCACGATCCCGCGCGAGCTCTACAATACACGAGAACCCGCACTGTTTTGCGTTCGGATTTTCGAAATGCCGCGCCACATCGGTACGTTCCAGGTCCGGGCGGCAAGTGTGAACTACTTGGCCCTGAACCAAGACGCGCACCTCTGCAACCGATCCGGATAGATCGCAGGCCCAGCCACTGATTTTGACCAACCCCGGATGATTCACCGAAATCGAATCCACATGTCCTTGGGGTTCAAGACTGGCCGGCAGCGTGCTGAAATCTGGGGCGGGCGGGCCGGCGATCAGGTAAAGGTCCTGATGGCGGTTCAATCCGCGAGGAATTCGAAAATAGCTCCCGGTTCCACGGGTCGCACGGCCGATGGCGGCGCGAACATAAGGCTCATTGACCATCGTCGATCCATATTCGTTTTTGTCGAGCGATGCTATTTCGCTCACCTGTTCGAACCAGAACATCGGAGCGGTGTTGTGCCCGCCTCCGCGCAGGTACTCGTCGTGGGTCGAGATGATCAACAGGCCACCAGGCGCGAGTAGTTGATATAGCCTCTCCAGCCACGCGGTGAAAGTCGCTTCCGGAAGATGCGTAAAGAGGGAACAAACGAGGATGCAGTCAAAAGGGCTTTCCGCGAGCAGTGCTTCTGGCTCTCTCGTTGAAACGAAGCCATGCACGCCCAGGTTCTTCTGCTGAAACTCAACCGCTTCGCCGAGAATATCGGAGACCCACACGCGCGACGGGTCGATCTGTTGGACCAGAAATCGCGTCACGCGGCCATAGCCCGCGGCGAAGTCCAGAAAACGATTCACGCGGGTGAATCCGCCGAATTTCCAGCTTACGATCTGCCGAATGGTATCGGCGATGATTCTGCCCGTGTCAAAGTAGGCGCGGGCGGCGAGCTCACGATCCTTCGGCGCTTTGAACAGGAACATCTGGTCATCTGGATGGATGCGGATGTTCAGTTCGCGAGGGTTCATCCCTTACGAGTGTAACGGCGGATCGCAACCGCGTGGCCGGTTTCCGCATCTACGGTCACGATCACCGCGTGCAGCTCGGCGCCTGCCTTGGCGTTATCCAGCCGGATCGGCATGCCGGTGAGGAAGCGGCGGATCGCGAGCGTTTTTTCTGAGCCGATCACCGAATCGTACGGTCCGGTCATTCCGACGTCGGTCTGATACGCGGTCCCGCCAGCGAGAATTCGTTCATCCGCCGTAGGGATGTGGGTGTGCGTGCCAACGACCGCCGAAACGCGGCCGTCCAGATACCAGCCCATGGCCATCTTTTCGCTGGTGACTTCGGCATGAAAATCGACGAAGCGCACCTTCACGGCCGGGTCCAGCGACTTCAAAATATTGTCCGCCACGCGAAATGGATCGTCGATCGCGGGCAGATGCACGCGGCCCTGCAAATCGATCACGGCTACGGGCACGCCGTTGCGCGCCTTGGTTACAAGCAGGCCGCCGCCCGGAAGATCCGCCGGGTAATTCGCGGGGCGCAGCAGCCGCGGGGTGCGCGGCAGATAATCGAAGATTTCCTTTTTATCCCAAATGTGATTTCCCGACGTCATCACGTCGACGCCGATCGAAAAAAGCTCCTCGGCGATCTGCGGCGTGATGCCAAATCCGCCCGCTGAATTTTCCGCGTTGGCGATGGCGAGCTGGATTTTTTCGGATGTAATGATTTCTTGCAAGTGCCGCGCGACAAGCACGCGGCCGGGCGACGCAAAAATATCGCCAATGAATAAAATGTTCATCAGATGGACGGCTGGAAAAAGAAAAGAGGAGCGCAGCTTTCCAGCGGAATCGGCCCCCGTCCTTGACCCCGTAACTCAACAGGGCGGAGCCCTCCGAGCGTCTTTAGGCTTCTCCAATGGCGGCTTTTATACCGCCGGAGCTTGCACACCAACGCGTAAACCGAGTCAGGCCCCTAGACAATTGACTGTCGGATCAATTTAAGAGAACCGATTCCCGAACTGAGCAGAAACGCTCCTTGCGCAATCATACCAGAGGTCTCCCGGCAAAGCGAGAAATTTCACCGGGCGCATGAGCCCTGGAACCACTACAACCGACCGTACTACGTCCTTTGTTTCAAACCTTTTAAGGTTTAGGATCTAATGTGAAATCTTAGTGCTGGCGAGCTGGGCATCGCATCGTACGGCGTTCTGCGTCTGTTCCAGAGATTTTTCGAGCGACGCGCGTGATACGCGGCGGACGATTGGATCAACGAACCACCGTAGAGCGCCCGGTATATCGCGGCTGAGAGCAATCGCCTCCAATTCCACATACACGCCCCCGTCGCGTTCTTCGTAACGGGTGATTGCGAATAAGCGCCAGATGATACCACTGCCCGCGCCGGGCCGCAAGGAATGTTGATCCGGAGTGCCGTAGTCCTCTATCTCTTGAACCCTGGTTGTGCGCGAAACGCTGTAGGCACGCCCATCACCGAGGCGCGTGTAACTGGATTCGTAGTCAGCATCGAAAGCCGTCTTTAACAGTAGAGACTTGTTCCGGAGGAGCATCGAAAAACGGTCATCGGTCGGGGCGCTCGATATCTCTTTTGAGTCGATCACGGTGGGCTGGTAAATATCCTTGTAGCGATCGTAATTACGAACGATCCGCAGCACATCGCTGATGGATGTATGGTCAATGAAAATTGCGCCGACCCAATCATGGATCAATCCGGAAGGCACTTTTTGCGGACTGTGCTCGCCCACTGGCGCAACAACTATTTCGCCAGCACGAAGTTTCGCGATCCGTTCGGGCGATTCGTCCGCCCATAGAAACGGCTTGCCGTCGTGCAGGCGCTGATCCATCCGGTCGATCGCGGATCGGACATATTCATCCCACGCTTTTGCGGTTGCCGGCTCCAGAGTAGCGGCAGTAGCGGTGCCCGCCGCAAGCAGTGCGATGAAAACAGAAGTAAAAAGCCCCCGTTGCATATCCCCTCGCAAAATTAGATGCCGGACCTGCGCAGTGGTCACACCAAAAGTGAGGCTTCGCGGACGAACCACATTTGTGAGAATGTATCCTGAAACGTGAGATGGCGGGAAAAGAGTCTAACGAAAGGTTTGCGCGCTTTCCTCGCCGCCCAGTTCGCTTCGTATTCGATCGGCAATACGCTGTGCGGCTGTTTCGACACGCTCGAGATCAGGCCCTTCCACCATCACGCGAGCCAGCGGCTCGGTCCCGGAAAACCGGACCACGACGCGGCCAGTGTCGCCAAACGATTTTTCCGCGGCGCGAATCTCGGATATCACTGCCGGCATTTCAGCTAGGGACTTGCGTTCACGCACGCGCACGTTGACCAGACGCTGCGGATACACTTGCAATTCGGCAGTCAGCTCATCGAGCCCGGAGCCACTTGCGCGCATCACTTCGAAGACTCGCAAGGCCGTCAGCATGCCGTCTCCGGTGGTCGCGTACTGATGAAAGATCACGTGGCCGGATTGCTCGCCGCCGAGCGCGGCATTTTGGCGCAGCATTTCTTCCAACACGTACTTATCGCCCACCGGCGTCCGCAGCATCGCAATCCCATGCTTGCGAAGTGCGATTTCCAGGCCAAGGTTGGACATCACTGTGGCCACGACCAGCGGCGCCTTCAAATAACGGGCCATCAGAAACAGCACCGCGTCGCCGTCGATTATTTTCCCGGACCGCGCTACAAATAACGCACGATCCGCATCGCCATCGAAAGCGACGCCGGCGTCGGCTTTCTGCGCCAGCACGGCCGATTGCAAAACATCGAGATGCAGCGATCCGCAATTGAGATTGATGTTGCGGCCGTCGGGCGCGCAATGGATGGGATGAACTTCCGCTCCCAGCCGCGTGAACAGCTCTGGGGCGAGCTTGGACGCCGATCCGTTGGCGCAATCCACCACCAAGCGCAAGCCGCCTAAACCGCCGGGCAGCGTCGCAGCCAGGTGATCGGTGTAGGCCCTATCCAGGCCCGCATTCACGGTGAGTTTCGACGGCGCCAAATCCAAGCCTTGTTCGAGCAGCCTGAAAATTTCCGTCTCCAGGCGTTCCTCCTGATCGTCGGGAAGCTTGTAACCGGCGTGGCCAAGGAGTTTGATGCCGTTGTCCTGATAGGGATTGTGCGAGGCCGAGATCATGACGCCGGCCGCGAAGGGTCCGTTCTTTGCCAGATACGCCACGCCAGGCGTGGTGGTGACACCCGCGAACTCCGCCTTCACGCCGCGCCAGGCCAGGCCGCTCGCCACCTCTGCCGCGAGCCAGGGGCCCGACTCGCGCGTGTCCATTCCAATGACAACCTGCCCAATCACAACCTGCGCACTCGGGTCTGCGCGATTCCGCTTCGATTCGATCACCCACTGACCCAGCGCCGCACCCACTGCACGCGCCGTTTTGTGATCCAGCGGCGCCACGCCCGCCACGCCGCGAATTCCATCCGTTCCAAAAAGAGAGCGCGCCACTAGGGGGCACCATCATTCAAGATTTTTTTCAGTTTCACGCGCACGGTAATGTCGCCCGGCGCCTCAACCAGCCGGACTTGTGGGTCACCGACGTTCAAGTGGGTATGAAAAATTTTCTCCCCCACCACACCGCTCAAATCTATAGGATCGGTTTTGACCTGAGTGATCGAGCCGACGCGCTCCTCGGAACCGCGGATTTTAACCTGCGTTGGACTGAATTGATCGCTCACAATTTGGTAGCCGGCCGGCTGGTTGGCAAATACCGGCAGCACCGGCTCCTGCCGCACGGTGAGCTCATCGAAGTGCAGCGTGATCTGTGAGGGAACCGCGCGATAAAAAGTCACGCCGGATGGCAGGCTCAGATTCCGAGCGTGGATCGTGTAGGTCCGCTGGCCGGCCTGCGCGTCGGAAAGATCCAGCACCGCAGCCACGGCGGAAAGATTGTCGCGCGTCAGCCGGCCGGATGGTCCGCGCAGCTCCAAACGCACGCGGTCGGGAAGATTGCCGCTAATATCCAGATCGTCCCGCATGTTTCGAAATTCCACCGGCACCGAAAGCGAGGTGGCCACTTCGGGCTCGCGCGCGACCGCAAGCCACAGGCCCACGGCGATCGCAAGCGACAGCAGCTTCCAACCCAGATTTTCGGTGAATAGCCGCTTCATCACTGGTCAATCTGCGAATGCTGCGCGGGGCTGGAATGTTGCGCCGGGTTGGAATGCTGCGCTGCCGCTACGCGCCGGGATGGGACTGCCATGCCGCGTTTCTCGTGATACTCAACCCGGTCCGACAGCAAATGTTCCACGCGCTCGAGTGGAACGTCAATTTCGATTTCGCCGAATACCGCGACCGACACCTTTCCGGTTTCTTCGGAAACAACCACGGCGACACAATCCGATTCCTCGCTGATGCCGATGGCTGCCCGGTGGCGCGTACCGAGTTCGGTGACCAGCAGAGGATTGGTGGTCAAAGGCAGGAAACAAGCCGCCGCGGCAATGCGATCCCCCTGAATGATTACGGCGCCATCGTGCAGCGCTCCACCGGGGTAAAAGATCGCGCACAGCAGGTCGCGCGAAACCGCCGCGTCCAGGTTGACGCCGCTTTCGATGAATGTTCGCAGGCCGATCTTGCGCTCCAGGACAATGAGCGCGCCGATTTTGTTCTGCGACATCCGGCCGATCGCGAGCACCACCTCTTGGGTGAGCTCACGGCGTTCGAGCTGGCTGATGCCGAGGAATGGCCGGCGGCCGAGGCGCGCCAAGGCGCGGCGCAATTCGGTTTGAAACATCACGATCAACGCAATGGGCGTGTACGGCGCGAGCGTCGCCAGGATGGTGCGCAGCAATTCGAGCTTGGCCCACGCCGAAACCCCGTAGATCAGCACGAGAACGCACAACCCCAACAACACGTGCGCCGCGCGGCGTCCGCGAATAATCAGCAGAAATTGATAAATGAGAGCCGCGACAATAACAATGTCAACGGCTGCCGTGAAGGTCAGCGGCGGCAAATCCGAGAACGGCGATGGCAGGAAACGCGCCATGCATTACTCGTCCATTGTACCAGCGATCTTCGCGCGGGCCTCGGAAATCTTTCACTCCAAAGAATTTTCTGTTTGCCGGGTACCTTGTATGCATTACGGGGAACGAGCGCCGGAGCACAATCTAACGGAATTGCCTTAGTGCCTATCTTGCCCAAGGTCTACGACCGATCAATGGAGTGCGAGGATTACTTGGGTAATATCTCCGTATTTGCGTGTGAATCACAGCCCATCGTTGTCGAGGGCCTCCAGAAGGTCCTGGCCGAATGCGAAGATTTGGTTTTTGCGGGTTGGGCCTCCAGGGCCGGGGACGCCTTGGAGGCTATCCAGCGCGTGCGTCCGGATCTGGTGCTCATCGACGGCAGTGCGGGATTAACCGCGGCGCTCCGCTTGATCGGGAATCTCAAATCCGCTGCAACACCATCGCACGCCATTTTGTGGGTGGTGGATGTGCCGGAGATGGATGCTTTCCGCGCACTGCAGATCGGCGCGCGCGGGATCCTCAAGAAGACTCTGCCGACATCCACACTCCTCGAGTGCTTGCGGCAAGTGGCCGCGGGCCAGATCTGGATGCAGCAATCGGAACAGGGCACTCGTTTTCTCGAGCACCGGGAAACTTCCCGGCTGACACCGCGCGAGAAAGAAGTGGTGCGGCTCATTTGCCGTGGTTTTCGAAACAAGCAAATTGCTGAGAATCTGCATATTACGGCGGGAACGGTAAAAGTTCACCTGATGCATATTTTCGAGAAGACCGGCTTGAAGGATCGCCTCGCGCTGGCCGTTCACGGGCGCGAGCTGGCGGGTGTAGATATTCCATCGAGCGAAACGGCGCCGTCGCCGGAAGACGTGGTTCGCTAAAGCAACACGGCTCGAAAGTCGATCAGCGATCAGGGTATAGGAAGCGGCCAAAATCGAGCGACCTCGTGGCGACATCAACTCAATCTCCTCCCAATTCGGCCGCCGCGCCTCTCGCTACGACGCAGCGCGCCGGTTTCGGCACGGGATTCGCGGCGAGAATTCCGCGAGCGCTCCGGCCTTCGCTTTCCGATTGCTTTTTCGCCGCGCTGATCTGCTGGCTGTTCATTTTCGGCGCGAGCGGCTGGAAGGCGCTGCTAGGCGATGGCGACACGGGCTGGCACATTCGCGCCGGCCAATACATCCTGGCGCATCACGCCGTGCCGACCCAGGATTTGTTTTCCTTCTCGCGCCCCCTCGCGCCGTGGTTCGCCTGGGAATGGCTGACCGATGTGCTCTATGCGGCGCTGTTTCAATGGAGCGGCCTGAAGGCCATTGTGCTCGTGACCGGGGTACTGATCGGCCTGTTCGGCACGATTGTGCTGCGCTATACGATCTGGCGCGGTGCGAATCCGCTGATCGCCTTGTTCACCACCTTATTCGCGATCGGCGCCTCGTCCATGCACTTTCTTGCGCGTCCCCACATTTTCACGCTGCTGCTGGTGCCGGTCTATTTTTGGATGCTGGAGGCGGACCGGCGCAGGAACACGCGCTGGCTTTGGATCTTGATCCCGCTCACGGCTCTGTGGACGAATTTGCATGGCGGCTTCATGATCGCTCTGGCCTGCATGGCGGTGTTGATCGCCGGGACCGCGATCGAAGCCTGGCAGGGCCTGGCCGAGTGGTCCGCGGTTCGCCGTTACGGCGTGTTGCTAGGCGCCTGTTCGCTTGCGTCTTTGATTAATCCTTATGGCGTGCGGCTGCATGAGCACATCATCGAGTACCTGCGTGCGGATTGGATCAAGAACCTGGTGCAGGAGTTTCAATCGCCCACGTTTCGAAGCGAGGGACAACTGCAGTATGAGGCTCTGTTGATTGCGGGCCTGGTCGTGGCGGGATTCCTGCTTACGAAGCGGCGTTTCACCGAAGCGTTATGGATTTTGTTCCTGGCGCATGCATCGCTGATCAGCGTGCGGCACGCGCCGATCTACGCCACCGTTGCCGCGCCCTTTATCGCTTGCGAACTCAGCCAGTGGTGGAGCACGGCGGCGGCGCGCCTGAAGAAGTCGCAGGCCCTGCGGATTCTTCACCAATTAGGATCGGACTTGTCTCCCGGGTTTAGGCGAACCAGCGTGTGGCCGGCGGTGTTCATTTGTGTCCTGATGCTGCTCAACAAGCCCTTACATTGGCCGAGCGACTTTCCGGCCGAACTGTTTCCCATCGAGATGGTCCACCGGCACGCGGATTTGATCACGAGTGGCCGCCTGCTTACCACCGATCAATGGGGGGACTACATCATCTACACGTTCTATCCCCGGCAAAAGGTGTTCGTCGATGGGCGCAGCGATTTCTACGGTGAGGATTTCGCCGGGCAGTACGTGCATCTGCTCCAAGGCGCCTACGACTGGCGGGAGATCATGCGGCGCTACGGGTTTACGGTGGCGCTTTTGCCGGCCAATTGGCCCCTGGCATCGCTCTTAAAACAGGACAGTTCCTGGCGCGTGATCGCCGACGATCAGCATGCGGTGCTATTAAGGCGGATAGGTCAGTAAATCCCTGGGAATTAGGTAAATCCCCGTCCATCGCCGCGTCGGCCGTACTAAAGAAAACCCGATGGCAAGGCTAATGAAAACCTCCCAGTGAGCCGAAGTAGTAAAGCAGGGGGAACGACCGGCATGAGAAGCAACCAGAACCCGTCTCTGTCCAGCAACCGCAGTGCTGGGACGAAGTTAGACATGCCGCGGGCGGCCCTGCCGCGAATGACCGTGCCGGAGATGCCTATGGATTGGCTGGACTCGGGAAGTTGGCGTTTGCCCTCGGGTAAGGCTCTGGCGGAATTCGCGCTCCAAGCGGGGTTTCTCGCGCCGCTGTTGTTTCGGGTGGAGCGGTTGGGAAAAAGCGCCGGCTCGGCGTCGCCAGCGGGCGCGGCCCAGGGTCGGGACAAGAATTTTGATCGGGGAGGCAGCCGGTGACGGCTTTATCCGTTCTGGTGGGCCTGGTTGGAGTGGCGGCGTGCATCGACGATCTGTGGCGGCGGCAGATTTCGAACTGGATTTCCGGCTCGGCCTGTGCCGCAGGCTTCGTCTTGCAGACCGTTCAGCATGGCGTGCGGGGAACGGGATCGGCTTTGCTCGGAGCGCTGTCGGGCGCGGCTGTGTTCCTGGTGTTTTATCTGCTCGGAGGGATGGGCGGCGGAGACGTGAAGTTGATGGCGGGTTTTGGGGCGTTGCTCGGGGTCAAGCAGCTTCTGCGGGCGGCTCTGTGGACGGCCGGCTGCGGCGGATTGATGGCCGTGGCGGTACTCGCGGCGCGGGCGATCTGGAATCTTTCAACCCTCCAGCGGAGGCGGAGCCGAAATCCGATGAATCCGGATCTCGGTTCGGAGCCGGCCTCCGGCAGGAAGGCCGATGCCATCCCCTATGCACCAGCGATCGCGGCCGGTGTTTGGCTGAGCCTGGTGGCAGCAACGTGACGCGATTTGAGGACGGCTGCTTTACGGATCACTTCAGCTTGGGAATGCGGAAGAGGGAGATATGGATCGTAGATTTCTGACGGTACTGGGCGTGAGCCTTCTATTCGCGCTCGTGATATCGAGCGTGTTTTACCAGATGACGGCGCGCGCTGGAAGCCCCAAGAAGGCCGAGCAGACCGACCTGCGCGACATCGTTCTGGCCGCCCGCCCGCTGGCGGTGGGCACCACGGTCAAGCCGGCTGACATCAAAATCGGCAAGATGCCGACCGCGGCGTTCCCCAAGGGCGCCTTCAGTAAACCGGAGGAAGTGATTGACCGGCCGGTGATCAGCAACATTTTGATTGACGAGCCGATCGTTGACGGGCGGCTGGCGGCGCGCGGCAGCGGGCTCGGCCTCGCCCCGATCATTCCGGTGGGAATGCGGGCAGTGACGGTGCGGGTGAATGATGTCACCGGGATCGCCGGTTTCGTGCTGCCGGGGATGCGCGTGGATGTGCTGGTAACGGGACGTCCTCCCAACTCCGACGGATCAGTGACCAGCACCCCCCTGCAAGATATGTTGGTCCTCTCGGCCGGCACCGTGATGCAACCCGATCAGCGGGGCCAGGCGATGCCCTCGGCAACGGTCACACTGCTGGCAACGCCCGAGCAGGCCGAGACCCTGACGCTCGCAAACGCCGACACGCGGATTCAATTGGTGCTGCGCAACGGCAGCGATCAAACCATCGAGAAGACTCCCGGGCGTGATATCGCCGAATTATATGGCGAACGGGCCGTGCACAAAAAACCGGCGGAGGAAAATCCGCGGCCGCGACCCCGTCCTCGGCCGGTTGCCGCCGTAGCGCCTCCACCGCCTCCACCGCCGCCCGATCAGATCGTCGTCATCCGCGGCACCCAGAAGAGCGTGGAGATCGTAGGCGTCGGGGGTGGGAGTAAGTAAACCATGCGACAGATCAAACAGTTCTCCCAGTTGTGCTTTACCTCCTTGCTGTTGGCCGCATCGGTCGCCAGCATATCCGCCCAAGGCGGCCCGGAAGAGATTCGCTTGACTGTGGGCAAAAGCATCGTCATCGATTATCCGGCCGATATCGCGCGCATTTCCACGAGTAACGCCGAAGTCGTTGACGCGGCGCCGGTTACCGGCCGGGAGGTGCTGGTGCATGGAAAGGCGTTTGGAACGGTGACCATCGTGGTTTGGAGTAAGGCCGGACAGCGTAACTTCTACAACATCACGGTGGAGCAAAACCTGGAGCCTCTGCGGAGGCTGCTGAAGGAGACTTTCCCGCACGAAGACATTCACGTTCAATCCTCCCGTGACGCGCTCTCTCTCACCGGGCGGGTGGACAGCAAGGAAGTGGCCGACAAGGCACAGGCCCTTGCGACGCCGTTCGCCAAGGAAGTGGTGAACAATCTTCAGATCTCCGACCTCCACGTCGACAAGCAGATCCTGTTGCGCATCAAGTTCGCCGAATTGAACCGTTCCGCATCCAACCAGTTCGCGGTCAACTTGGTCTCCACTGGAGCCACCAACACGATCGGGCAAGCCTCCACCGGCCAATTCAGCTCGACCAGCCCTACGTCTGTCGGGGGCGCGCAGGCCACTTCTACCTTCAGCATTTCCAATGCGCTGAATATTTTCGCCTTCCGGCCCGACCTGAACCTGGGAGCGTTTATCCAGGCGCTCGAACAGCGCAATCTGCTGCAGACCCTGGATGAGCCGACGCTGATGACGACCAACGGCAAAGAAGCCAGCTTCTTGGTTGGCGGCGAATTTCCGATTCCAGTGCTGCAGGGTGGTGCAAATTCGGGAGCCGTTACGATTCAGTTTCGGGAGTTCGGCGTCCGGCTGACCTTTACCCCCACCATCACCGGAGCGAATAACATTCGGCTGCACGTCAAGCCGGAAGTTTCCGCGCTCGATTACAGCAACGCCCTGTCCTTCGATGGATTCACGATCCCGGCGCTCTCGTCGCGCAAGATGGAAACCAACATCGAGCTGGGCGAAGGTCAGAGCTTTGTTATTGCCGGGCTGATCGACAATCAGGTGACGGAGACCATCTCGAAAATCCCCGGCCTGTCCAGCCTGCCGATCTTAGGGAATCTGTTCAAGTCCAAGAATATATCCAAAAGTGACGACGAGTTGGTGGTCATCGTGACGCCCGAAATCACCATGCCGTTGCAGCCGGGCGACGGCAAGCCCATGGTCCCGTTGCCGCATCCCTTCCTGGTGCCGGTGGTTCCCGGCTCCCAAGACGCATTCCCTTCAAATCCAAAAGGAAGGTCTAAGTAAGAGTGCCTCAGCACGAACAGACCAGGGGGGCGCGATGATGGGCCGGGGTCCGGTTCTCACAGCCTTGTCCATCATTGCCGACCAGGAGCTGGCCGGCCAGCTCGCGGCCGCGCTCGAGCGGACCCGTTCGTTCCAGATCTTGTCGGAGTTTAAGTCCTACCCATCGCATCAGACCTTGGAAATGCGGCTGCGCCAGACCAAGCCGGATGTCATCTTACTCGATTTGGCGTCGGACCTCGATCAGGCCTGCGAACTGATTCGGTGCATTTCGTCATTCAATCTCCGGGCGCACGTGGTTGGATTGCATGTGCGCAACGATTCCGATGCGATCTTACGCTCGCTGCGCAGCGGAGCCAGTGAATTCCTGTACGCACCCTTCGATGTGCAGACCCAGATCGACGCCGTCGCGCGCTTGCGCCGGCTGCTGCAGCCTGAGCCCGCCGAAGCGGCTGAACCGGGTTCGATTATCGCCTTCTCTAGCGCCAAGCCCGGCTCGGGCGCTTCGACGCTGGCCGCGCAAACCGCCTTTGCGCTTCGGCGCTCTACTTCGCAACGGGTACTGCTCGCCGACTTCGATTTGATGGGCGGGATGATCGGCTTTTATTTGAAGTTGACCAACAGCAAGTCGCTGCTTGACGTGCTGGCGAGCGCCGACCGTCTGCAGGATGGCGCCTGGGCCTCGGCAGTGGCATCCGCCGACGGCGTGGATATTCTCCCAGCCCCGGAGTCCCCTTACGCAGGGCCGATCGATGCCGCGCGCCTGCACGCGGTGATGGAATATGCGCGCATGAATTACGACTGGGTCGTGATCGACCTGCCGGTCGTTTTTCAGCGCCTGAGTCTCATGGCGATCTCCGAAGCGGACCGGGCATTCCTGGTCTCGACACCCGAGCTCCCAAGTCTGCACCTGGCGCGCAAGGCCGTCAATCTACTCGATCAGCTCGGGTTTCCCAAGGAACGTTTTCAGATCATGATGAATCGCATTGACCGGCGCGACGAGATTGCCGGCTCCGACATCGAGCGGCTGTTTAATTGCGCCATTGACGCGCGGATTCCGAACGACTATTTCTCTCTGCATCGCGCCGTGACGCTCGGCCAGCCGGTGGACGCCCACTGCGAATTGGGCAAAGCCATGGAGAGTCTCGCCAGCCGGCTGTCAGGCGGCGGCCCGGATCGCAAGCGGGCGGCATTGTCCAATCTCCAAGTTGCGCCGTCGGCCGTGTAACAAGAGCTATCTATGTTTCCCAATCTTGAAACCAAATCGCCCACGCCTCAAATCAGTTGGGAGCAGCGCCTGCTGAAAAACGGCGGTAAGCCCAAGGGCGCGCTGAAGCCGGAGTACCAAGAGCTCAAGTTCACCCTGCACCGCAAGCTGGTGGACAAGATCAACCTGGAGGCGCTCGCCACCATCGACAACCAGCGGGTGCGCAGCGAAGTCCGCCAGGCGCTGATCTCGCTGATCGATTCCGAACCCACGCTGCTCAGTTCGCTTGAAAAACAGCAGATTTGCGATGAGGTGCTGGACGAGGTTTTCGGTCTGGGGCCGCTTGAGCCTTTGCTGCAGGATCCGACCATTTCCGACATCCTGGTCAACACACATAAACAGGTCTACATCGAGCGCAAGGGTCTGCTCGAACTGACCACGGTGAGTTTCCGGGACAACCAGCACCTGCTGCGGATCATCGACAAGATTGTTTCGCAAGTCGGCAGGCGCGTGGACGAATCCACGCCCATGGTGGATGCGCGTTTGAGCGACGGCTCGCGCGTCAACGCCATCATTCCACCGCTCGCCGTGGATGGGCCGCTGCTGTCGATCCGCCGCTTCTCGACCGACAAGCTGATGCCGCCCGATCTGGTGGACCGTCGCGCCATGACGCCCGGCATGATGGAGCTTTTGGAAGCCGCCGTCAAGGCCAAGATGAACATCATCATCGCAGGCGGGACAGGCGCCGGTAAGACCACCTTGCTGAATGCTCTCTCGGCGTTCATCTCGCCCAAAGAGCGCATCGTCACCATCGAAGACGCAGCCGAGTTGCAGTTAAAGCAACCGCACGTGGCGCGGCTGGAAACCCGGCCGCCCAACCTGGAAGGCCACGGCGCAGTACGGCAGCGCGAGCTGCTGGTGAACAGCCTGCGTATGCGCCCGGACCGCATCGTGGTGGGCGAAGTCCGCGGCGAGGAAGCGCTCGATATGTTGCAGGCCATGAACACCGGCCATGACGGATCGCTCACTACGGTCCACGCCAACAGCCCGCGGGATGCGATTTCGCGTCTGGAAGTCATGGTGTCGCTCGCCAACGCCAACATGCAGCTGATTTCGATCCGGCAGCAGATCGCGAGCGCCGTGCACCTGCTGGTGCAAGCCTCACGTCTGAGCGACGGCACGCGCCGCGTGGTCAATCTCACCGAGGTCACCGGGATGGAAGGCGAAGTCGTCACGCTGCAGGACATCTTCGTCTTTGAAAAGCGCGGCTTGAATCCGGACGGCCGGGTCGTGGGCCGCTTCGCCGCGACCGGGATCCGGCCGAAATTTTACGAGAAACTGCTGGCCGCCGGGATCCGGCTACGCGCCGATCTGTTCGACGAGGTGGTGGAGGTCTGACGCCATGTTTGTACTAATCCTCATCGCGGTCTGGGCGTGTTCCATGGTGGTCTGGTGGATCTGCTCTAACGCATTCCGCCATTCCGACCTCGATAAGCTCAAGAGCCGGCTCATCGGCACAGCGAAACCCAAATCAAGCAAACCAGCCGCCGCGGGTGGCGCGCTGATTCACGCCGACGAGAAGAACCTCTTACTTGCAACCAAGTTTCTACGACGCTTCCAGCTACAGTCCAAACTTCAAGAAATGATCGAGCAAGCCGGCATGAGATGGAGCACCCACCGGCTGGTCAATCTGTGCCTCATCGCAGTGGTTGCAGTCTGGGCGCTGGCCTGGACTCTGCTGCCCGATCAATTTCGGCAGTTCTCCTATCTGCCGGCCCTCGCGGCGGGAGCCTTGCCGGTGCTCTATGTGATGCGCAAGCGCAAGGCGCGTTTGCGGCGATTCGAGGAGCTGTTTCCCGACAGTTTGGAATTTGTATCGCGCTCCATGCGGGCCGGCCACGCCTTCTCGGTGTCACTCGAAATGATTCACCGCGAGTTTCAGGAGCCGCTCTCGGGCGAATTCCGCCGCACCTTCGAGGAGCACAATCTGGGACTGCCGCTGGACGTGGCCCTGCAGAAGCTGGCCAAGCGCGTCCCGTCACTCGACGTCCACTTCTTCGTTTCCGCCGTGCTGTTGCAAAAGCGCACCGGCGGTAATTTGGCCGAAATCCTGGACAAACTCGCCTACGTCATCCGCGAGCGGTTCAAGCTCCGCGGCCGCATCCGGGCTATCAGTGCCCACGGGCGCATGACCGGAACGGCGTTAACTTGCATTCCGATCGGCGTGGCCGTTCTCATGTTCTACACCAATCCGGATTACGTGAAGTTCTTCTTCACCGACCAGGTCGGCAACATTATGCTCGGCTGCGCGGTGGTCCTGCAGATTATCGGCTACATCGTCATGAAGCAAATCACGAATATCGAGGTGTAATAGCATGGCCCTTCTGTTCAGTTTCGTGATCTTTCTGGTATTCGCCGCCGGGATCTCGTTTGCGGGCATGAAGCTGTACGTCAAGCCCAAGGAAGCCCTGGAGCGCGTGGCGGGCACCGGGATGAGCGCGCACGATGCGGCGCCGGTGCATCCGAGCCTGCTATTTCACGATCTGGTCAAGCGGCTGGGGACCATGGTCCCGGCCTCCCCCAAAGATGTCACCGTCATGCAGCGCCGGTTGATTCGGGCGGGCTACCGCAATCCCAATGCTCTCAAGGCGCTGTACGGCGCCAAGGCGATCTGTGCGGTGCTTGTGCCGGTGTTGACCGCCGCGCTGGTGTTGAACTCCTCGGCGGCGCAAAGCAACAAGTTCGCCGCAATTTTGGTGGCGGTGGCAGTGGGCTTTTTTGGGCCGAACGAGTATGTCCGCATTGCAGCCAAGCGGCGCCAGAAACAGATCCAGCGGGGACTGGCGAACTCGCTCGACCTGATGGTGGTGTGCGTCGAGTCCGGACTGGGCCTGGACCAGGCGATCATGCAGGTGGCTAAAGAGCTCGAACACGCGCACCCCGAAATCGCCGAAGAGCTGGCCATCGTGAATTTGGAACTCAAGGCAGGCAAACGCCGCGCAGAAGCCTTGCGCAACCTTGCGGACCGCACCGCGGTTGAAGACCTCAAGAAATTGGTGGCGGTGCTGATCCAGGCGGACCGCTTCGGCACAGGCGTGGCGCAGAGCTTGCGCGCGCATTCCGATTTTATGCGAGTGCAGGCGCGGCAAATCGCCGAAGAAAAGGCCGCGAAATTGGGCGTGAAGCTGGTATTCCCGATCTTCTTTTGTATTTTGCCCTCCTTGTTTGTAGTCACAGTTGGGCCGGTGGTGATGAGAATCATGCGGGAGTTGATCCCCATGATGAACAACATGTAGCGGAATCATTTTTCTTGGTGAAAGGAGAAAGCGACGATGGATAGCACAATGATTCGCATCGTTTGCACGGTGCTCGCAGTCCTGTTTGTGGGACTGATCGTGTTGCGGCGTAAGAAGAACGCCGAATAATCGGGGGAGGGCTGGAGGCGGAGGTGGCGTCGGGGCGCGTTCCCTGGCGCGCCTCGCGCCCGCGCTCGCCGGAATCTCGAACATGGACGGCCGGGGGGCAACGCCAACCGCAACCGCAGGATGGCAAGCCGAACGGAACGGCCATAAGCCTCCGCGAAGATCAACAGCGCGGATTTCAAAAGGCAAACCGCAAGGGAAAAGTTGAAAATCTGATGGATCTTTGGAGTGAACCGTTATGCTGATGAAGTCGTACTGGTGGAAGATGGCGATCGCCGCCTCATTTGCGGCGGCGGCGTGGGGCGGAACGTTTGGAACCGTGGTGTCTATCGGGGGCGAGGCCGCGGACCTGGCGCTCGATGAGACGCGCGGCGTACTCTACATTGCGAACTTCACGGCTAATCGCATTGACGTCATGTCGCTTGCGACCAATACCGTGCAGACCTCGATCAACGTGTCGGCGCAGCCGAGTTCCATCGCACTCTCGCCTGACGCCCATTATCTGGTCGCCACAAACTTTGGGAACGCAACCGCGCCCGCGTCTTCTTCCAATGGCCTGACGGTGATCGACCTTACGAACCAGGGAACCCAAACATTCGCGCTTGGCAACCCACCCATCGGCGTCGCCTTCGGAGCCGACGGCCTCGCGCTGGTGGTGACGACCACCGATTTCCTATTATTCGATCCCAGCACGGGGGCGACCGAAGAGCTCGATACGCTCGCCAACGTGGTGGCCAAAACGTTGCCGGTGCCGCCCGCCAATTTTCCGGCGGATATCACGGCAGCGTCGGTGGCCGCTTCCGCGGATGGACTGCAGATCTACGGACTGGGCGGCTCCTCCAGCACGGTTACGTTTCGGTACGACGTCAACTCCAAAACAATCTATCCCGGCGGCATCGTAACCAGCACCGGGGTCCTCGGACCACGCGTGGTCGCCATGAATAGCAATGGCTCGCTCGCCATGGCTGGATGGGTTATGGTCAATCAACAGGGCACCTTCGTCAATTACTTCCCGCAGCACACCAACCAGTTCAGCGTTGGATCGGTTGCCTTTGACGATAGCCGTGGGCTGCTCTACGCGCAGATTCCAGCCACCGCCGGCGAGGCTCCCACTTTGCAAGTGGTCACCTCCGACAATCTGACACCGGTCGAACGCCTGCAACTGCCGGAGAACCTGACCGGCAAAAGCGTGCTCTCGAGCGACTCCAATACTTTGTATGCGATTTCCGCCAGTGGAGTTACCGTACTGCCCGTCGGCAGCCTCGCCCAGCAGCCGCAGGTGCAGGCCCAGCAGGAGGATCTGGTGTTTCGAGGCAACTTCTGCAATCCGGGCGTTTCGACACAGCAGGTCACCATTGTGGATCCGGGCGGCAACAACACCCCCTTCAGCGTCAGCTCCGACACCGCCGGAGTTTCGGTCTCGCCGGCGAGCGGCGTAACGCCCGCCGTCGTGACGGTTGCGGTGGATCCATCGGCGTTCCTGAATCAGACGGGAACCATTGCCGCGCACTTGGCCATTCAATCCGGCCCGGCGGTTAACGTCATTCCAAGCGTGCGGGTGCTGGTGAACAACGCGGCGCCGGCGCAGGTGGGCGCCTTTATCGATATTCCCGGAACGCTCAGCGACATTCTGGCCGACCCGGCCCGCAACCAGTTCTTCGTTGTGCGCAGCGACAAGAACGAGGTGTTAGTCTTCGACGGAACAACCTATGCGCAAACTGCAACACTGCGGACCGGCAATCAGCCGACGACCATGGCGGTTTCCTTCGATCAGCAATATCTGCTGGTAGGCAACCTGGGGTCCCAGATCGTCAGCGTATTCGATCTCGATACCTTGCAGCCGGTCTCGCCGATTCTACTGCCGTCCGGCTTTGTCGCCTACTCCATCGCTTCTTCGTCCAACGCCACGCTGGCTCAGGGCGGCTATTACGATGGGACTTTCCACATTTTGCAGCTGGACATTCCGACGAGCTCCGGGGTCGAATTGCCTTCGCTCGGCGTGTTCAGTAACGTCACCAACGCCAACACCGTCATGACCGCGTCGCAGAACGGTTCTTCGATCTTTATCGCGCAGGCCGACGGGACAGTGTATTTGTACGACGCCAACGCGAACACCTTCACCGTTTCGCGCCAGGACTTCACATCGCTCTCCGGGCCGTACGCCGCCTCGGCGTTCAATCAATACGTGGTCGGCAACAACCTTCTCGACTCCTCGCTGGTGCCGGTGATGCAGTTTGAAACCGGAACCGGTACGCCTTCCGGATTCACTTTTGTGGACGAAACAGGCTTCCGTTCGAATGCTCCCGCCGGCGCGAGCGGCGCGCAGAGCACCTCACCCGGAGTGATTGAGCGCATCGACATGACCAATCCTACGTCTTCGGTCAGCAACGCCACACCCATGGTCGAAGCGCCCTTGCTCGGCACCACAACTTCACCGTTCACCCGAACGATCGCGCCTCTGGCCAGCGAGACTGCCATCATGAATCTGACGGTCTCCGGCGTGACCGTCCTACCGTGGAATTACAACGCTTCGGTCGCGCCGCCGCAGATCACCTCCGTCGTCAACGCCGGCGATTTCGGAAGCGACATTGCTCCGGGCGGCCTGATCTCGGTCTTCGGCAATCAGCTCAGCCCGGTCAACATGGCATCCTCGGAAATTCCGCTGCCTACCGCGCTCGCCAATAGCTGCCTGAGCGTCAACGGACTGCCGGTGCCGATGCTGTTCGTCTCGCCCACCCAGGTGAACGCGCAGATGCCGTTCCAGGCCATCGGAAATGTCACGCTCATTCTGCACACCCCAGGAGGCACCAGCGACAACTACAATCTGGTGATTCAGCCGAACGCGCCCAGCGTGTTCCTCGCCAATGTGGGTCCCAATACCAACGTCCCCACTGTTGTTCGCGACGACGACAACGAACTTGTGACACCGTCCCATCCGATTCACCGGCAATCGAACACCGCGCTGATTATTTACCTTACCGGTCTCGGCCAGACGTCGCCCGCCGTCCCAAGCGGCCAGCCAGCGCCTTCGAATCCACTTGCAACATCCCTGGTCCCGCCGACCGTGACGCTCGGAGGGGTCAACCTGCCCGTGCTTTACTCCGGCTTGGCCCCCGGCCTGGTCGGCGTCGATCAAATTAATGTCAGCGTGCCGTTCACTGTTCCAGAAGGCATGTCTGTCCCCCTCGCGATCAGCCAGGGAACGGTCTCGACCAGTATCCCGGAGCGCGTGGTGGATTAACTGCGGACTCTAGACTACAATGAGAATCAATATGAAACATTTCCTGTCGTTTATGTTTTTGGCGCTGGCCGTGGGGACCCCAGCAGCCTTCGCCCAGAAGTGGGAAGTAGGCTTTGGAGCGGGCGGCAGCTTTCTCACCTCGGAAACCATTACCAACCCGGCCGGCAACGCCAATGCGACTCGGGATCCCGGCCTGGCGCTGAGCGCCTGGCTCGATAACAACATCGGGAGCGGAGTGTTCGGCGGCGAACTGCGCTACGACTATGAAGAGGGCGATCTGAAGCTCTCTTCCGGCGGAACGACCGTCAAGTTCGGAAGCATGAGCAACGCGGTGCACTACGACTTCACCTATCATTTCGCCTCGGCCGAATCGCCCGTGCAACCCTTCATCGCCGCAGGCGGCGGAGTGAAGTGGTATTCGGGCACCGGCGCCGAGCAGGTGTATCAGCCGCTCTCCGACATCGCGGTCTTCAGCGATGTGCGGGACCTCCGTCCACTGGTCTCGATCGGCGCGGGCGTGAAGTTTGCGATCGCCAAATCCACCATGCTGCGCCTTGAGGTTCACGATTATCTGACGCCGTTCCCCAGCACGCTCGTCGCTCCAGTCACCGGATCGAGCGTAGGCGGCTGGCTGCAGGACTTTGTTGTCATGGCGGGTGTCAGCTTCGCCTTCTGATTTCGATACCGACCGGCGGCCGGCGGCCTCTCCGCCGGTACCTGCCGCGGCGCGGTTCTGACGAATGCATCTTTCTAACGCTTCCGAGGTCACGCTCGGCCTTTTGGTAGCATTCGGATGTTTTGTAGCCTACATCCGGATGCGCAATTGGCTCGACAGCAATATTCCGATCATCTTCTACGTGCTTTTGATCGCTTATATGCAGTCGAACGACGGCTCGGTTCCGTTTTGGCTCATCTGCACCGGATGCGCCCTCGCACTGATGCTCCGTTTTGAATTCATGAACGCTGCGTTCACACGCGGCGTGAAGTTCCTCGAACTCGGCGCTCTCGGAGTGATGCTCTATCTTTCCGTGGGAATGCTACTGCACTAGCCGCCGCGCGAAAGCTATTTTTCCACCGGCAGCCCCGATTCCTGATACGCGCGCCAGCCGCCATCCAGCGAGATCGCGTTGCTATAACCCATCTGGCGCAAGGCGTCGGCGGCCAATGCCGAACGGTATCCACCGCCGCAATAGAGCACCAGTTTGGTGTTCTTGCCTGGGACGCGCGACTCGATATCCCGCTCGATGATTCCCTTCCCCA
>Ga0335074_10002128_pt1 | contig 26941 bp, 22 predicted proteins | sample Lox_Sample_23_FD_206715 | JGI IMG/M metagenome (GOLD analysis project Ga0335074, IMG submission 206715) | Soil microbial communities from Loxahatchee National Wildlife Refuge, Florida, United States - Lox_Sample_2.3 | ecosystem: Environmental > Terrestrial > Soil > Wetlands | place: USA...
CGCTGGCGGCAATATACGGAGACTTCGTAGCCGCGCGCGGCTAAACGCACAGATAGCTCTTCCGCAAACGTTTCGAATCCGCCGTAGTTGGCGGGAATGCCGCGCGTTCCCACAAGAGCTATGCGGTGGTGGGTGGTGGGTGGTGGGTGGTGGGTAGCGCCCTCCGGGCGGGTTGGAGGGTTGTGGGTCGTGGGTTGTGGGGGGTCCGTTTCGTTACCACTCGCGAAGCGAAGCAAGCTGGTGTTCCCTACCACCTAAAACCCACCACCCACCACCTACATTTTGGCCGCTTGCGAACGTCCCACCAGCCGGGGAGCCTTCTTGGGCGCCTTCACGCTGACCGGGGCATATTTGAACCAACTGGCGATGTAGTCGTGGTCCACGCGGCGGCGGCTTTGGATTTCGGCGCGCTTGGCCATCACCCGTTTCCAATTCCGCGCCAGAAACCAGAACGCTCGCAGTGAAGAATGTTCCCACATCAGGCAACACATCACCACCATGACGTCGCGCAAGGTGATGGAAAATATATTGCGGCGGTAAAGATCCGGCGAGATATTTTTGATGCGCATCAGGAAACGGTTCTTCACCGAATGCATGTTGATCTCGGGGGGCAGTGCGCCGCGGTTGCCGGGCAACACCTTGCGCACGTGATAGCCGCGGGCGTAGGGCACGTAGATGCATTTCCAACCGAGTAACTGGGCTCGCCAGGCGACGTCGGCATCCTCGCGGTAAACGAAGAAATCGGAATCGAAGAATTCGCCGTCGAGCGAGATATCGTCGATCATTTCGCGGCGGTAAAGCGCGGCCGCGGCGGTGGCGCCGAATACGAACTCATATTGCAGGTAGTGGCCGTTATCGATCTCCTGGCTGCCGCGATCCAGATGCCGCAGCATCGGATTGAAATAAATGCCGGTCGAATCCACCACCGGTTTGGCGGGGATCTCGAAAGTGGCCGACATGGTCAACAGTTTGCCGCAGACCGTGCCGATATTCGGATCGAGGCTGCCCGCGTCCACCAGCGCCTGAATGAAATTCGGCAGCAGTAGAACGTCGGGATTCAGAGTCAACACCCAGTAGCCGCTGGCCAATCCGATAGCTTGGTTCTGCGCGGCGGCGAAACCGATGTTTTCCTCGTTATAAATAATCTGGCAGCGGTCTTCGAACTGTTCCAGGATGTCGATGGTGCCGTCAGTGGACGCGTTATCGATGACGATGACTTCTCTATTCGGGTACCGTTGCTCCAGCACCGATTCCAGGCATCTCTTGATAAAACGGCCGCTATTGTAAGTTACGATCGTGACGGATACGAAGTCGTTTTGGGACATGAACCCGAACCTGAATTAACGCCGATCACTGGTACATCCGTTCGCCCCAAACTACAGGGGTAACATCAAAAAAGCACTCACCCGGCCGGCCGGATGAGGGATCTCCCGGCCAGCGCCATCACTTTAACGTACACGCGGATGGGCGTCAGGCTTCGAAATGCCGCCATTCCCCAAACCATCCTGGGTATGGACCCGAGGATTACCGCCGCGCAAATCATCCTAGCGGTACTGGAACGATAATGCTTGGCTGCAAACCCCAGTAGACTACGATACCAATAAAGTTGTTGATTCTCCAGCGAAATTTTTGACAGAGAGTGTCCGCCCGTGTGTTTAGCCACAGCCTCCGGCGTGTAGCGTATGCGATAGCCCTTACTGCGGGATCTCCAGCAAAAATCCACGTCTTCGAACCACAGCGGCCAAAACCGCTCGTCAAACCCACCCAATTCCTGCCACACGTCCCGGCGGATCATTAAAAAGGCGCCCGCCGGCTGTTCTACGTCGCTGGCTACGGAAAAGTCAAAGCTTAAGCAACGGTAATGCCAATTGATCGGGTTGCGAGGCCAAAGACGGTTCAGCAGCAGGACTTCACAGATCAGCGCGGCTGGCGATGGCAGCCTTCGAATGGCGAAACCGGTTTGTAGACGGCCGGAATGGTCCACTAATTTGCCGCTTGCGCCGGCCACGCCGGGCTGGCTGCAGCACTCGATCAGCGGGTCGAGCGAAGTCTCCAAATGGGCGTCCGGGTTTAATAGGAGCACAAATGGCGCGTCCAAGGCGCGGATGCCCTGATTTACGGCAGCGGCGAAACCGAGGTTATCCGGATTCGCGATTAACCGCACTCCACGCCGGATGATTTCATCCCGAGTGCCGTCGGACGAGGCATTATCCACCACCACAATTTCGGCGCCAGTGGGCAGCGCGCAATCCAGGCAGGCTCCGATTTCGGACCCGGATTCGCGTGTCACAATCACGATACCCGCCTCACGCATGTGTCACTTTGCCCCACCAGTCAAGCGGAAGTAGAGGGTCCAATATAGGTCGTTCGCGCATGCCCGCTGGACGTACTGAATTTCACGCTCGCCTTCCAGAAGAATTTCAATCAGACGCTCTGCCTGCGGCGGCGCGGCACTGCGAAGCTCCTTGCATCGGCGAATTCCATCCAGCTTGCCGCGCATCCAGGACCAGGCTCGTCCATGTCGGAGCGCCGTCAACCCCCACAGCCCTTGCGCGGCTGCGATGCGCCATCCATAGCGCAATAGCAAGTTTCGCGGATAATGTTTTGCGATCAGAAAGACCTGGTTCCGCGCAGTGAGCCGGGTAGTCACCGGATGCCATCGCCCTAACGTGGCGCTACCTTCGTGCCAGGCTACCGCATCCGGCACGTAACGTCCGCTGCATCCGGCCAATGCACATCGCAGTCCGAAATCCACATCTTCGAGGTACGATTCGAACCGCTCGTCGAGCAATCCAACTCTGTTGAATAATTCCGCGCGAAATAATGCCGCGGTGAACGGCGCAAAGCGGACTTCGCGCGATTCGCGGAACAGCGGTCCATCGGGACAGCCGTTCCCCACGCGCCAAGCCGTGCCGCCTCTGCAAATGGCATCGTAAGTTGCATCGATGCGGCTTGGATCGGCCGCTTTTAAGATTCGTCCGGTGGCAAACCAAGCGCCGGAATCGATGGCAGCCGCCAGCTTTTCCAGCCAATCCGGCGCGAGCATGACATCGTTGTTGATAATCGCCACAAACGGCGTGTGGCTTTCGCGAATGCCACGGTTTACTGCGCGCGCAAAACCGCCATGCGCACGCATGCGGATAGCCCGCGCGCCCAACGATTCGGCGAGTTCGGCCGAGCTGTCGCTGGAGCCATCGTCGATGACCAGCACTTCCGAGATCGGGCGAGTCTGCGCGCGCAGGCTGCCTAGCAGGCGTTCCAATAGCTCGCGACGGTTCCACACGGGCACGATCGCAGTGACTTCGCCGGCATTCATCGTTTGCGCCGCGGCAACCGTTTCTTCACCAGAAACCACAAGTTGTGAAAACCGTCGCGCCACGGGTTCAGCTTGTTCTCACCGATTCGCGACGAATACATGATGGCGATCTCGCCGAAACGCACGCGTGGATTCTTTAACGCCTCGATCTTGATCTCTTCGGAGAATGCCATGCTGTCGGATTCGAGCCGCATGTCTTTAAGAATCGATCTGCGGAACACCCACATGCCGGACTGCGAATCGCGCACCCAGCGGAAATATAGAATCGACATGGCCAGCGACAGCACCAGGTTGCCGAAATGGTGCTTTAAGCTCATCGACTGGCGGTCGCGCACGGGAAAGCGCGAGGCATTCAGGAAATCGACTTCGAGGTGCCGAAAGGCTTCGAGCAAATACGAGATGGCATCCGGCGGATAGCTGTGATCGCCGTCCAGAGTCACGATGAGATCGCCGATGGCATCCGCGAATCCGCGCTTGTAACTGCGTCCGTAGCCGCGTACATCTTCCCGAATCACTTGCGCCCCCAGCGATGTGGCCACCTGCGAAGTGCGGTCAGTCGAGCCGTTATCCACTACGATCACCTGATCGACAAAGTCGGGCATGGCGCGCAGCACGCGCTCGATGCCCTCCTCTTCATTCAGGCACGGAATGATGACCGTGATGGTATCGCCTTTGTACATGGATGCGCAGCGGGAATGAGCAGGATAACATCGTCCAGGGACCGGCTGGCGTGCGACCGGGACCTTGCTCCGCGCCGGGATTTTCCGTATCGTGAAGGGTATGGAAGTCCAATTTACGTTGGAACAGCAAGAGCAACTGGCGCAACTAGCCGCGAAATCAGACACGAACCGCGAACAACTGGTAAGGGATGCCGCCTTGCGCCTTCTTGAGGAGGAAAGCCGCTTCTGTGCCGCCGTGTGGGAGGGTATCGCTCAGGCCGAGCGTGGCCAGGTCATCGAAGAAGAAGAAATGGACGCCCGGTTCGAGCAGATGTTGCGATCGTAAATCTCATGCGCATCCACTGGACGCCCGCCGCCGCGGCGGATTTGCAGCACATCAGTGATTATCTCAAAGACCACCATCCACATTACCGTCTACCCACCATGCGGAAGGTCTATGCCACCGTCGGTCTTTAAAGCAGTTTCCCCACCGTGGCAGGCCAGGAAGCGAAAAAGGCACTCGGGAACTCCTCTTTCCGCCCTTGCCCTACGTCGCCGTCTATCGCGTTAAGGATGAAACGATCGAAGTGCTGCGCGTTTATCACGGTGCGCAGCAGCGATGACGGTCAAATGCTCCTGGCGGCCTGCGAGGCCGCCGCAGGGAAGGGCCCCCCCCAAAAAAAAACGGAAAAATCAATTTACATCGAAAATGTTTTGGGTTATATTGATACTGCTCTGGCCAACAATCCGCGCGAGGGAATGTACGCTGCCGTTACGATCACGTTAAGCCGCGATGAAATGGAGCGCAGGCGTCTCGAAGCCGCCGAGGAACTGCTGAAGGGTGCCTCGCAAGCCAGAGTCGCCCGCAAGTTTGGGGTCAGCCGCACCACGGCGTCTCGCTGGTGCCGCACGTTGGAGGGACAAGGGATGGAGCGCCTGCGCAAGCGTAAAGCGCCCGGGCGCCCCAGTCGCTTGTCAGCGGGCCAAATGGTTGAGGTGCGCGAGATGTTCGCCGCCGGCCCCCGGTCCTTCGGATTCGACACCGACCGCTGGACCACCGCCCGCCTGGCGCAGGCCATCGAGGCTCGTCTCAGCATCCGCTACGATCCGGACCACGTTGGCCGCCTGATGCACCGCTTGGGCTTGCGTGCCAAACCCGCTCCCGCTTCGGCGATCGAGTCCATCGAAAGCCCCGTACAAAGCATGGTCCCCATGTCCGGTACGTCTATCGAGATGCGCATGTAGCGCAACGGGTTACGACCGGGAAATTTTGCGGGCTCGGAGAAACGAAGAAATGCCGTATCCTCCGAGCAAGGCCACGCCGAGGGCTAGCAAGGTTAGCCGGAAGACTGCCGAGGGGCTGCCGTCAAAGTGGTGAATCGTCCGCAAACCGGAGAAAGTAAAGACGATGGCCATCGAAACAAACAGGAAACCGAGGACTTGGTGCCAAAGAGTGCGGGCGGGTTTGAGTACCGCCGGGACCACGAACCCGAGGAAACGGCGGCTTTGTTCATAAACTCGCGCTCCGTCTCTATAAATCTTACGCTTTGGCACTACAACCCGATATTATCAAAAGTGGATGATCTGTTGATTGCGGCATGGAGTGCCGATAGAAAAATTGAGTGGAGAACTTGATGAACCCAGGCAAGCTCCACTACAATCTAAACGGGTGCCGGGGCGGCCCTGAATTTGCAACGAGACAGACTGGGGTTGCATCCCACATATAGGGGGAGGTCGTTGTGGACGAGCCATTGAAAAACATGATGCAGGAACTGGGGAACGCAATCAACGACTCGCTCTCTGAGTCTGACCGGATTGCGGAAGCCATTGGCGAAATCAAACGCGCCGGTTATGATGTTTTTCTCGTGTTGGAAGCCACTATCGGTTTCAACAAGCGCGAGGACGCCGATGAAAGCGTCGAAGAAGAACCGCTCGAAGAGCCAGAACGGCGGCACGGGTTTGAGAGCGCGGGCAAGATCAAATTCACCACGCAGGATCATCGTTTTCTCAAAGCCCTCAAAATCGCGGTTGACGAAGATTCACACTAAGCCGGAGACACCGGCGGCCATTGCGCGATAAACCTGCCACGTCTTTTCTATTGCTGCGTCCCAACTGAACTGCACCGACCGTTTTAGTCCCTTTAGTGCTAATTCCGCGCATTTCCCTGGATCTTTGGCCAGAGACAGCAAGCCTTCGGTAAGCTCTTCACTGTCCTCCGGATTCACCAGCCAGGCCGCATCTCCGGCCACTTCGGGTATCGCCGCGCGATTGGAAGCGAGCACCGGAACGCCTGCCGCCATCGCCTCCAGGACCGGTATGCCGAATCCTTCATCCAAAGATGGAAAGGCAAAGATCATGGCGCGCGCGTACCAGCGGGCCAGATCGCGCCGCGAAACGTAGCCAGGCAGCCGGATTCGCTCCCGGCTCGGCGACCGGCTGATGCGCGCGAGAATTTCCTCCGCACCGTACCCGTTGGATCCGGCCAGCACCAGTTGCCAATCGCGATCCAGTTTTTCGAAAGCCTCCGCCAGCCGCACCAGATTCTTTCGGCGCTGAATGGCGCCGACATGCAGCACGATCTTCTCTCGGGCGACGGCCAGCGGCGCGGCCGGCCGGACCCCGTGCTCGACCACGTGCACCCGATCGGCCTCCACGCCGAGCAGATCCATCAACTGGCGCGCAGTGAACTGCGAGACGGCGATGATATGCTCGCTGCGGGAGGCGGCGTCGCGCGCCTGTTCGGCGAAGCGGCGCCGGAAGTCGGGCGTGGAATAATCGCCGGTGAGCACGAACAGATCGTGGAAAGTCGTGACGGCATGCCGCAGCCGGGCGTGCGGCAGCCTTTGATTCAAGCCGTGAAAAACGTCCGCCGATCGAGGGGCGCGCGCCTCGCCAAGCAGGAAGCGATGGCAGTTTGGCGGCAGACGTTCGCCGAATGACCGCAAAAAGCGATGCGAGCGGTAGCAGAAGGTGAAGCGCTCGCTGGGATGCGCGCGCGCCAAGCCCGACAACAGCTCTCGCGAATACACTCCCACTCCGGACAAATCCGCGCCTACGCTGTAGGTGGAATCAAGCGCGATGTTCAACTCTCGATTTTATATTCCTTGAGCTTGCGGTAGAGAGTGGTGCGGCCGATGCCGAGCAACTGTGCGGCCTTGGCGCGATCTCCGCGTGTTTCCGCCAACGCCTTCAGGATGGTCTCTTTCTCCACGGCGGGAAGGAACAATCCCGCCGACCGGGGCGGCAGGCACAACAAAGGCAGGCTCTCGGTTTCCGCGCCCGCCGCGGCCGCCGACGCCACCGGCGAATCACTTGGGCGGGAGTTCTGCAGCGAGGATGGCAGATCCGCGATATGCAGCCATGGACCGGTATTCAGGGCGACCATCCGCTCTATCGAGTTCTGCAGCTCGCGCACGTTCCCGGGCCAATCGTAATCCATCATGGCCTGGAGCGTATCGGGGGTAACCTGGTGATCCTTTCCAAAGCGCCGCAGGAAATGCTCGATCAGCTCCGGAATATCCTGTTTGCGGTCGCGCAGAGGCGACAATCGTAGCGTGACGATGTTCAAGCGGTAGTAAAGATCCTGGCGGAAGGTTCCCCGCGCTGCGTCACGAGCCAGATCGTGATGCGTGGCGGCGATCACCCGGATATTCACCTTTTGCTGTTTCAGCGATCCCACCGGACGAAATTCGTGCTCCTGCAGCAGGCGCAGCAGCTTCACCTGCATATCCAGCGGCAGATCGCCGATCTCGTCAAAAAAAGTCGTCCCCCCATCGGCCAATTCCACCAGGCCTTTCTTGGCTTCGGCCGCGCCCGTGAACGCGCCGCGCGTGTGGCCGAATAACTCGCTTTCGACCAGCGGTCCGACCAGCGCGCCGCAATCGATGGGCACAAATTCACCCGTAGGATTGGCGTTGTAAATCCCGCGCGCCACCACTTCCTTGCCCGTGCCGCTTTCCCCCAACAGCAGGACGGGCGCGCGCGTGCGCCCCAGTTTCCCGATGAGCCGGCGGATCTCGCAGATCTGCGGCGACTGGCCCACCAGACTGTGGCCCAGCCCGTTCGCACTGCGTTCCATGTGGTTACTTTCGTTTATAAAGGTTCAAGTGGGGGCAAGTGGCGCAGATTCTCATGATTGTGCTTGACCCTGCGCTGGGTGGAAACCAGCGAGGGACTGGTCGGATAGCGCGAAGTCGCCCGTGAGATCCCGTGGGCGCGGTGCCGGGTGCCGTAACCACCTCCTCAAGGTGCTGTAATGTGAGCCGAACATTAGCGGTGGCCGTAATCATCGCCTGCCAAGTTCCTATCTTGTTCTAAACCACAGAAACAAGCCGATTAGCTCCGCTTTTTACGCATAATTATAAATTAGTTTTACTTATACTACATAATTGTAAAGTACCAATTGCATAATACTCAAGACCCTGGTACACTAGTTTCATTCCACGGAGAAATAAGATGGAATCCAAGTGTATTCCCGGTCTCCCCCCTCCACAGGGGCTCTACCATCCGCGCCAGGAACACGATGCCTGCGGTATAGGCTTCGTGGCCAGTATCAAGGGCCGTAAATCCCACGACATCATCCTCAAGGGCATTCAGGTGCTCATCAACCTGACGCACCGTGGAGCTTGCGGCTGCGATCCCGAAACCGGCGATGGCGCCGGCGTCCTGATCCAGATCCCGCACAAATTCTTCGCGCGCGAATGCGCCGCGCTGGGATTCACGTTGCCGGCCGAAGGCGAATACGGCGTCGGCATGACCTTTCTGCCGGTCGAACCCCATCAGCGCCTGTCCTGCGAAGGCATCCTGGAACGTATCATCCGCGAGGAAGGCCTTACCGTGCTGGGGTGGCGCGATACGCCCGTGGATGGCGATGCCATCGGCCGCGTGGCGCGCGCTTCGCAGCCGTATATCCAGCAGATCTTCGTCGGCTGCGCCCAGCGCTGCGATCCCGATGCGCTCGAGCGCAAGCTGTACGTGGTCCGCAAGCGCGCCGAAACCGAGATCGCCGCCACGAATCTGCCGAATAAAGGCGATTTCTACCTTCCGTCGCTCTCCGCCCGGACTATCGTTTATAAAGGCCTGCTGCTCGCGCCGCAAATCGCGAATTTCTACGGCGAGCTTTCCGATCCCGACGTGATGAGCGCGCTCTGCCTCGTGCATCAGCGCTTCTCGACGAATACATTTCCCACCTGGCAACTGGCGCACCCTTACCGCTACGTGGCGCACAACGGCGAAATCAACACCGTGCGCGGCAACGTCAACTGGATGTACGCGCGCCAATCCATCCTGGATTCGCCCCTGTTCGGCGACGATATCAAGAAGCTGTTTCCCATCATCGCGCCGGGCGGCAGCGATTCCGCCAGCTTCGATAATGCCCTCGAGCTACTGCACCTGGCGGGTCGCGATCTGCCGCACGCCATGGCCATGCTCATACCCGAAGCATGGTCCAGCAACCCGCACATGCACCCGCAGAAGCGCGCGTTTTACGAATATCACTGCTCGCTGATGGAGCCGTGGGATGGTCCCGCGGCCATCGCTTTCACGGATGGGCGGATCATCGGCGCGACGCTCGACCGCAACGGTCTGCGTCCGGCGCGCTACCTGATCACGCATGACGATCTGGCGGTGATGTCGTCGGAAACCGGCGTGCTTCCGGTGAAGCCCGATAACGTGAAACGGAAAGGCCGCCTGCAGCCCGGCAAGATGTTCCTGGTTGATACGGTGGAAGGCCGCGTGGTTTCGGATAAAGAGATCAAGGAGCGCCTCTATTCGCGCCGGCCTTACGCGCAGTGGCTGGCGGAAAATCAGGTCACGCTCGATCAACTGGGGGAGCCTTCGCGCCTGCACCAGGCCGATCACGACACCTTGCTTTCGCGCCAGCGCGCCTTCGGCTATACCGACGAGGACATGAAAATGATCCTGTTGCCCATGGCTGAAAAAGGCGAAGAGCCGATTGGCTCCATGGGCACGGATACGCCGCTCGCCTGCCTTTCGGATCGTCCGCAGCCGCTGTTCAATTACTTCAAGCAGTTGTTCGCGCAGGTGACCAATCCGCCCATCGATCCCATCCGCGAAGAGATGGTGATGTCGCTGATAAGCTACATCGGCAGGGAACGCAACATCCTGGATGAAACGCCGCAGCATTGCCATACGCTGAAACTGCCGCATCCGATTCTGAGCAATCGCGATCTCGAAAAGCTGCGCCGCGTCTCGCAGGGCGATTTTCTGGCTACCACGCTGCCGACTCTATTTTCAGTCGAGGAAGATGGCGGAAAGAGCCTCGAAAAGGCTCTCGATTCGCTTTGCCGGCGCGCCTCGCTGGCCATCAAATCCGGCTACACGCTGCTGATCTTGTCCGATCGCGGCGTGGATGAAGAATACGCGCCGATTCCGAGTCTGCTCGCGCTCACGGCCGTACACAATCACCTGGTGCGCGAGAAGACGCGCACGCAAGTGGCGATCATTATTGAATCAGGCGAGCCGCGCGAGGTGATGCATTACGCGCTGCTGATCGGCTATGGCGCAAGCGCGGTGAATCCTTATCTGGTGTTCGAGACTTTGTCGCAGTTCCCCGATCCCGAGCACGCCCGGAAAAACTACATCAAGGCCATCAACAAGGGCTTGCTGAAGACGTTCTCCAAGATGGGCATTTCGACACTGCAAAGTTATCGCGGCGCGCAGGTGTTCGAAGCTATCGGGCTGAATAAATCGCTGATCGATAAATATTTCACCGGCACGGCGTCGCGCATCGAAGGCGTGGGGCTCGAAGTGCTGGCGCGTGAGGCGCGCATGAAGCACACGCTGGCCTTCCAGCCGGTCACCGGTCACGATACCGAATTGCCCGTGGGCGGCAATTATCAATACCGCGTGCGCGGCGAATATCATCTGTTGAATCCGCTTACCATCAGCAAGCTGCAGCACGCTGTGCGGCAGCAGAGTGCGCAAACTTTTCAGGAATACACGGATCTGATCGATAAACAGAATCGCCAGTTGTGTACGCTGCGCGGATTGCTGGAACTCAGGCCGGGCCGTCCGATTCCGCTCGAAGAAGTCGAGCCGGCATCGGAAATTGTGAAGCGATTCGCCACTGGCGCGATGTCCTTCGGTTCCATTTCGAAGGAAGCCCACGAGACGCTGGCCATCGCCATGAACCGCATCGGCGGAAAGTCCAACACCGGCGAGGGCGGCGAGGACGAAGCCCGTTTCGCGCGCGATGCGAACGGTGACTGGCGCCGCAGCGCCATCAAGCAGGTGGCTTCGGCGCGCTTCGGCGTTACGGCAAACTACCTGGTGAACGCCGAAGAGCTGCAAATCAAAATGGCGCAGGGCGCCAAGCCCGGCGAAGGCGGCCAATTGCCCGGCCATAAAGTGGACGAAGTGATCGCGCGCGTGCGCCACTCGATTCCCGGCGTGGGGCTGATCTCGCCTCCGCCGCATCACGATATTTATTCCATCGAAGACCTGGCGCAGTTGATCTACGATCTGAAGAACGTGAATCCGCGCGCGCGCATTTCGGTGAAGCTGGTCGCCGAAGTGGGCGTGGGCACGGTCGCGGCGGGCGTCTCGAAGGCGCATGCCGACGTCGTGCTGATTAGCGGCGATTCGGGCGGCACCGGCGCTTCGCCGCTCAGCTCCATCAAGCACGCCGGCATCCCCTGGGAATTGGGACTCGCCGAAACGCAGCAGGTGCTGGTGATGAACGATCTGCGCGGGCGCATCCGCGTGCAGACCGACGGCAAATTGCAAACGGGTCGCGATGTGACCATCGCGGCGCTGCTGGGCGCGGAGGAATTCGGCTTCGCTACCACGCCGCTGATCGCCCTGGGCTGCGTGATGATGCGCAAGTGCCATCTGAATACCTGCCCGGTGGGCATCGCCACGCAAGATCCGGTGCTGCGCGCCAAATTTCAGGGCCAGCCCGAGCACGTCATCAACTTCTTTTTCTTCATCGCCGAACAGGTCCGCCAATACATGGCGCGGATGGGTGTTCGCACGTTCAATGAAATGGTGGGACGCGTGGATATGCTCGAGCCGCGCCAGGCTATCGACCATTGGAAAGCGCAAGGCCTCGATTTTTCGGCGATTCTGTACGGCCCGCAAGTGCCCGCGCGCATCGCCCGGCGGTGCGTGCAGTCGCAGGAGCATGGCCTGCATCAATCGCTCGATTACAAACTGATCGAACTGGCGGGCGAGGCGCTCTCGAACCAAAGCCCCATCGAGATCAAGCTGCCGATTCGGAATGTGCATCGCACGGTGGGCGCCATGCTTTCGGGCGAGATCGCGCGCCGCCACGGATCGGCCGGCTTGCCGGACGACACCATCCGTTTCGAATTCACCGGATCGGCGGGGCAAAGCTTTGGGGCATTCCTCGCCAAAGGTGTGACCTTGACGCTCGAAGGAGATGCCAACGACTATGTCGGCAAAGGACTCTCGGGCGGACGCTTGATCGTTTATCCGCCGCGCGCATCGACTTTTCTGCCGGAAGAAAATATCCTGATCGGCAATGTGGTTTTGTACGGCGCCACTAGCGGCGAAGCTTATTTCAACGGCATGGCGGGCGAGCGCTTCGCCGTGCGCAATTCCGGCGCGACCGCTGTCGTCGAAGGCCTGGGCGATCATGGCTGCGAGTACATGACCAGAGGCACGGTCGTGGTGCTGGGCCGTTGCGGCCGCAACTTCGCGGCGGGCATGAGCGGAGGCATCGCTTACGTGCTCGATGAAGCCGGCGATTTCGGCGAAAAGCGCTGCAATATGGCGGCCGTGGACCTCGAACCGGCCGTCGACGACGAGTCCATCCTGCGCCGCCTGATCGAACGCCACGTCGAATTCACCGGCAGTCCGCGAGCCAAATGGATTCTGGAAAACTGGCTCACCATGCTGCCCAAGTTCGTGAAAGTCTTCCCGCACGAGTATAAGCGGGTGTTGGGTCTGCCGTCGGCGTCGAAGATCCAGCTACCGGCCATCCATCACGCACAACCCACCACCCAGGAGGCTGCTCATGGGTAAAGTGAGACGTAGCCCCAATCCCTATCCCCTACCCTGTGACTTCTCCCCGTTGCACCAGGTCACGTGGGACAGGCCATCGCTTTTTGTGGCCTGTCGTCCACAAACGCAGGCAGACGACAGAAGACGATCGTCTGCCCCACGGCTCCAAGTCACAGGGTATTTCATCCGGGTTCACCCGGAGGCGGCGCTAGCCCCTAACCCCAGATCCGCGGAGGTGCTACGTGGGTAAGGTTACCGGCTTCCTAGAACACACCCGCGAAGTGCCAACCCGCCGCCCCCCCACCGAGCGGATCTCCGATTGGTTTGAAATCTACCTCGATTTCCCCGAGGACAAAATCCGCGCCCAGGGCGCGCGCTGCATGGATTGCGGCGTGCCTTTCTGCCACACCGGCTGCCCGCTCACCAATATCATTCCCGATTGGAACGATCTGGTCTATCGCGGCAACTGGCGCGAGGCCGTCCGCGTGCTGCACTCGACCAACAATTTCCCCGAATTCACCGGCCGCATCTGCCCCGCGCCTTGCGAAGCCGCCTGCGTGCTGGGCATCAACGAGCCACCGGTGACCATCAAGCAGATTGAGAAGACCATTATCGAACGCGCTTTCGCCGAGGGTTGGATTCAGCCCGAGCCGCCGCTCACGCTCACCGGCAAACGGGTGGCGATCGTCGGCTCGGGACCTGCCGGACTTGCCGCCGCCCAGCAGTTGCGCCGCGCTGGACACGCCGTTACGGTTTACGAAAAGAACGACCGCATGGGCGGCCTGATGCGCTACGGCATTCCGAATTTCAAGATGGAAAAGCGCATTCTCGACCGGCGCTTGGATCAAATGCGCGCCGAAGGCGTCGAATTCGTGCCCAATGCCCACATCGGCCGCGATATTCCGATCGAGGATTTGCGCCGCGATCACGACGCCATCCTGCTCTCGGGCGGGGCCGAGCATCCGCGCGATCTGCCTGTGCCTGGCCGCGAGTTGAACGGAATCCACTTCGCCATGGAATTTCTGGGCCGCGCGTCGCGCGTGAGCGCCGCGGGCAAGCGCGTGGTGATCATCGGCGGCGGCGATACCGGCGCGGATTGCCTGGGTACTTCGCATCGCCAGAAAGCCGCATCCGTGCATCAATTTGAGCTGCTGCCGCAGCCGCCGCTGGAGCGCGCCCCGCAGACGCCCTGGCCGCTATGGCCCATGATGCTGCGCACGGAAAGCTCTCACGAAGAAGGCGGCGTGCGCGAATGGAGCATCGCCACCACCAGCTTCACCGGCGATGAAAACGGAAACGTCAAGCAACTGCATGCCGCGCGGGTCGGCCCGCCACCGAAGTTCGCGCCGGTACCCGGCACGGAGTTCACGCTCGATGCCAATCTGGTGCTGCTCGCCATGGGCTTTCTCGGGCCGGTGAAGCCGGGACTCCTGGACAGCCTAGGAGTGAAGCTCGACGCGCGCGGCAATGTGCAAGCTGACGAAAACTACATGACGTCCATCCCCGGCATCTTCGCGGCGGGCGACATGCGCCGCGGCCAGTCGCTGGTAGTATGGGCCATCACGGAAGGGCGTCAAGCCGCGCGCGGCATTGACCGGTATTTGATGGGGTCCACTAAACTAGCGTAGATACTCGCTCCCGCTTCGATCGCGAGGCGTTAAAGGAAGCCTTGCGCGAGGCGGGATTTCAGTATGCGTATCTCGGCGCGGAATTGGGCGGACGGCCGCGCGGCGATGCTTATTGCGATGCCGATGGGCGCGTGCTCTACGGCAAAGCCGCCGCGTCGCCTGAATTTCAGGAAGGCGTGGAGCGCCTGGAAGATGGCCTGCGGCGATAGGTAGTGGCCGCGCTGTGCGCCGAAGAGGATCCCGCCGGATGCCATCGCCGGTTGCTGGTGGGGCGCATGCTGGGCGAACGCGGTGTGGCGGTGGCGCACATTCGCGGCGACGGCCGCCTGCAGACCGAAGCCGAAGTGGCTGCCGCCAAGCCGCATAGCAATCAACTGAGCCTGTTCGACGATATGGAGGCGCCGTGGAAGTCTATTCCATCGGTTTCACCCAAAAAACGGCAGAGCAGTTCTTCACTCTTCTGAGGCACGCGGGCATCCGGCGTCTGCTGGACGTGCGGCTCAACAACAGCTCGCAGTTGGCGGGCTTCAGCAAGCGCGACGACTTGCGTTTCTTTGTGAAGGAGATCTGCGGCGCGGAGTATCTGCATGAGCCTTTGCTCGCACCGACGCAGGAGATCCTGGATGCCTTCAAGAAGAATAAAGGATCGTGGGCGGTTTACGAGCGGGAATTTAATGCTCTTATGACAGAGCGCGCCGTCGAAACACGCCTCGATCCCGATTTGTTCGCGATTCCCACCGCGCTGCTTTGTAGCGAGCCGACCGCCGAGCTCTGCCATCGCCGGTTGGTGCTCGAACATCTGCGCGATAAGTGGGGCAACCTCGAAATCGTGCATTTATAGGACGCCGATTGCTGGCCGATCTTATCTGTCTCGCGAATTCTTATAAGATGAATTACCGTTGCGTAGCGGGCCTGCGCGCCGATGGACGGCGGCTGGGTGCGGCCCGTGTCGGCGCGGGAGCACGGCGAGCTCGCATACCCTCAATACCGGCTACCGGATCATTCCGCGCCGCGCTTGCTGGATGTGGTCCGCGTGGGATTGTCCGAGGCGCGGGCATTGCCGTATCAGCCCGAGAATTGGGGCATCGATGGAACGCCGTGGGTGCTGATCGAGCGTCCCGCGGCGGCCGAGCGTGCACGCGTGGCAGCCGCGGCGGTTTCGCAGGGACCGTTGCTGCTTGGCAGCCCGGGACGCTCCGTGCCTGTGACGCAATTCCGCAATCACGCTGCACCAGAATCACTGGCCATCGTTAAGCCGGCCAATCTCCAATGGCGCACCACATTCAATAACTACCTCCTACGAAACGTGCCGCGCGTTATTTTCGATCTCGAAGACGTGTCTTATAACTTGCCCCTGACTGACCCGGCGCAGGCCGGACCACTTGCAGCGGCGCGCGGAAGGCGACTATACTTCGGCCGATCTGGGCATCCCCGAAGGTCGCCCGGTTTTACTGACGATCAGCTTGGGCGAACCGTTCGAAGGAATCTGTTACAAACTGGCCGCGGCCGTGGCCGTAGTTCCTCCGGAATGGGACGCGTGGCCCATCGGTATCAGATAAGAGAAAAACAGGCGCTTTTGACTGATTATGGATACAATATGGGCGGAAGTACGGATATGTTATTGCCCATCTTCGTCCTCTTGTTTCCCGGCCTCAACACATGGGCCGCGCCGTCGAGCGCGGATGTTTGCGGCCGATGCCACCGGGATATCTATGCTTCCTGGAAAAAGTCCGCGCATGCAAACGCCATGCAGGACGACCTGTTTCAGAAATCATTGGCTTTGACGGAATCCGATTTTTCCGCGGAGGCGCGCAAGTCCTGCCTGGAATGCCACGCGCCCATCGATTCCACGGCGCAGGAAGGCGTGACTTGCGATTATTGCCACTCCGTGCACCGCGTCACCTTCGGCGGTCCGAATCCCAAAGCTCATCTGACTTTCTCGCAAGTCAAGGCCGGCCCTATCAGCCATGCCGTTCCCGTCGAGCACAAGGCGGTTTTCACCAGCGTGCACGCGTCGGCCGAGATTTGCGCGCCCTGCCACGAACATCGCAACGGCTTGGGATTTCCCGTGCTCACCACTTACTCGGAATGGAAGGAAAGCCGCTATGCGAAGGAGAACCATCCTTGCCAATCGTGTCACATGGGACCCGCCAGCGGCGAGGTGGTGGATGAGCACGTGCGCAACATCAGCACGGGCCATATCAATTCGCACGAGATGCCCGGCAGCCACTCCGCCGAGCGGCTCGCGAAAGCCATCGGGACGGATATTTCGACGGCTCGCGAAGGGCCGAATGTAAAGGTGATGGTGGAACTCGAAAACCAAGCCGCCGGTCACGATCTGCCTACCGGATCGCCTTTGCGGCAGCTGGTGCTCGAGATACAAGCGGATTCCGCCGGTGGCCAGCATTTCCGCGAGCGCCGCGTCTTTGCACGCCAGGTAGCCGACCAGCATGGGACCGTCCTGATGCGCGAGCATTTCACTTTCGTGAATGCCTCGAAATTGGTTTCCGACACCCGTCTGCGGCCTGGAGAGAAACGCGCGGAAACGTTCCTGATCCCGCTGCCCGAGGGCGATCGCGCACACTTGGAAGCTACGCTATGGTTTTACTATTCACCGCTCGCCGAAAAGGAATCGGAGACGCGCGTTCGTATCGAGACCATCCAGCGGGAGGTCCAGTAGCGAGCTCGCACGGCTCGGGCCGGCAGAACGTCCCCATCCTCACAGACGGGGCTGAAGCCTCGACTGCCAGCCGATGAAAATTCCGCGTTACGTCGTGCCGAGAGCTGCGGATATACGCTACAATACGCCGGAGGGAGGTATCAAATGAGATTCTTACCTGTTTGTGCTGTTTTCCTGGCACTCGGAGCCGTCCAAGCTTTTGGCGGCGCGACCGAAGGCAAGGCGGTCTACGACGCCAAATGCAAAATGTGCCACAAAGCAGACGGTTCAGGAATGGCGGCCATGAAAATGCAACCGTTGGGCTCGCCGGAAGTGCAGGCCAAATCGGATGCCGAGTTGAAGAAAGACATTGCCACTGGGGTGGGCAAAATGCGACCGGTTACCCTTACCGGCGCCCAAGCCGCGGATGTGGTGGCCTATATCCGTACGCTGAAAAAGTAACCAGCGTCAGGCGGCAGCGTGCGCGGCGCGGGTCCATGCGGTTTCGTAGCCGCGCACCAAGTGTACAGTTAGCTCATCGAAGAAGCGCCACAGAGTCCGTTCCACCTCTTCTTCCGCATAAAGATCCATGGAAGTCCGGGCGAGTCCCTGGTTGCGCATGAAATCGATGGTCTTGTCCTTAACAATCGCCAGCGCACGCACGGATTCGTGCAAAGGCACACCATGTTCGAAGCGCGATTTTCCGATCTTCTCGTACGCCTGAACGATTTCGGCTTCCTGGCCCATCGCCAGCCAGGAACCGAGGTTTTCCAAGATTTGTTGGCCGCGTTCGCGCAACTCCGCGTCGGACAGCTTGCGTAAAGTGTGCAGATCCGGGTGCAGCCTGATTTCGCGGATCACATTGGCTGAAATCTGCTCCTGATGAGCTTCGATTAATTGAATCAGCCTTCCTGACAGCATGACCTTCCCCCTACTTTTATTCTAGCTCCCGACATGGTATCAGGATTGTGAGAACTCTCACAAGCCCTTATTCCGCCGGCCGCTTGGGCCACGCCCGGCGCCCACTGCTTCCGCGTGTGATACTCCCGCGCGAGACCTATCAACCATCCAAACGCCTTATCCGGAACCGGGCGTTGGTGGTGGAGCCGAGCCCTGCCTTAGACCTGTTATGCTGAATTCGTGGACAAAAGGGCACACCAAATCGATCCCCCTGAAGTGGATCGTGCCGCCTCGCATTCCCTCGAGGAACTGGCTGCTCAGCAGGGCGTGACTCCAATCGACGACTTTGAAGCGCTGCTTGGAGAGCCGTCGCGCGAAAATGAATAGGCAGAGGAATTCTCCGCAAGCCTGCGCGAGTGGCGTCGAGAGGGAACCCCTCCCGCCGGCCCGCGAGGAGAACAGGACGCCCGATCCAGACAGCCGATGCCCGGATTCGAGCGAGCGCGCTCTACTATGAGGTCCCACTATCACTCACAATCGAGGCGATTACTCGGGGGTTGACGGATTGGTCCTTCTTTCGGCGTAGGCAAGCAGACGGGCCGGGAGGACTGTCTCATTCCACCGGCCACTTCGGCCACCCCCGCGCCCACTGCTTCCGCTTCTGATACCCGCGCGCCAGTTCCAGATACACGCCTAAGTCGCGGTCCAGGTCCGATTGCGTGCCGTCGAAATAGAAATTGCGGATGGGAATGCCGCCCAGATCGCGGCTCAGCTTGGGATAAATGGCCTCGCACACGATGCCGTTCATACAGGTGAACGGGCTGATATCGATGATGCCGTCGGCGCCTTTGCGCGCCAGGTACACCACTTTGCCTACATTCAGGACCATCTCGCCGAAAGCGCCTTCTCGCGGCAGATAGGGCCGCGCGCATTCCAGAATCTCGTATACGTCCGGCTCTTCGTAGCCGATGAAATCCTGGCGGAAAGGCTCCAGCAGCACGTGCTCGTCGCGCTTCTGCACGCGGTGGCGCACCCAGGCTGCGAGCGCCTCCGCGGTCCACAAACGGCCGGTCAGCTTCAGCTTGCGAAAGTGCTCGGAATCGGTGTACCAGATCCACTCGACGATATCGGAAAGCCAGGCTTCGGCGCGATATTCTTCCAGGCGCCGTACCAGGTTTTCATTCGAAAACGTATTCAAGCGGCAGAAAATCTCGCCCACGATGCCGATCAAGGGCGTGGCGCGGTCACGCCGTCCGGGGATCGCGCGGAAGCGATCCCGCGCGCGAATCAACGCATCGCGCAGTCCCCGAAGCTGCACCGCGGGCTTCACCGGCGTGGATTCGATGGTGCGGCAAACATCCTCGAGCGACGTCTGGTACGCCTGTTCCGTGCGGCCGGCTTCGAGTTCATGCGGGCGATATTCGAGCAGCAGCTTCTGCAAGATATCGGCTGCCAGCAGCGCGCGCCAGCCTGTGCGCATAAACGGCGCGGCCGCTTCGCCTAAGCCTCCGTACGCGTTGTTGCTGGATGGCGCGAGCACCTCTGCGTCGCTATAGCCGTTTATATCCAGCACGTGACGGAGATAGGGCGAATATTGTCCGAACCGGCAGGGTCCTTGCGCGGTGGGCATGAAGAAGACCGTGCGCGCCGGATCGTTTCCCGGCGTTTCGAGCACCTTCATGAAATCACCAACCGTGACCTTGGCCGGATAACATTCGTCGCCGGAAGTGTAGCGGGCGCCCAGTTCGCGCGTGCGATGGTCTGAGGGAGGAGTCGGCTCGGCGTCCAGACCGACGGCGCGGAAGGCCGCGGCGAACGCATGGGCGCTGCCGTAGGCCATCGGCGGAATGTGGATTTTTTTGCCTGCCAAGCCTAATGCACTGTTGCGATCAGCGTGTGCAGTTGTGCCGGCGCCGGTTTGTAACATCGCAGGATTCCTTTGCTATCGAGATAAGCTTCCGCGCGTGTCATGTACCCGGCATCGTTGCCGTGCCCGTCAAATTGCAGCACCAGCAGCGGGGCGCCGGCCGCTTCGCGCGCGAAATGCTTGATGTAAGAATCCGGGCCGCACTTGAAATTCGTCAGATAGATCACATGCAGTCCGGCGTGCGAAGCGGCCACGCGCGCGGCCTGCAGGATCTTTCGGCCGGAAGCCCAGTACATGTTCTCGTGCAGGCCCGCCATGGATTCGCGGCCGGTGACCAGAAAATCGAGCGGGATCACGTTGGCGCCGTAACGGTCGCGCAGCTTGCGCGGAATATCGCAATTAATGCCGCGGTCGTAGATGTTGTAGCCGCGCCCGGCCAGCACCAGGCCCGGCTCGCCGGTCTGCTCGAGCACGCCCAGCGCGCGCCGTCCCAATGCGACCAGGCGTTCCTGGAATTCGCGCTGCGCGGCATAGGCGGCATCCACGGCGCGATCGCTCGCGCGGCGGCTTACCCCGAGCGGTTTCATCGATTCGGCCAGCGCGCTTTTAATCTGCGCGGGCCCCAATTGAAAATGCAGCGTGGGAATCAGGAATTTCGCCACGCAAGCCGCCAGTCCGGGCGCCGCGCGCAACACGTAAGGCAGCGTCTGATTCCATGGGCAATAATGCGCCGGACAATCGCTCGCATCGGCTTCCGCATCGGCGATGTTCGGAACCAGGATGTAATCCACGCCCAACTCTGCCAGCGCGCGCACGTGGCCATGCGCCACTTCGACCGGATAACATGGCTGGGCCACAGCCATTTCCACGCCCGCGGCGGCGATGCGCGGATCGGTCGAGGGCGAAAGCACGGTGGACATGCCGAGTTCGGCGAAATAGCGCTGCCAGAACGGATAGCGGTCGAAGGTGGACATGGCGCGCGGAATTCCCACGCGCGGTCCGCCCGGGCGCTCCGGCGCGCACAGATCTTCGATGACCTTCTCCCGGCACGCGAGCAGATTCTCGATCACCGGCTGGCGGCCCGTCGCGGAAGGCTTGCGGAACTTATCGGAGCACTTATCGCCCCAGTAACTCTTTTGGCCTTCGATGGTGAATTCTTTGATGTCGCACAGATTGGAACAGGCGCGGCAGACAAAATCGCGTGACGACAATTGCAAGCGGTCCAAATGATAGCCGCGGAAACGGCTGCGTGCGCCGGTCGCGCGATGCCACTGCCGCGCGATCAGCGCCATGCCGATCGCGCCTACCACGCCGTTATACGGCGGGACGGTGATACGTTTGCCGAGCAGCCCCGCAAACGCCGCCGCGACCGCGTCGTTATACGCCGTGCCGCCCTGAAAGTAGATGACCTTGCCGATGTGGCGGCCGCGCACCACGCGGTGCAGATAATTGAGGGCAATCGAATAGGCCAAGCCTGCGACGATATTGGGAACGGTTTCGCCTTTATGCAGCCAGCCGGTGACGTCGCGCTCCATGAAAACCGTACAGCGCTCGCCCAAGCGCGTGGGCGTGGGCGCCGCGAGGGCCATCCGCGCAAACTCGCTTTTAATGGAGATCCCCAGTTTCTCGGCCTGCTCTTCGAGAAACGATCCGGTGCCCGCCGCGCAGGCTTCATTCATGGCGAAATCCACTACCACGCCATTCTCGATGGAGATGAATTTGGAATCCTGGCCGCCGATTTCGAAAATCGTATCCACCGGTTCGCCGCCCATGGTCTGGCTTACATGATTCGCGCCGGTTTTGTGCGCCGTGATCTCGTCGTTCACCGCATCGGCGCCCGCGAACTCGGCGATCAACTCGCGGCCCGATCCGGTGGCGCCCACGCCGCGGATATCCAGCCGGCGGCCCCAGAGGCTTTCGAGTTCCGTCAAGCCTTGCTGCACGGCTTCGATGGGACGGCCGGCGGTGCGCAGATAAATATCGTGAATCACCGCGCCGGTGTCGTCAATCGCCACCAAGTTGGTCGAAACCGATCCCACATCGATGCCCAGATAGGCCGGAATGGGATCATTGCCGGGGGGCGCCACGTACGTCTTCACGCGATCCCGCAGCAGCACCACATTCGACATATCGAGCGGCGTAGTGTCCTCCACGCGCTCCTCGTCTTCGTGTTGATTCAGGCGGTGGATATCGCGTAGCGTGCGCTTGCGCGGCTCTTCGGCTTCGAGCATGGCCGCGCCGATGGCGCCGCACCAGGCATAAGATTCGGGCACGAACAACTGGTGTTCGTCGAGTGCAAATACCTCGCGTAGCGCGGCCGTGACGCCGGAATTCTGCGAAACCGCGCCGATGAGCGCAACCGGCGCTTCCACGCGGCGGCCCTTCACCACACTGCTTTTGAAATTGCGCGCCACCGCGTCACACAGCCCGCGCAGGATCTCGGCGGGCGCATGGCCTTTCTGCTGGGCGTGGATCATGTCGCTTTTGGCGAACACCGAGCAGCGTCCAGCGATGCGCGCCCCGCAACTCGCGTGCCGCACTAACTCTCCGACATCCTCGACCGAATAGTTCATGCGCAGGGCCTGCTGATCGAGAAACGATCCGGTGCCTGCCGCGCATTCGCCGCTGCGGTCGTAATCGAGGATCGTGCGATTCTCCAGGCGAATATACTTAGAGCTTTCGCCGCCGATTTCGAAGACCGTGCGCGCTTCCGGATAAAACTCAGCCATCATGCGGGCGATGGCTTTAAACTCATTTTCGAAGTACAGGCCCAGGATCTTGGCTATGGCGCGGCTGCCCGCGCCGGTTACACGAATGCCTTCCACGCGATGTTCCGGCACGGTTTCGTAGAATTCCTGGAGTAGATCATACGCCGACTGGATCGGGCTGCCGGAGATGCGCCGGTAACTCGAGAGCGCAAAGGGGCGCGGTTCCGCGCCGCCATACAGGAGAGAAACTCCGCTGACCGGAAGCGGCGCCGGGCGCTCCGTTTTGGGCGAGTTCGTCCAAGGCCCCGCGGGCACGCGCGCGGCCGCCATATAAAAACCCTTGCCGCTGGCGCACAGCGATTCCAAAATGCCGCGGTCCCCAGGCTGCCCGAGAGCCGCCAGTTTGAGGCTGATGGAACCAATATCCAGGCCTATGTTGATACCCATGGCTGTGTGTATATGATAGTTGATCGGCCGGTCATAATTAAATAGCTAAAGACCTGAATAGCTTGATATGGAATTGGATTGCTATATCCGGCATGCCAACGGGCTTGCATCCGGCGTGAAATCTTGTCATAATCGCCCCTCGGACTCTGAATTTTATGACACCTGAACAGCCTTCCGATAATGCCCCAAAACCCATCAGCGAAGCCGGCCGGATTACGGGCGTGCTTCTCGATCCGAAACCCACCTTTGCCGATATTGTGGCCCGGCCCAGTTGGATTCTGCCGATTGTTCTATCGATCGTAGTTGCGATCGCCTTCGTTTACCTGTTCACCAGCAGAGTGGGCTGGGACCGGTACTTTCACCAGATTGCCGAAACCAACTCGCGGATGCAGCAGATGGAGCCGGCACAACGCGAAACCGCCATTCAGATGCAGATCAAATTCGGGCCGATCGGGGGCTACGTCTTCGGCGTGCTCGGCCCGATCATAGGCGCCCTGATTATCGGCGCGGTGGTCCTGCTGATGGCCAAGCTGGGAGGCGGCTCTCCGAAATTCAAGCAAACCTTCGCCATCAGCGCGTGGGCTTCGCTGCCGCGCGTGATCGCCGGCATATTGGCCATTGTGGTGATGTTCATCAAGAACCCCGATGAGTTCAATCTACAGAATCCCCTGGCCTTCAATCTAGGGGCCTTCATGGAGCCTCCGCCCAACTCGGGAAAGTTCATTTACAGCCTGGCGACTTCCATTGATCTCTTCACTATCTGGACCATCCTGCTGGTCGCCGTGGGACTGATGGCGGCGGTGCGCAAGATGCCCTTTTCGAAGGCATTTTTCCTAATCCTGATACCCTGGTTGATTTGGATATTCGTCGCAGCCGGCTTAGCCGGCATGTTCGGCTAACATCCGGCGCCAGCGGGCGGTATCCTGGTAGAAGCAGCCCCGGTTCGGCTGCCTTCCCCCATCCTGATCTATGCCCCGTTACGCCGCCATCGATATCGGCAGCAACTCCATCCGCATGGCCGCGGCCGAAATGCTGCCCGGATCGGGAATGCGGGTACTCGTTTCCGAACGCGTGGTCACGCGGCTCGGCGAGAGCGTATTTCGCACCGGTTTAGTGGCCGAGGAGTCGCTCGAGCAGACCTGCATGGTGCTGGCGCGCATGGCTCAGCAGTATCAAAAACTGGATGTAGTCGGGGTGCGCGCGGTAGCCACCAGCGCCGTGCGCGACGCGCGCAATCAGGCCGAATTTGTGGATCGCGCGTCGCTGGCCATCGGCGCGCCGGTCGAGATCATTTCCGGGCGTGAAGAAGCGCGGCTTATTCACCTGGGGGTGGCGGCGCGCTGGCCGCAATCCGAGCGCCGCCTGCTGATTGTGGATATCGGCGGCGGCAGCGCGGAGTTGATCTCGAGCGAACACGGCAAGCTGCGGGATTCGGCCTCGAAACCGCTCGGCGCGGTGCGTCTGCGCGAGATTTTTCTGCGCCACGATCCGCCCCTGGAGGCCGAACTGCACCAAATGCACGAGTATATCGAGGAGAAACTGGCGGGCACCGGCAAACGCTTCGGCAATACGCGCTGGGACCGGGTGATTGCCACATCCGCCACGGCTTCCGCGGTGGTGTGCGCCGTAAATCGCATCCCGCGCACCAAGCGGGATCAAGCCGACCGCCTGCGCGCGTCCACACACGAGGTGCGCCGGCTCTATAAGAAGCTCAGTACGCTGGATCTGGCCGAGCGCCGCAAATCCATCGGCATCGGGCCGCGGCGCGCGGAAATTATCGTGTCTGGTGTCAGCGTGTTACTGCATGTGCTGGAAGATTTTCGGCTGCCGTGCCTGTATTATTCGGCGGCGGGCGTGCGCGACGGTATCATCGCGGATTTGTATGCGCGCGGCGTGGGCCGCGAATTGGCGCAGTTGAGCCGCGATCAGCGCAAGGAAGTGGAGCAGATGAGCCGCCGTTATGGCATCGCGCTGCCGCACGCGCGCAAAGTGGCCACCCTGGCGCATACCTTGTTCACCGACTTACATCCGCTGCATCAATTGCCGGCGCACTACGGCAAGTTACTTGAAGCTGCCTCTTACTTGCACGATGCCGGCCATTTTGTCTCCGATTCGAACCATCACAAACATTCTTATTATCTGGTGACTAACTCGGATATGCCGGGATTTACTAACCGGGAGCGTGCCCTAATCGCCAATTTATGCCGTTATCACCGCAAGAGTATGCCGACGCCGGTGCACGCCAATTGGCAGGCATTGAACGCCGATGACAAACGCGTGGTGCTGCTGCTGATTCCGCTATTGCGCCTGGCGGACAATCTGGATGTAAGCCACGAAGAGCGCATCAAGTCATTGAGTGCGCAGTTGCGCGACGGCCAGGTGGTGCTGCAACTTTCATCACCCGAAGATATCAGCCTGGAACGTTGGGCGGCTGAGCGTTCCGGCGAATCTTTCCGGCAAGTTTATAACCGGACGGTGGTGACGGAAAAACGTGGCTAAAGGGGTGGTGGGTTATGGGTGGTAGGTTGTGGGTGATTGGATGCGAACGGTGAACTTCCCTGGGCGTCGGCGGTTGCCCCACCCACCACCTACCACCTACCACCTGCGCCGCACCCTGCTCGTATTTCTGGCGCTCATCCTCGCCGCCTGCGGCGCGAGTGAGTCGCGCGCGCCGGCCATCGGGGAAGCCTACGCCGGACCGGCTACGCTGGCGTTGCGCAAGGATATTCCGCTGCAGGCGACGGTAGTCGGCACGGTGAAGCATGGCCAGCGTCTCGAGATCATCCAGCATCGCCGGCGATTCATGAAGGTGCGCGCACCCAACGGAGTCGAAGGCTGGACGGAAGATTACCTATTGTTAAGCTCCGCGGATATCGCCGCGTTGAAGCAAGTGGAGCGGCGGGCCTTGGCCATGCCGTCGCAGGGCTTGGCCAGCACCTATGAATTGCTGAACGTGCATACCGAGCCGAATCGATTTTCGCCTAGCTTCCTGCAGATCAAAGAAGGCGAGAAGGTCGACGTGGTGGCGCACATGACCACGCCGCGCACGCCGCCCGAGCGCAAACCGCTGATACCTCGCCGGCCCAGGAATACGCCGATCCGCAAACGCAGCCAGGAAAAGTACCCGCTGCCGCCCCTGCCGCTGCCCCCGCCGCCTCCGAAAAATTGGAAAGAATTCTCCCAAACGCCTCCCGAGGTGCAGCAGGAAATCGACGCCGAGCGCGCCGCGCATGCGCCGCCTACCGACGATTGGAGCCTGGTGCGCAATTCCAAAGGCGAGAGCGGATGGGTGCTCTCGCACCGGCTCTACATGGCGATTCCCGACGAAGTGGCGCAGTATGCCGAGGGCCATCGCATCACATCGTACTTTCCCCTAACTGACGTGCACGATGGCGACGTGGTGAAGCATAACTGGCTATGGACCACGATTTCGAGCGGCGACCATCCCTACGATTTCGATAGCTACCGCGTCTTCACCTGGAGCCTGCACCACCATCGCTACGAGACGGCCTACATCCAACGCAATGTAGAAGGTTACTTTCCCGTCTTCGCGAAACCAACTGAATTCTCGGTGTGTGTGGTGAATGACGCCGGGCAGCGCGTGCGCCGAACCTATTCGTTCATCGTTACCACGGTGCGTCTGAGCGGTGAGCAACCCTGCCAACCGGCCGCCAACGGCCTGCCAGGATTGGAAGTGGCGGGGACGGCTCCGCAACCCGGCCGCACTCCGGCCAGCCACTCGCTCTACGCACGTTTGCGGGCGATGCTCGGG
>Ga0335074_10002129_pt1 | contig 26931 bp, 22 predicted proteins | sample Lox_Sample_23_FD_206715 | JGI IMG/M metagenome (GOLD analysis project Ga0335074, IMG submission 206715) | Soil microbial communities from Loxahatchee National Wildlife Refuge, Florida, United States - Lox_Sample_2.3 | ecosystem: Environmental > Terrestrial > Soil > Wetlands | place: USA...
CGGCTGCGCGCGTTCGCTCAGAGCGCGTGCTCGTATCCGGCCAGCGGCTCGTCGGCGTCGACGAACACCACGCCCGGGGGTCCCTCGATCACCGATCCGACCCAGGTCGCGTTCGTCAGCCTGTTCGCGCTCCGTAACGGGACGCAGACGCACAACTCGTAGTCCTCGCCCGCCGTGGCCGCCAACCGGTGAGGGTCGACGCCCAGCTCGGCCGCGACCTCGGCGACGCCGGCCGCGAGCGGAAGTGAGTCCAGGCGCAGCTCGATTCGCACACCGCTGCGGCGAGCCAGATGACCGGCATCGGTGGCCAGGCCGTCCGACAGGTCGATCATCGCGGTGGCGCCGAGCGCGGCCAGCTCGCGGCCGGTCTCGATTCGCGGCAGCGGACGGGCGTAGCGCTGGCGCAGTGACTCCCTGCTCGCCGCGTCCAACCCGGCGCCGGCGCGGCCGTCGAGCACCGCGAGGCCGGCTCCGGCTCCGCCCAGCGAGCCGGTCACCGCCACCCGGTCACCTGGCCGTGCACCGTCGCGGCCGACGAGATCTGCAGGATCGTGTGCCCAGCCGACGACCGTGAACGAGACGGTGAGCACGGGCGAGCTGGTGAGGTCGCCGCCGGCGAGCACGAGGCCGATCTCCCGGGCCAGCGTGGAGGCGCCCTCGACGAGGGCCAGCGCCCGCTCGGACCCGAAGTCCGGGGGTACGCCCAGCGCCAGGTACGCCTCGCCGGCTTGCGCTCCCATGGCGGCCAGATCCGAGCTCGCCGCCGCGAGCGCGCGGTGCCCGATCTCCTCGGGCGAGAGCTGGCTCGAGCGGAAATGGACGCCATCGACCATCGCGTCGACCGAGGTCACCGAGTAGCGGTCGGCCCTGACCACCGCGGCGTCGTCGCCGATCGAGCGCACGACCCGACCGGAGTCGCCCGCGAGCAAACGCTCGAGCGCCCCGATCAGCTCGAGCTCACGCACCGCGCGCGAGCTCAGCGGTGTCGATAGACGATTCGGGCGCGGTCGAGGTCGTAGGGCGACAGCTCGACGCGGACCCGGTCGCCGGGGAGGATGCGAATCCGAAAGCGGCGCATCTTTCCGGCTACGTGACCGAGCACGACACGGTCCATGTTGTCGAGCTTCACGCGGAACATCGCGTTCGGCAGAGCCTCGACAACTTCGCCTTCTAGTTCGACTTTTTCTTCTTTGGGCATGCGTGGTTCGGCCTCGTGGGTTGCCGTAAGAGTAGTGGGTATCCTGGGCCGCTCAAGAAAAGCGACCCCTCCTGGAGGACCGTTGCCCGCACTGACAGACAGTCTCAAGAACGAATACACCAAGCAGATCCTGCGAGCCACCGGTGTCAGGAAGGCGTCGTTGCAGCAGCGCAAGACGCCCCACCCCCGCGTGCCGCTCCTCGAGCAGGCCGGCGGCTGGATGAAGCTCAAGAAGTACGAAGGCCCCGAGATTCCCGCCTCCGAGTGGGAGAGCCTGACCTACACGACGTACTCCAGCGACCCCACCACGTTCTTTGCGCCGATCACCTCCGCCACCGGCGAGATCGAGCTCAAGGGCTTTTGGGAGTACGGCAAGGCCGACCTCGACGGGGTCTGGACCCCCAACGCCGAGAAGTGCCCCTCGATCGTCAAGTGGGTCGAGTCGATCGGCGCCCGCTTCGGTCGCGTCCAGCTCCTGCGCATGAAGGCCAACACCCTGCGCGAAGCCCGCTGGGGCCTGCACCTGGACAACAACAACCAGGGCAACCCCGAGAGCCAGGGCTGGGTCGTCCGCGTCTGGCTCGAGCTCACCGACGACCCCTCGAGCTCCCTGATCGTCCGCCCGACCGAGTTCGACCGCAAGGGCGAGGTCCAGATCGAGCTGCCCAAGTACCAGCAGGCCGTGGTCGACTCCGAGTTCCTGTGGCACGGCGGTCATCACACGTCCGATCACATGCGTTACGCGGTGATCGCCAGCGTTGAGAGTGGCCCGGATCTCGAGCGCTGGATCGAAAGCCAGCGCCTCTAGTCGTCCGAGCCTCTCGCGGCAGCAGCCGCTAGCCGATCTGCGGGCGCGGCGTCTCGGCACGCCGCCCCGCCCGGTGGGCGTTGTGCACCTCACCCGAGGTCGCGAGACCCGCCCGCGCCCATCGCCCTCCGACGCCCGGCAAAACGCGACAAACCCCGTCACCCTGCGCGGGGCGTTGGCGACCTAAGCATGCTGACAATGCGTACCTTGCCGAAGTGAGTCCTCCGGGTCGGCTTTGACACGTTTTGCGGGTCTCGCCTCGCCTGGCGCGCGAACCCGCCCGCCCAGGATCGGACCCCATCCGCCCGCGATCGGACCCCATCCGCCCAGGATCGGACCTCATGCTCCTAACGAACGACTGTTAGTGGTGGTGATGGTGGCCACCGCCACCGCCACCAGCACCGGTACCACCGCCCGGCGGGGCCGCGCCACCGGTCTGGACCGTGGTGGTCGGGGCCGGCGTGTTCTGCTTGGGCGGCTGGGCGTAGAGGTTCGGGTTGTTGTACGCGCCCGGCCCGGTCTGGCCCGCGGTGTTGGACGGCGGCGGCTCCTTTGAGGCCGAGTGCGGCCCGGTGAACGCCGTTCCGGTGAATGGGACGGTGGGTTGGGGGAATTCGCCGCAGTACCCGTTGGAAGCGGACACCATGAAGTCGTGCCAGATCGGTGCCGCCAGCGTGCCGCCGAATCCGTCCGACATCGGGATGTTGCCTTGGGGATAGCCGACCCAGACCGCGGTGGAGATCTTGGGCGAGTAGCCGACGAACCACGCGTTGTCCAGATTCTCCGCTGTGCCGGTCTTGCCCGCGGCGGGACAGCCGTAGTTGGCGGCGGTGCCCGTTCCGCTCTGGATCACCGTCTTCAGGACTTGGGTGCCCTCGTAGGCCTCGCCGTCGGTGAACACGCGGGTGTGCGCCGGGTTGCCGAGGTTGACGACGCGACCGCCCGGGAAGACGACGTGGTCGATGATCGTGGGGGGCACGTGCGACCCGCCGTTGGCCAGCGTGGCGTATGCGTCCGCCATCTCGAGCATCGTGCAGCAGTCGGCGAGCCCGCCGATCACCTCGGCCGGATTGCCGGTCAGCTCCGAGGTGATGCCCATCGCGCGGGCTGTCGCGTCGAGTTTGTCCCAGCCGAGGTCGGCAGCTAACTGGGCGTACACCGTGTTGTCCGAGATGGTGGTCGCCTTGGTGACGCTGATCACGCCCTGGTAGGTCTCCTCCGCCGTGTGAACCGACCAGGTCGGATCCTGGGGCAGCCACCCGGCGGCCAGGAAATGAGAGTCGTAATAGGTCTGGTTGGGGTCGCCGTCGTAGTCGTGGATCAGCGTCATCAGCGCGAACGTCTTGAACGCCGAGCCGGTCTGCCGCTCCGCCTGGACCGGGAAGTCGAACTTGGTCTGCTGATAGGTCGCCGAGGATGCGATGGCCAGGATGTGGCCGTCGGACGGATCGACTGCGGCCAGGGCGGCGGCCGGCTGGTCGTCGAGCACCGACCCGCCCTCGTGGGCGTGGATCGCGTTGAGGGCCTCCTGCTCGACCTTCGGGTCGATCGTCGTATAGACCTTCAGGCCGCCGTTCTCGACGGTGTTAGCGCCGAATTGCTGGAACAGCTGCTGCTCGACGTAGTCGAAGATGTACGGCTCGTTGACCTGGATGAACTGCTGATTCGGGTGGATCTGCAGCGGCTGCTTCTCGACCGCGCTGGCCAGGCTCTGGCTGATGTAGTGCGAGACGACCATCGCCTGCAGCACGTTGTTGCGGCGAGCCTTAGCGAGGTCGGGAGCGATCGTCGGGTTGTACTGCGACGGCGACTGGGGCAGGCCGGCCAGCAACGACATCTGAGCCAGGTTGATCTTCCACACCGGCTTGTTGAAGAACATGAGCGAGGCCGCTCCGACCCCGATCGCCTCCTCACCGTTGGTGTTCCCATACGGGACGCTGTTCAGGTACTGGTTGAGGATCCAGTTCTTCGTGTGCTTCTTCTCGAGCTGCTCGGCCAGCTTGGCTTGGATGATCTTGTACTTGAGGTTGTGGTTGGCGGAGTAGCTCGTGCCGTTCAGGTACATGTTGTTGACGAGCTGCATGGTGAGCGTCGAGGCGCCCTGCAGGGAGTTGCTCTGCCCCAGCAGGTCCTTGACCCCGGCGCGCAGAATGCCCTGGTAGTCGAGCGCGCCGTGCTGGTAGAAGCGACGGTCCTCGATCGCGATCGTCGCCTCCTCGAGCCGCTTCGGGATCTGGTTCGGGGAGACGTGCTGGTACAGGTTGTTCGTGTGGACGTAGCCGAGCAGGCTGCCGTCGGCGGCGAAGATCTCGGTCGGGGGGTTGGCGTGCTTGGCCGGCAGCTGGCTCAGGTTGGGAGCCGAGTCGGCCACGGCGACGACCCAGCCGACCGCGAGCAGGGCGGCGATCGCGACCGCACTGACGGTCAGGATCCCGGTCATCAGCAGCACTCGCCCAACGGGATGCCCGCGGTTATGTCTGCGGCGGCGCTGTCGTTCGCGTCGGCTCATGTGCGAGACCTGCGGGCGTTCTTCGCGTTGCCGGTGTCAGGATCGGCAGCCACGGCAGCGAAGAAACCGGGCAGGAAAGTTTAGCTGCCACGCTGTTTCGGGCTCCCGGTTCGGCCTCCTGCCCGGTGCCAGACTGGCTCCCGCCATGCATGCTCAGCGCCACCCGTCCGTGATCCTGCTCGATGCGCTCGGGACGCTCGTGGCGCTCGAGCCCCCCGCGCCCCGGCTTCGGGTGGAGCTCGCCGAGCGCTTCGGTCTGGTCGTGACCGAGGAGCAGGCGATGAGCGCGATCGCCGCCGAGATCGGCTACTACCGCAAGCATCTCGACGAGGGGCGCGACACCGCCAGCCTGGCCGCTCTACGCGGCCGGTGCGCCGAGGTTTTGCGTTCGGCTCTGCCCGGCGCCGCAGGGATCGAGCCGCACCGGATCGTCGAGGCGCTGCTGGCGTCGCTGCGCTTTACCGCGTTTGCCGAGGTCCGGCCGGCCCTGGACGCCGCTCGTGCGCGCGGGCAGCGGCTCGTCGTGGTCAGCAACTGGGACGTCTCGCTGCACGACGTGCTCCGGAGGGTTGGCCTTAAGCCGCAGCTCGATGCCATCCTCACCTCAGCCGAGGTGGGCGCGCGCAAGCCGGCTCCGGCGATGTTCGAGCGGGCGCTGGGGCTCCTTGGCGCCGGCGCCGAGGAAGCGATCCACGTCGGCGACAGCCTCGAGGAGGACGTGGCCGGAGCCCGCGCCGCGGGGATCGAGGCGGTGCTGGTGTGCCGGGACGGCGCCGGCCCCGCACCGGGCGTGCGCACGATCTCAAGCCTGGCGCAGCTGACGGACCTGACGCTGCCGGCGTGCTGAGGATCGCGCCCGACCCGTATCTAACACTTCGATTCGGGCCCTAAAGTCTGGGGGGCATGCCGAGCGTCCCGCCGCCGCAGCTGAAGTCCACCGGACCGCCGGCGCAGCCGATGCCGCCTGCGCCGCCGCGGGATGCGCATCCCGACGACGTCCCCTGGCCGATCTGGACCGCCCCGGCTGCGCTCGCCATCGGGTTGGTGGCCGGCGTGCTGGGCAGCATCATCGTTGCCGCCTTCGCGGGCGAGGCGGGCTCGACCCACACCAGCCCGGCCGTGAGCCTCATCAGCGACGTCGTATTCGACGCCGCGTTCGTCGTCGCCGCGCTGTACCTCTCCTCGGTGAACCGGCGGGCCAAGCCGTCGGACTTCGGCTACCGGCGGGTCGCCCCCGCGGTCGGGATCGGCGCGTTTTTCCTGGGCGCGATCGGCTACTACGTGGTGACCGCGCTCTATCAGGCAATCGTCAACCTCCACGGCACCGACAAGCTCCCCGAGGACCTCGGCGTCGGTACGAGCACGGCGGCGCTCGTCGGAGCGGCCATCTTCGTTTGCGTGATCGCGCCCATCGCCGAGGAGTTCTTCTTCCGCGGCTTCATCTTCGGTGCGCTGCGCCGCTGGCACGTGACGATCGCCGGCCGCGACGTCGGTACCTGGGTGGCGGCGATCCTGACCGGCATTCTGTTCGGCCTCGCCCACACCGGCTCGGCCTCCTCCCAGTACCTGATTCCGCTCGGCTTCCTCGGGTTCGTGCTTTGTCTGATCCGCTGGAAGACGGGCTCGCTGTACCCGTGCATGGCCCTCCACTCGGTGAACAACTCGCTGGCGCTCGGGATCAACCAGCTGCACTGGAGCGGCGGTGAGATCCTCGCCCTGATCGCGGGCGCACTCGCCGTGGTCGGGGCGATCACGCTGCCGCTGGCAGGTCGCTCGCCCGCACCGGCCACCTGAGCCCACTCGCCGGCGTCGGCTGTCCGAGTCCTGACCGCCGGTTCCGCAAGACCGCTGGCAGGCCGGGAAGCCGGGTTGACCCGCATGGTTTACTTCCCGCCATGTCGCGGGTCCTCGCCGCTCGGGTCGTCGCTTTCACCGCGTTAGCGGCGGCAACCGCGGCCGTGATGTTCGCCCCGCCGCTCGCTTCGGCGGCCACGCCGACGTCCCCAACGCTCCGGCTCTCGATTCCCGACGCGTTCCTGGTGGCGCACCACCTGGTGACCGTGCCGGGCCGGGTCGTCCAGATAAAGGGGTCGGTCAGCCCGTACGTGGCCGGCCAGGCTGTGGTCGTGCAGGCATCGGTCGCCGGCAAGCAGTTCAAGACCGAGACCCTGCGCATCAATCCCGCGCCGGGCGGGAGCAACGGCCGCTTCACCGAGACGCTGAAGAGCCCTCGCGCCGGGGAGGTGAATGTCGAGGTCAGTCATGCCGCCACCCCGACGCTCGGCGCCTTCTCGGGCTCTCGCCACTTCGCCGCGCTCGATGAGCACGTCGGTTTCGGCTCGCGCGGGCCGTTCGTGGCGCTGATCCAGCAGCGGCTGGCGGCGCTGCACTTCTATATCCCGCAGACGGGCGTGTACGACACGGGCACGGGTCTGGCCCTGGACGCCTATCACCGGTTGTTGCGGTGGGGCACCTACCAGACCCTCGACGGCCGCACGATCAGCTTCCTCCTAAACGGTTACGGCGCGTTTCCGGTCCACTTCCCGGGCCACGGAAATCACGCCGAGGGCGACCTGACGCTCCAGTTGCTCGCGCTGGTCAGTGGCTCGCATGTCGTGGCGATCTATCCGATCAGCTCCGGCAAGCCGTCCACGCCGACCATCCTGGGTAACTTCCACGTCTATTCCAAGGTGCCCGGCTACCTGCCCGACGGGATGTACTTCTCGAACTTCTTCATCAGCGGGTACGCGATCCACGGCTACGACCCGGCGCCCGACTATCCCGCCAGCCACGGCTGCATGCGCCTGCCGATCGTCGACGCGCTGTCGGTCTACGGCTGGCTCCAGATCGGCGACTGGGTCGATACGTATTACTAGAACCGGCGCGACTCAGCGTCGACTCAGACCGCTCGAGTACCGCGCCAGGTAGCCGAGCCCGAGGCCGTACACCAGCAACGCGACCACCGCCGGCAGCCCGTGCTGGACCCACGCGTTGCTCGAGCGCACGATCGCGTCGAACGGCGAGGTCAGCGTCTTGGCCGCGTGGTTGATGAACCGGCCGGGCTGTGCTTCGGGCTTGCTCGGCGCCGTCGGCGTCGGGTTCGCGCTGTTGGGGCTCGACAGCTCGGTCTGCTGGTGGACCGAGGCCCCGGCCATCTGGTCGCGCGCGAACATCGTGAACGACAGCACCACGAGCGCGCAGCATGCGAACGAGACGAGCTTGATTGCGCGGGAAATCACGGTTCGGGTGTCGGCCGCCGCCGCGTCTAGCATGAACCTCCGCCGATGGATCTCGACACACAGACGGCTGCCCGCTCCCGCCTGATCGCCGAGTTGCGTGAGCACGCGCTCGTGATCGGCGAGGTGGTCCTGACCAGCGGCCACACGGCGCAGTACCTGGTGGACGCCAAGCGGGCGATCCTGCGCCCGCCGGGATTCCTGGCGCTGGCGGAGCTCGTGGCCGACCACGCGCGGGCCTGGAGTGCGACGGCGGTCGGCGGGATGACGATGGGGGCCGACCCGATCGCCTGCGCCGCCCTCGCCGGCGGCGCCGATGTAAAGGCCTTCTTCGTGCGCAAGGAAGCCAAGGCGCACGGCCTGTCTCGCCGGATCGAGGGGCCGCTGCTCGAGCCGGGCGAGCGCTGCATGCTGGTCGAGGACGTGGTCACCACGGGCGGCTCGACGCTGCGTGCGCTCCAGGCCCTGCGGGACGAGGGCCACGAGGTCTGCGGCGTGCTCGCCATCTGCGACCGGCTCGCCGGCGGCGCCGACGCGATCGAACAGGCCGCCGGCGCCCCGTTCCTGGCGCTGACCACAATCGACGACGTCTACCCCGACCGCCCCGACCGCTGACTCCGAGCTAGCTCGGCAACGAGCGGCAGTCGGCCGACCGCTGGTGCAGCGCCTGCACCAGCCAGCCACCGTGCGGATAGGGCGTGAACAGCACGATCGGGCGGTTTGACGCGATCGCCGGTCCGTACTTGTAGCCCACGGTCGCAACGTTGACGCGGAGATTCCAGGCCAGCATGGTCTGGTATTCCAGGCGGGTCAACGGCTCGCCGCACCCCTTGAACCGCCCGGGCCCACCGAGGCGCGAGACGACCGTTGTCAGCTTGTCGATCTCCGCCGTGCGCACGCGCTGGTCGCGTATGTCGCGGTGCTCGAACCGGGCCCGGTTCAGCGCCGGCGGAAGCAGCGCGATCACGATCACCACAACCAACCCGGCCCACACCCACGTGGGGGCGCTGAAACTGCCGAACCGGGGCGGGTCGGCGAGCACGCGCCCGACCCCCGCGCCGGCGAGTGCGACGACCACGCCGGCGGGCTCGAACATGTACCTCGCGAGCCCCGGCCACCCGTGCAGCGAGAACGCGATCTCGATGATCACCCAGGCGCCCACCCCCACCGCCAGGCCGACGACGACAAAATCGCGCCTGACCAAGGCCCAGAGCACCGCGAGTGCGGCGGTCAACTCGAGCACGCGTGGGTTGAGGCCCACGAAGCGGCCGATCGTGCCCATGATCTGATCCGAGCGCAGCCGGCGCCCGGAGCCAAGCGCGTTCGAGGCGGCGACGAACGGGGTCCGCGAGGTGAGCGCCGGGATGCCGAACCAGAGCAGCACCAGCGCCACGATCCCGACGGCGATCATCCAGCGCATCGCCGGCACCCGCAGCCAGGCCCAGATCGCGTACACACCGAGGAACAGCCACACCTCGGGCCGGCCCAGCGCGGCCAGGCACCCGAGCGCGAACGCCCACCGGAAGCGTTTCGACAGGTGGCAGTCGATCGCTCCCAGGCACAGCGCCACGATCATCGGATCGGACTGGGCGCTCAGCATGTAGTGCCAGTAGTCGGTCAGGCCGAGCACGCCAAGGCCGGCAAACGCCGCACCGATCCAGGCGGCCCATCGGCGCTCAGCCGGGGCGTCGGTCAGCCGGTAGGCGATCCGGGCGGCGAACACCGAGCCGCTCAGCGACACCGCCAGCGCGGTGATCATCCACAGCCACAGCTGATAGTGGCCGAACACCCCAAAGGGGAACGTGAACAGGAACGGCAGCGGCTTCCACGACGGGGCGGCGTTGGTGTTCAGATTGCCCGCCACCGCCTGATGGCCCCAGACCAGCCAGCCGTACGGGTCGAAGCCGGGGCGGGTCCGCGCCCACAGGAGAATCAGGGTCGACAATACGAGGAGCCCGACGGCGCTGAGCATGGTGACGACAGCCGGAGAGCGCCAATCGATCCGCGACCCGCCAGGACGGGCCGGGGCGCCGGCCGGCGCTGGGGTCGGCCGCTGTTCGGTCGTCGCCATCCGCCGGTTCCCCGCTACTGGTGGATGAGCTGGCCGCTGCTCGTGTAGACGGCGTGAAGCCCCGCGCAGCGTGCCACCTGCGAGGGCCGCGTATGCCAAGGCTCGACGCTCCAGCCGCCCCCCGCCAGCGGGTGGAATAGCACCTTCGGCACCGCCGGGTTGGCGAGCAGCGCCGCCTCTACGTGCTGTTGGAACCCTCCGACCGAGCCGACGTCGATGCGGTATATCCAGGCAAGCGTGCTGGCGTACTCAACGTCGGTCACCGGCTGGCCGCAGTCGAGGATGTGGTGCGCGCCGCCGAGCGCGTTGGTCACGCTCTGCAGCAGCGAGATCTCGTGCGTGCGGGCGTGCTGCGCGGTCAGATCCGCGTGCTCGACTCGGACGCGGTGGATCGCGCCCGGGATCATCGCCACGACCAGCACGGCGGCCGCTGCCACTCCCGACCAGCGGGAAATCCCAGTCCCGCGCTTAAGCTGCGATCCCTCGAGCATGAGCCAGCCGATGGCCACGCCGGCCAGGACCGCGACGACTCCCCCCGCTTCGAACACGTAGCGCGGCAGCGCCGGCCAGCCGTGGTAGGCGAAGGCGATCTCGACGATCGCCCATACGACCACCCCCGCGGCCAGGGCCAGCACCACCCAGTTGCGCCGCACCAGCGCGATCAGCGTCGCGACCCCCGCCGCGATCCAGAACGGGAGATACAGGATCTCGTGGACGCGGTCGAGTGTCCCGACGAGGCGGTTGGAGCGAAGCTCGCGCGGAGACCCCTGCGCGAGCTGGCCGGCGATATCGGGCCGCCCGTTGGTGATGGTCGGGATCCCGAACCACATGAACAGGACCACGGCCGCGCCGGCCAGGAGCATCCAGCGCATGCTCGGCACCTTGAACCAGGCCCAGAGCCCGAACAGGCCCAAAAACGGCCACGCCTCGGGCCGCCCAAGGGCTGCGAGCACGCCGAACAGGAGCGTCCAGCGGTAGCGACCAATGAGACCCATGTCGATCGCCGCGAGCGTGAAGGTGACGATCATCGGGTCCGACTGCGAGCTGAGGATGTAGTGGAAGTAGTCCTCGATCCCGAGCACCCCCGCCCCGGCGACGATCGCGGCCACCCACGGGGCGTAGCGGCGGATCGGGTCCGGGTCCAGGCGCAACTCGGTCCCGCCAACCAGCCGAAAGGCGATCCGGCCGGCGAACACCGGTCCCGCGAGCGCCACCGCGGTCGCCGTGACCATCCACAGCCACAGCTGGTAATGGCCGGCCAGCGCGTAGGGCACCGTGAACAGGAACGGCACCGGCTTCCAGGACGGAGCGCCGCCGAGGTTGAGGCTCAGGTGCAGCGTCGAGTGACCCCAGGTCATCCAGCCGTAGGCGTCGTAGCTGGGTCGGGTGCGCGCCCAGAAGGTGAGCACGGCCGACACCACGAGGATCACGGCCGACGTCGAGAGCCACGGGTGCTCGTCGACGTAGGCGCGCAGCGTCCAGGGCACAGGCTCGCGCGGGAACGCCTGGTCCGCCGCAGCCGCCTCCGGAATGGTCGGTGCTTCTAGCGTGCTCTCGGCCACGGAGAAGCGCGGACGGTAGCACGGGGCCCGGTGAGCATCCGGTTATGCCGTCGATGCCCCCGGCAGGAATCGAACCTGCATCCCGCGCTTAGGAGGCGCGTGCTCTATCCATTGAGCTACGAGGGCGCGGCGCACAGAGGGTAGCCGTGGCCGGCAACGCCTCCAAGCATGCCCGCGAGCCCATCCAACCCGCCGAGAGCACACCGTTGCGCAGGTTTGCGCTTGGTTAGCACTATGTGCATGGGGCCCCGGGTGTGATATCTCCCCAAACGTGGAGGTGCGACGCGGAATCGCGGCCAGGGCCAAATTCAGCGGCTCAACCGGTCCGGAATCGCCCCCCCGGCACTATTTGTTCCGTGATATGTTCCGCCAGACGGTAGTAGCCAGAACGCTAGTAGGAGAAATGGACGGACGGTTGGCCAGCTTCGTCGCGGCTTTACCTTTGCCTACTTTGCCTGGGAATTGATCTGGATACTGTCGTTCATGGGGTCTTCTTAGGAGGAGGATTGATGCAAAGGTTTAAGCGCAGCACGCTGGCGATAATCGGCGTGGCGCTAGTCGTTTTGTTTGCGGCCGCCTGTGGCTCGAGTAGCAGCAGCAACAGCAGCAGCAGCAACAGCAGCAGTAGCAGCTCTTCGTCCAGCGCGGGGCTCGCGACGAGCGGACCCGGGCTGACGCAGCCCACGACCGGGAGCGGGAGCAAGGTCTCCGGCGGAACGGTCTACTTCACCGAGGGCTCGGACGCGCCGCCGAACTACATCTTCCCGATGTACAACTTCCAGGTCTGCAGCACGACGAATGCCAACCAGCTGATGAACATGCTGTATTACCCGCTGTACACGTACGGCGAGAACTACCGGCCGACCGTCGACTACAGCCATTCGATCGGCCAGGCGCCGGTCACGTCCAACGGCGGCAAGACGTTCACGATCCACCTGAACCCGTACAAGTGGTCCGACGGTGAGACCGTGAGTGCGCGCGATCTCGTCTTCTGGATGAACGTCATGAAGGCCAGCCCGGCCACGGAGTGGTGCGGCTACGCGCCCGGCTACTTCCCCGACAACGTGGTCAGCTATTCGGCCCCCAATCCGTCGACGTTCGTGATCACCTTCAACAAGGCCTACGACCCGGAGTGGGTGCTCTACTCGGAGTTGTCGCAGATCTTCCCGATGCCGATGGCCTGGGACCGGACGTCCTTGTCGCAGCCCGCGCCGACGAGCGATAACGGGAGCCTGCCGGACACGACGAAGAGCGGCGCCGCGGCTGTCTACAAGTTCCTCGACACCCAGTCGAAGGACCTCGGCAGCTGGGCCACCTCGCCCCTCTGGAGCGTGGTGGACGGGCCGATGAAGCTCCAGAGCTTCAACACCGACGGACGTGTGGTGCTGGTGCCCAACGCGGACTGGTCGGGAACGCCGAAGGTCTCGATCTCCCAGCTCGTCGAGCTCCCGTATACGAGCGAGGCGGCGATCTATAACACCGTCAAGTCGTCCGGCCCGGCTGGGGCCACGATCGCGAACATCCCGTCGCAGTACGCCCCGCAGCTCTCCTCGCTCGGCGCCGAGGGCTACCAAGTCAACAAGGCGGCGAGCTACTCGTTCAACTACTTCCCGGTAAACCTCAACTCGAACGCAACCACCTCCCCCGGCGGGGAGCCGGTCAGGTACGTCTTCCGCCAGACGTACTTCCGGAACGCGCTCCAGCACCTGGTCGACCAGCAGGGCTGGATCCACGCGTTCCTGTACAACACGGCGGTCCCGACGTGCGGCCCAATTCCGTTCTCGCCGCCCAGCCCGCTCGTCGACACCTCATCGATCTCGTTCAGTCCGTGTTCGTTCTCGGACGCGACGGCACAGCAGCTGCTGACGAGCCACGGTTGGAAGGTGGTGCCGAACGGGACGACGACCTGCCAGAACCCCAGCCTGTGCGGTGCGGGGATTAAGCAGGGCGAGGGAATCTCGTTCAACATCGACTATCAGTCCGGCGTGGTGGCGGTGCAGGACGAGATGAACGACCTGGCCTCGAACGCGAAGAAGGTCGGCATCACCATCAACCTGACCACACACCCGTTCAGCACCGTGGTCGCCACGGGCGCGCCGTGCATGCCGAGTGCGGCGTCGTGCAAGTGGACGGCTGAGAACTGGGGAGCAGGTTGGATCTACGGTCCCTCGTACCTGCCGACCGGCGAGCCGCTCTACAACCCGGGCTCGGCAGCTAATGCCGGAAGCTACTCTGACGCACAGATGACGTCGCTGATCGGCCAGACGATCACCGGCCCACTTTCTGGCGAGAGCGCAGCACTGACGACGTACGCGAAGTACGTTTCCCAGCAGGACCCGGTGATCTTCGGACCGACCTCGGTCGGTACCTACGGAGGTTACGCGGCCACCCTGATCAGCAACAAGCTGGCCGGATACTCGGCCAACGCGCTGGGATTCCTCCAGCCGCAGTACTGGTACTTCACCAAGTAATGAGTCCAAGCTTGACCCGCGGTGGGATGATGGAGCCGGCAGAATGACCGGATTCATCATCCGCCGCCTGGGTCAGGCGATCGTCGTGGTCCTCGGGGTCACGCTGATCACGTTCATCCTGCTGCACCTGTTGCCGGGGAGTCTCGCTCGGGACATCCTCGGCAACCGGGCAACGCCGCAGGCCATCGAGCAGTTCAACCAGCAGAACCACCTCAACCAGCCGTTCTTCGTCCAGTACTGGTATTTCCTGGACCAGCTGCTCCACGGCAACCTCGGCTACTCCTACCAGTTCAATCGCTCGGTCGACTCGCTGCTGAAGACCGACCTGCCCCGAGATCTGGTGCTCGGCGGCCTTTCGCTGATCTTCTCGCTGGTGATCGCGATTCCCACCGGGATCGCCCAGGCCGTGAAGCGCAACTCGGCGGTCGACTACGCCGGCACCGGGGTCAGCTTCCTCCTGTATTCGATGCCGCAGTACGCGATCGCGCTCCTGCTGATCCAGTTTCTCTCGATCAGCTTCCACGTATTTCCGGCTGAGGCACCGCAGTCGACCTCCGCGATCGGGATGCTCGAGCATCCGGCTGGCCTGGTCCTCCCGGTCCTGTCGCTCACGCTGGTGACGTACGCCGCTTTCAGCCGGTACATGCGCTCCTCGGCGATCGACACCCTGGCCCAGGACTACATCCGGACCGCGCGTGCCAAGGGGTTGCCGGAACGACTGGTTCTCATGCGTCACCTGCTACGCAACTCGCTGGTCGCGGTGGTCACCCTGGTCGGCCTGTCGATTCCTCTGGTCCTGACTGGGACGTTGATCATCGAACAAGTGTTCAACTATCCTGGCGCCGGGCTCGAGTACTTCCAGGCCGCCCTGCGCAACGACTACGAGGTTATGCTCGGGATCACGGTGCTCGTTGGCGTGATCACTGTCGTCGGCAACCTGATGGCTGACATCGGTTATGCGATCCTCGACCCGCGGATCAGGTACTAAGGGGGCGCCACAGATGCCGCGGAGGACAGGCAGGCCGTGACCGACATCGACACGACCGCCCCCTCAGAGGTCGAGCTCCTCCCGCCGCCCGAAGGGGGTGAAGTCGCCTCGAGCGGTAGTCCGTGGGTGCTGGTCGCCCGCACGTTCGCTCAGAACAAACTGGCACTGGTCGGTCTCGCGTTCGTGCTCCTCGTGATCCTGTTCAGCTTCATCGGCCCGATCATCTACAAGACCGATCAGATCAACCCGAACCTGATTGCCGTGAACCTCGGGCCGGGTGGCGGCCACCCGCTTGGGACCGACTCGAGCGGGTTTGACATCCTCGGCCGGCTCATGAAGGGCGGTCAGAGCTCGATCGAGGTCGGGATCGCCGTTGGGATCGTCTCGACCGTCGCCGGCCTGATCTACGGAGCCATCGCCGGGTACTTCGGCGGCGCGCTCGACGGCGTCCTCATGCGCCTGGTGGACGTCGGGCTCGCCATCCCGATCGTCTTCCTGTTCATCTTCATGGCGCAGATCTACAAGCCCAGCCTCGGGCTCCTGATCTTCCTTCTGACGCTGGTCTCGTGGTTGATTCCCGCCCGCCTCGTCCGCGGAGAGACCTTAGCCCTGCGAACGCGCGAGTACGTGCAGGCCGTGCAGGTCATGGGCGGGCGTTCCTGGCGCATCATCACCCGCCACATCATCCCGAACACGATCGGCGTGATCATGGTCACGGTCACGTTTCAGATCGCCAACGCGATCCTGACGTTGGCCGTGCTCCAGTATCTCGGCTTCGGTCTGCCCCCGACCACACCCACCTGGGGCTCGATGCTCTCCGACGGCACCACGTATCTGCAGGACGGGTACTGGTGGGAGGTGTACCCCGCCCTGATCATGATCGTCATCACGGTCGTCGCCTTCAACTTCATCGGAGACGCTCTCCAGGACGCCTTCGACGTGCGCCTGCAGGAGAGATAGCTCGCAATGACGCGACTCCTCGAGGTCGAAGACCTCAAGACCCAGATCAGGCTTCGGCGCGGGACCGTTCATGCCGTCGACGGTCTGAGCTTCGAGGTCGAGGCGGGCGAGACGCTGGGCATCGTCGGCGAGTCCGGTTGCGGCAAGACGATGGCCGCGATGTCGATCATGCGCCTGCTCCCGAGGGGCGGATTCATCGCGGACGGGCAGATCCGGCTCAACGGCCGAGATCTCGTCAAGCTCGACGACGCAGAGCTGCGCAAGGTGAGAGGCAACGAGGTCGGCATGGTCTTCCAGGACCCGATGACCTCGCTGAATCCCACGATGATGATCGGAAAGCAGATCGCCGAGGCCGTGACCATCCATCGCGACGTCTCCAAGTCGGCGGCCATGGAGCGCGCCGCCGAGGTGCTCGGCCTGGTCGGTCTACCCCGTCCCCAGGAACGACTCAAGGACTACCCCCACCAGTTGTCGGGTGGTCTGCGCCAGCGTGTGATGATCGCGATGGCCCTCGCCTGTGACCCAAAGCTCCTGATCGCCGATGAACCCACGACCGCCCTTGACGTCACGATCCAGGCGCAGATCCTGAGCCTGCTCGACAAGATCAAACGCGAGCTTGGGATGGGGATCATCCTGATCACGCACGACATGGGAGTGATCGCGGGGAGGGCCGACCGTGTGCTCGTGATGTACGCCGGGCGCAAGATCGAGACCGCGGGGACCGTGGACCTGTTCAAGAACGTGCGTCACCCCTACACCGAGGCCCTGCTCGCCTCCATCCCCCAGCTCGATCAGGACCAGTCCCAGGACCTCTACTCGATCCCCGGTCTTCCGCCGGATCTGCGCAGGCCACCGCTGGCCTGTCGGTTCGCGCCGCGCTGTGTGTTCGCGACCGAGCAATGCCGGACCCACGATCCACCGCTGGGTGGGGAAGACCCGAATCACCCGTACGCGTGCTTCCACCCCCGGCACTCGTCGGTTGAGGAGATGGGGGACGTCGGAGCGGCGCTGATCTCCCAGGCCGAGAAGAACAAGGCCCTGATGGCGTCGTTTGGCAAGGAACTCGAGCTGCTCGAGACCGCCGAGGAGCCGGCGGCGGCCACCGCCGCCGCCGACACGAACGGTGGGGCGGAGTTCATCCTGGAGTTCCGGGACGTGACGAAGGAATTCCCGATCACCGCCGGCGCTGTCCTGCGCCGGAAGATCGGCTCGCTGCACGCGGTCACCGAGCTGCAGTTGGGGATCCGGCCCGGCGAGACGTTCGGCCTGGTCGGCGAGTCGGGCTGCGGCAAGACCACGCTCGGTCGCATGGGGGTCGGCCTCGAAGTCCCGACCAGCGGTCAGGTGCTGTTCAACGGCGTCGATCTCGGTTCCGTCAAGGGCGCGAGCTTTCGCGCCCTGCGCCGCGACCTGCAGTTCATGTTCCAGGACCCCTACGCCTCGCTCGATCCCCGGATGCGGGTCAAGGAGATCATCTCCGAGCCCCTGGACGTCGCCCGCCGAGGATCGCCGAAGGAGCGGACCGAGACCGTGCGCTCCCTCCTGGACGAGGTGGGCTTGGCCTACGACGCCATGGACCGCTACCCGCACGAGTTCTCCGGCGGGCAGCGTCAGCGCCTCGGCCTGGCCCGAGCGCTCACTCTCAGTCCGAAGGTGATCATCGCCGACGAGCCAGTCTCGGCTCTCGACGTCTCGATCCGCTCGCAGATCCTCAACCTCATGAAGCGGCTCCAGGCCACCCACGGCCTGACCTACATCGTGATCTCCCATGATCTGTCGGTCGTCAAGTACCTCGCCGACCGCATCGGCGTCATGTACCTCGGCAGGCTCGTCGAGCTCGGTCGGGGGAACGACATCTACGAGCGGCCGGCCCACCCCTATACAGCCGGTCTTCTCGAGGCAATTCCAGTCCCGAATCCTGAGGTGGCACGAGCGAAGGAGGACAAGGTCGCCGTCCGTGGGGAGCTCCCGTCACCGGTGAACCCCCCGTCGGGCTGCCGCTTCCGCACCCGGTGTCCACGCGCACAGGACAAGTGCGCCGAGGTTGTGCCGCCGCTGCGTCCCTTCGGGGCCGAGCATTTTGCCGCCTGCCACTTCCCGCTTCAGCCGCCAGTGAACGGTTCCGGCGACGTTGGTCAGACCCAGACCACGTCCGTAGGGCCACAGCCGCCGTCCGGGTCACCCTCCGAGACCTAAGCGCGGCCCGACGCACCGAAGCGTGGCCGCGCCGCCGGCTACTCGTCCTCGTCCTCGTCCTCGACGTAGAGCGATTCGCGAGCGAGTTCCTCTCCGCCGCGGTCCCAGAGCTTGATCTCCAGGAAGTCGCCCCGGTAGTTGTCGGGGGCGATCAGCGTGAAGCGGTCCTCGAGCAGCCCGCACTGGTCGACCGCGAGGTTGGCCAGCTCGGCGGTCACGATCGCTCCACCGGGAACCAGGGGAACCCCCCACACCAGGGTCATCTCCGCGGCCTTCCCCTCCTCGCCGCGCCAGCGGCCGATCACATCGTCGTTGAGGTCGATCTTCCAGTCCGGGTTCTCCTCGGCCAGCTCCGCCGTGAAGTCGACCTGCGCCTCAAACTCGCTGGGTCCCCGTGATCCCTCGCTGAACGACACGAACCCGAACAGCTCGTATCCGCCGGCCGTGCGCGCCACCGCGGGGATGTAGGTGCGACCGCCGTACGTGCGGTCGGGGAACCAGGAGATCTCGGTGTCGATGTCGCCGATCTCCTCCCCCTCGGTGTCGATCTCACGCGCGGCCGAACGGAAGTGCCCGGCCAGCGTGTCGGCCCACCGGCCGTAGGGGAGCGGCTCCTGCGGCGGCTCGGCCGCAAACGAGGTCACGAAGCGATCTGTCGGAGGCATGGGTCGGCAGCCTACCCGGGTTTGCCGGATGCTGGGCGGCCGGGTCGCCCGCTCAGAACGCCCCTCGGCGGCTCAGCACCGCCGGGATCGTCTTCAGCAGGATCGACAGGTCGAGCATGATCGACCACCGCTCGAGGTACAGGAAGTCCAGGCGGACGAGGTCGTCGAAGTCGAGGTCGGCTCGACCCGAGACCTGCCACAGGCCGGTGATGCCGGGTAGCACCAGATAGCGCTTCTTGTGCCACTCCTCCAGGCGGTCGAAGTCGCGCATCGGCAGCGGCCGCGGCCCGACGAGCGACATCTCGCCCCGCACCACGTTGACCAGCTGCGGCAGCTCGTCGAGCGAGAAGCGGCGCAGGAGACGCCCGATCCTCGTCATGCGCGGGTCGTCCCGGATCTTGAACAGCGCGCCTGAGAGCTCGTTGAAGGGCTCGAGCTCGTCCTGGACCTGCTCGGCGTGCTCGCGCATCGTGCGGAACTTGAGGCAGAAGAACGGCTTGCCGGCCATCCCCGGGCGCACCGAGCTGTAGATCACCGGCCCCCGTGAGCTCAGCTTGATCGCGAGCGCAATGACCAGAAGCACCGGCGAGAGCACGATCAGCCCGATCGCCGAGAGCAATAGATCGAACGTCCGCTTGAGCGCGTAGTCGACGCCCTCGAACACCGGCGGGCGCAGCGTGAACAGCGGCACGGTGTGGCCGGGAGAGAACTCCGCCCGGTCGATCAGGATCTCCATCGTCGACGGCGCCACCTGCACGGTCACGCCGCGCTGATGGCACAGATCGACCAGCTCGACCGCCTTGTCCTGCGGGAAATCGGGGTCGGCGATGATCACCTCCTGGGGCCGCTCGCGCTCGAGCACGTCAGCCATCTCCTGCAGCCGGCCCAGCGAGCGCAGGCCGTTCTGCGGGCGCGGGGTCAGCGAGACGTAGCCGAGGATCTCGACCTGCGCCCGGGCACGATCGGCGAGCGCGCGCGCTACCTCCTCGATGTGCTTGCCCGACCCAACCAGCACCGCGCGCCGGCGGTACCCGGCCTGCTCGAGCACCTTGCCGGTCAGGCGCAGGTGCAGCTCGCGCAGCGCCGAGATGTAGATCGTGGCGAAGATCAGCGAGCCGTAGAAGATGAAGTAGCTCGAGAAGTGCTGCCCGTCGGCGAGCGCGAACACGAGCGCGATCACCGTCGCCTGGAACAGCGCCGTCGCGATCGCCGCCAGCCCGGGGCGGCGGTTGCGATCGGCGTACAGGTCGACCCGCGCGAACAGCAGCACGGTCACGAGATACGCGAACGGGATCCAGTGCTTGGTGTCCTGCCACGCCACGCTCGCGTTCAGCTGGTCGTGCACGGCCAGCTTGAGCAGGACCGCGGTGTACAGAGCGCCGACCACGCCGACGAAGTCGAGCACGAGCAGCGAGATGACGCGGCTGATCCGCCGCAGTGTCTCGAGCCGCAGGACAAACGAGAGCAGCGGAGGCCGCTTGCGCCGGACGTCGTGCTCAGGCAACGGCAGCGGGGCGGGCCCGGGCGGCTCGCCGGCTGAATGGGTGTTGCCTACCTCTTTCTGCTCGACCGTCACGTGATAGTCCGCGCCGACATCGACCCCCGCCGCTATAACGGTAGCTCGCTCGGGAAGTAGCGGCGTAGCAGGGAAAGGTTTCGTGCGCCGCGCGCCTAAGGCGCCGCCGCCAGGCGCCGCCGACCATTCGTCATCAGGCGCCGCCCACCAGCGCGTCCCGCCCGGACTGCTCGATCGTCCGCTCAAGGCCCTCGCGCAGGCTCACGGTCGGCTCCCAGCCCAGGATCTCGCGGGCCAGCGTGATGTCCGGCTGGCGCACCTGCGGATCGTCGGTGGGCAGCGGCTCGAACACGATCTCGGACTTCGCTTCGCTCACCTCGATCACGGTCTTGGCCAGCTCGAGCAGCGTGAACTCGTTGGGATTGCCGACGTTGACCGGCAGGTGGTAGCCGGACTCGGCGAGCGCGATCAGGCCTCGGATCTCGTCGTCGACGTAGCAGAACGAGCGCGTCTGGGACCCGTCCCCGAACACCGTGATCGGCCGGTCCTGCAGGGCCTGGCGCAGGAAGGTGGGGATCGCCCGGCCGTCGTGGGGCCGCATCCTCGGGCCGTAGGTGTTGAAGATGCGGACAATCGAGGTGTCCACGCCCTGCTGACGGTGGTAGGCCATGGTCAGCGCCTCGGCGTAGCGCTTGGCCTCGTCGTAGACCCCGCGCGGCCCGATCGGGTTCACATGTCCCCAGTAGGTCTCGCGCTGGGGGTGCTCCTGAGGATCGCCGTACACCTCGCTGGTGGAGGCGATCAGGAACCGCGCCCGGTGCTTCTTGGCGAGCCCGAGCGTGTGGTGGGTGCCGTAGGACCCGACCTTCAACGTGTGCAGGGGAAGGCGCAGGTAGTCGATCGGCGAGGCCGGCGAGGCCAGGTGGTAGACGAAATCGATCGGCTCCTCGACGAAGTACGGCTCGATGATGTCGAGGTTCAGGTGTACGAATGCGTCATCGCGGATGTGCTCGATGTTGGCGAGCGACCCGGTCTCGAGGTTGTCGACGCAGATCACGCGGTGGCCGCGGCGCAAAAGCTCCTCGCACAGGTGTGACCCGAGGAAGCCGGCGCCGCCGGTGACTAGGCTCGTTGGCATGGGGCGGCAATCTACTGACGTCGGCGCAGGACGTGCTCGTCCCCGCGCCGGATCGTCACCTTTTCGGAGTCGAAGTGCTCGAGCAGCGCCTGGGCGAACTTGCGCGAGGTGCCGAGCTCGTCGCGCAGCTGGGCGAGCGTGACCGACCCGCCCTCCCGTCCAGCAAGCGCCACCAGCCTCTCGCGGATCTCGCCCAGCACATCGGCCTGGTAGTGCAGCGTCCTGGACACCCGCACGGCGCGTCCGGCCTCCCTTAGCGCAGCCAGATCGCCGGCGTCGAGTTCCGAGTCCAGTGGGGGCTCTACGCCGGCATCGCGCAGTCGCTCCTCCAGGGCGCGCGCGGAGTCAGGCAGCGGCTTTTGGGGCCGAGCTGCGCTCGGCGTCCGTGGGGCCGTCGGGGCCCGTCCGGTCGGTTCTGGCGCTTCGCCGCGAGCGAGCCGTTCGAGCCGGGCTGTCACCTCCCGACTCGGGCCGTGGCGGCGTGGGGCGGGATCGAGCACGCGCCCGCCCCCAAGCGTGTCGGGCGGCGCGACCCGGCGCACCACCAGCCGGTCGCCGGCCGCGGGCACGAGCGGCTGCTCGAGGCGGATCTGCCAGAAACGTCCGCCGAGCCAGGTCAGCCGGGCCGGCGCCTCGCGCGTGCCGTGGTGAATCTGGACGCGGTCGCCCGTGTCGGGCTCGGCGTCGGAGTGGAACTCGAGCTCGGCGTCGACCCGGTAGCTCGGGCGCACGGCGCCGTCGCTCGCGGCCAGCACGTCGCCGCGGTCGATGTCGTCGGTCGCCAGACCGGTCAGGTTGACGGCCACCCGCTGCCCGGCCGCCGCCGTCTCCACCGGCTCATCGTGGACCTGGACACCCCGGACACGAGCGCGTCGCGTGCCCGGCAGGACGGTGAGCTCGTCGCCCCGGCCGATCGTCCCCGACCACAGGGTCCCGGTGACCACCGTCCCAGCGCCGCGGATCGTGAACACGCGGTCGATGTGCAACCGGGCCCCTGAATCCCCGTCCGCTCGCGACCCGACCCGTGCCGCGGCCCGCTCGAGCGCGGCTCGCAGCTCGTCCAGCCCCGCGCCTGTCCGGGCCGACACGGGCACCGCCTCCGCTCCCGGTACGAGCTCGGAGGCCTCGAGCAGCGCGAGCTCGGGATCGGCCAGGTCGGCCTTGGTCACCGCCACCACCCCGGTGCTCACGCCGAGCGCCTGGAGAACCGCGGCGTGCTCGCGCGTCTGGGGCATGATCCCGTCGTCGGCCGCGATCGTCATCAGGAACAGGTCGATCCCGGTGGCGCCCGCCACCATCGTGCGCACGAACCGCTCGTGCCCGGGCACGTCAACCACCGACAGCCGGCGGCCGCTCGGCAACGTCAGGCTGGCGTAGCCAAGCTCGATCGAGATTCCCCGGGCGCGCTCCTCGGGCAGCCGGTCGGTGTCCACGCCGGTGAGCGCCCGGATCAGAGCGGTCTTGCCGTGGTCGATATGGCCCGCCGTGCCAAGCGTCAGCGGCTTCATCCGGCGAGCGCTTGGGCGACGACCGGGACCTCGTCGTCGGCCAGCGTACGCGGGTCAAGCAGCAGCTGCCCGTCGTGGATGCGGCCGATCACGGGTGGCTCGTTCGCGCGCAGTGCCCGCGCGAGCGCCTCGGGCTCTCCGTCGATCGCCACCACCGGTCCCTCGAGCTCGAGCAGTGGCAGCGTCCCCCCGCCGACCTTGGCGGCGGCGCGAACCACGCGCGCCCGGTCGCCGATTTCGGTCGCGAGTCGCTCCGCCCGCCGCGCGAGCGTCGTCTCGTCCGCGCCGAGCATGACCAGAGTGGGAATCTCCCGGACCGCGCGCTCCGGGTCGCGGTAGAGGCGCAGCGTCGCCTCGAGCGCCGCCAGCGAGAGTTTGTCGATGCGCATTGCGCGGGCCAGCGGATGGCGTCGGGCGGCCGCCACCGCGTCGCGCCGGCCCACCATCACCCCGGCCTGCGGTCCGCCGAGCAGCTTGTCACCCGAGCAGCAGACGAGCGCCGCGCCGGCCGCCACCGAGTCAGCGACAGCCGGCTCTTCCACCGCCAGCCCCTTCCCGACCCAGCCCGAACCGACGTCGTCGATCACCGCGACCTCGAGCTCGCAGAGCGACGCAACTGGGACGTCCTCGACGAACCCCACCGTCCTGAAGTTCGACTGATGCACGTGCATGATCGCGCCGACGTCGTCGTGGGCTTTCAGAGCCCGTTCGTAGTCGCCCAGCCTGGTTCGGTTGGTGGTGCCGACCTCGATCATCCGCGCCCCTGACTGGGCGATCACCTCGGGGATCCGGAAGCCACCACCGATCTCGACCAGCTGACCGCGCGCCACCACGATCTTGCGACCCGGGCCGGCCAGCGCCGCGGCAGCCAGCAGCACGGCCGCAGCGCCGTTGTTGACCACGATCGCCGCTTCCGCCCCGGTCAGTTCGCACAGCAGGCCTTCGACGTGGGCGTGGCGGCTGCCCCGCTCGCCTGCGTCCAGGTCGAGCTCGAGGTTGCTGTAACCCTCGGCGGCACGCGCCACCGCCTCGCGCGCGCTCGCCGCCAGCGGCGCGCGCCCCAGGTTGGTGTGGAGGATCACTCCGGTGGCGTTGATCACCCGACGCAATGACGGCCGTTCGAGTGTGGCCAGCACTTCGCGCGCCCGCGCCACCAAGTCCCCCGAGCCTGGCTGGCCAGCCAGCCAGGCGGTGCGGCATTCGTCGATCGCGAAACGAGCGGCGGCAACCGCCAGCGTGTGGGGCGCCTCCAATTGGCCAGCCAGCTCGTGGACGGCCGGGAGCGACCTCAGGGCCGCGGACTCACCCCGGGCACCCACTCGCCCTCCTCCTTCTTCCAGATCGGCGCGCGCGCCTTGATCTTGTCGATGATCTCCCGCGCGCCGGCGAACGCCGCGTCTCGGTGCGGCGCCGACACCGCGATCGCCACCGAGGGCTCGGACAGCGGCACCGTGCCCACCCGGTGCTCGGCCGCCGCGGCGCACAGGCCGTGTCGCTGCACCGCCTCGCTCACGATCTCGGCCATCAGGCGCTCGGCCATCTCCGCGTAGGCCTCGTATTCGAGCTCGGGAACCTCCCGGGTCACGCCGGTGAACGTCACCACGGCGCCGGCCCGGGGATCGCGCACCAACTCGACGAGCGGGTCGAGGGCCAGCGGCTCGCTGGTGAGCCGGGTGTGAATCGTCCCGACCGACCCGCCCGATACGGGTGGGATCAGCGCGACCTCGTCGCCGCCGTGCAGCGGAGCCGTGACGTCCGCATATTCCTGGTTGACCGCCATCACGACGGACACGCCGTCGGTCAGCGCCCGCATCTGCTCCAGCGCGTCGCCGACGACGGCGCCGTCGGGGAGCTCGAGCTCGAGCGTGCCGGTTCCCGCCCGCTCACGCAGTCCGGCAAACAGTCTGATGCGAACTTGCAAGGACTCAAAGGGTAACCTCGCGGGCATGGCCACCACCGACGAGCACCGCACGATTGCCCCGATCGTCGGTCCGGACGATCCGCGCCGGTTCACCGACTCCGGGATCGAGATCAACCGTCTCTACACCGAACAAGACCTGCCCGAGGAGTTACCGGGGCGTCTCGGCGAACCCGGGGAGTACCCGTACACACGCGGCATCCACCCCGACATGTACCGGGGGCAGCTGTGGACGATGCGCCAGTACGCGGGATATGCCAGCGCGAAGGAGTCGAACGAGCGCTACCGCTACCTGCTCGCCCACGGCTCGACGGGTCTGTCGATGGCCTTCGATCTCCCCACCCAGTTGGGTCTGGACTCCGACGATCCCCGCTGCCTCGGCGAGGTGGGGCGGACCGGCGTGGCGATCGACTCGATCGACGACATGCGGACGGCGTTCGACGGGATCCCGCTGGACCAGGTGTCGACCTCGATGACGATCAACGCGCCCGCCTCGGTGCTGCTGCTGCTCTACGAGCTGGTCGGCGAGGAGCAGGGAGTGCCGGCCGAGAAGCTGCGCGGCACCACCCAGAACGACATCCTCAAGGAGTACATCGCCCGCGGCAACTTCATCTATCCGCCCACCGGCGCGATCCGCCTGACCACGGATCTCTTCTCGTATTGCCGGGAGCGGATCCCGCGCTGGAACACGATCTCGATCAGCGGCTACCACTTCCGCGAGAAGGGCTGCTCGGCCGTGCAGGAGGTTGGATTCACGCTGGCCAACGGGATCGCCTACGTCCAGGCCGCGCTCGACGCGGGGCTTGAGATCGACGAGTTCGCGCCTCGCCTCGCCTTCTTCTTCAACGGCCACAACAACGTCTTCCAGGAGGTGGCCAAGTTCCGGGCCGCGCGACGGATGTGGTCCAAGATCATGCGCGAGCGCTTCGGCGCCAAGGACGAGCGCTCGTGGAAGCTGCGTTTCCACACGCAGACCGGCGGCGTGACGCTGACCGCGCAGCAGCCGGAGAACAACATCGTGCGCGTCGCGCTCCAGGGCTTCGCCGCGGTGTGCGGCGGCACCCAGTCACTGCACACCAACGGCTACGACGAAGCGCTGGCGCTGCCGACCGAGCGGGCGGCCAAGATCGCCCTGCGCACCCAACAGATCCTCGGCTATGAGTCGGGCGCCGCCGACACGGTCGACCCGTTCGCCGGGTCCTATTTCGTCGAGGCGCTGACCGATGAGATCGAGACACGAGCGTCCGAGCTGATCGACAAGGTCGACAGCCTCGGCGGTTCGATCGGCGCGATCGACTTCATCAAGAACGAGATCGAGGAGTCCGCGTTCGGCTACCACGAGCGCTATCGCACCGGGCAGGACATCGTGGTCGGCGTCAACAAGTTCGTCGATGAGGGAGAGTCCGAAGTGCCGGACATCCTGCGCGTCGATCCGCAGTCCGAGCGCGAGCAGGTCGACCGCCTCAAGGCGTTCAAGGATCAGCGAGATGGCGAATTGGTCCAGCAGCGGCTAAAGGAAGTGCGCGAAGCTGCCGATAGGACCGACAACCTCCTCCCCACCCTGCGGGCGGCCCTCAAGGATCGTTGCACGCTGGGTGAGGTCTGCGGGGCCATGAAGGACGTGTTCGGCGAGTACCAGCCGACGTTCTGAGCTGACCCCGCGGGAGGGGCAAAACAAGCAGGAAGGGACCCCTCGATTGACGAGGCTGTGGACAGCCGTCATCGCCATCGCAACCGCTGGCGCGTTGCTGGGGATCGCCCCCGCCTTAGCTCAGGCGACGGGGGTCACCAGCTCCAACATCACAACCTGGACCTCGAGCGAGGCGGGTACCCCCCCGAACGCGACCTACCTGATCTCGTACGACAACAGCGGCACGACACTGACTGTCTCCGGCACCGCGGCCGGGACCGGAAGCGTCGACATCGCCTGTTTCTTCGGCTCCGACTCCTCGTTCGTCACCCTCGCGAAGGGCGTCTCGGTGAACAACGGCCGGTTCAACAGCGGCCCTCAGCCGCTCCACACGACGATGCCGTCGACGACGCTCGCCGGTCACGTGTGCCGGCTCCGGGCGATCCCTTCCGGCGGTGCAAGCTCCGATGACAACTCCCAGTTCGCCGGACCCGAGATAGCGGTCTCCGAGGCCGGACTGCCGTCGGGAGAGGTCGACGACAACCCATACGATTTCT
>Ga0335074_10002130_pt1 | contig 26931 bp, 30 predicted proteins | sample Lox_Sample_23_FD_206715 | JGI IMG/M metagenome (GOLD analysis project Ga0335074, IMG submission 206715) | Soil microbial communities from Loxahatchee National Wildlife Refuge, Florida, United States - Lox_Sample_2.3 | ecosystem: Environmental > Terrestrial > Soil > Wetlands | place: USA...
TCGAGAGCCAGCCCTGCCATCCGAGTTCGCGCCATAATTCGCGGGAGAGCCCGTGCTCGCCATCGAGCACCCGCCGGACGAAATTCCGGTCACACTGCGCCGCCAGCATCCGCCGCAGCGTTTCCTGTGCCGCCCGTTCCTCGTCCGAAAAATCGAAGTTCATTTGTTTACCGCCCTGTCAGTACGCCTTCACCTGTGCCCTGCCGGTCTGTGGTTTTGAATTGCACGCGGAGCCGCGGAGATATTCTTGCCCACCACCAAGACACACCAAGGGCACCAGGAACCATTGCGCGCGGAACGCGCGGTTCCACCTTGGTGCGTTTCGTGTCCCGGTGGTACAATTTCTCTGCGGCTCCGCGGCTCCGCGTGCCAATAACGACAGCCCGCAGGGCAACTGTGATACTCAGTGCTCATGCCAGAAGCTCGTCAAGCGGAGGAAGGCTTTCGGGTTCGAGTTCGAAGCCGGCGGCGCGGAACCAGCTGCGCTCGCGCGTGATCTGGCTTGCGGACTGTTTCATCACCAGTTGGGCGGCAGCGCGGCGGAATTCGGGGGAACCGTCTTCATAGGCCGCGCGCAGAAGCGTGTCGGCCGCATGTTTCATTGCCTTGGTAAGCCCGGTGAGTTCCGGCTGCGTCGGAATGGGCATTGTAACAACCCCGGCGGAATTCCGCAGCGATTCCCGCGCAGCTTCGGTCGAAGCGCCTCCCCCGGCGGCATCGATCAACTCGGTCACCAGCGCTGCGTATTCGCGCAGCTCTACCAGCTCGTAACGATAAAGCTTGTCCTGCTGCTCCGCCATCAGCTTCAGATTGCCGACGACAATGCTTGCCTGGTCGAGTGCGAGTCTTTCGCCCGCGGGGATCGCGGGAATGACCACCTCCTGCATCGCGCGCAGCATCGATTGGATACGGAGCCTGAAATCGGGAACCATCTTCAGATCCTTCCTTGCAGCGCCTTGCGGACCGCGGAGAGCATGAGCGGCGCGGAATTGATGATCCAGCCCACCCTGATGTCCTGATGGGTTTTCTCGCCCATCATGATGCGCGGTGCCGTGGCGAGCGCATTGATGGCGCCGCGCCAGCAGCTGAAGACATCGTAATAGGCGAGCTTTGCCGGATCGACAGGAAGCCCGGACAGCCGCTCATATTCGCGGATGAAAATCTCGCGCGGATAGAAGCCGCCCATCAGCTCGACACCGTTCTCGTCCTTCTCGGAAAACAGCGGACTGAAGAAGAAGGCCAAATCCTCGTGACGGTCGCCGAGATGGACGAGCTCCCAGTCGAGGATCGCGGTGATGCGGCCGGTATCGGGAAGGAAGAGGAAATTCCCGCCGCGGAAATCGCGATGCACGAAGGAGACATGATCGATCGGCGGCGCATTCTCGCGCAGCCAGCGTGCCGCCAGCGTCATCAGCGGGTAGGATTCGACGCTGTCTTCCTCCCACACCCGCTCCCACCAGTTGATGGCGCGGATGACGCCTTCATTCGATCCGGCTTGCGGCGGATCGAAGGCCGACACGTCGCTCGCGCGCCAATCGAATTTTGCCAGCTCGGCGAAGTAACGAATAAACTGCGGCGCCAGCAGCGCGCGATATTTCGGACCGAAGCCCTGCCGCGGCGTATAAGCGCCTTCGCGCGGCGGGCGCGTAATGCCTTCGCAAAAGCTGGCGATCAGCGCGGGCTGGCCAAGCTCGGCGCCGTCGGGATCGCACCAATGCACGGCGGGAACCGGCATGACGGCACGCATCGCGTGCATCGCCTGGAATTCGCGCAAGGGATGCGTCTCGACGATCGACTCGGCAGGACGCATGCGCAGCACCAGTGTTTCATCGCGCGCCGTGCCTTCCGCGTCCCGCCATTCGAGTCGGAACGCAAACTGTTCCTTCGACGAGCCGCCGGCCAGCGGCCTGATACCGGATATGCGGAACTCGCCGGGGAGCCGCTTGCGCAGAAATACCGTTAGCCTCTCGCGCACGCCCTCGACGGGTTGCGGCCGATGACTGGGTCCGGAGCGCGCCCGCATCTTTCCCGTCAATGTTTCATCGACGGTGCGTTCGGTGGGGAATCGCCGCCTGAGCGACTCGATCCATTCCGCGGACGGATTTTGTTTGTCGTCGATGATCGGCACGGCGCGCCTACAGCCGGAAGGACCGTTCCGTGTGCCCGTCAAAGGACTGGCCATCGACGTGGAGCACCGTGCCCTGTTCGTAGGTCACGATATGCGCGATGCCAGGCGTCACCCCGTCGAAACATTCCATGTAACGGCTGGTCGAATGCGGCAGCGCGCGCCGCAGCTCGGCCGCGATTTCGATCGTACCGCGCTCATAGTGGAGCGTCATGCTGTAGGTTGGCGGCGGTGCCGCACTCGATTCCAGAAAGGGCGGATCGGGGCATTTCGCCTCGTAGATTTTGCCGCCATCCCAGATGACGGCTTTTTCCAGCGCCCGCACGAAGACGCCGTCGCGGATATTGTCGATGAAAGTGAGCGCAAAGGAGCGGCCCTGCGAAACATTGCCGTGAATCCAGCAATGCCGGCCCATCTCCTTCATGTCGCGAGGTCCGCGCGAATGGTCGTGCCAGCCGAGACCATCCATCTCGATCGTGTTGCCCTCGTAAGCGATCGTGCCTTGAAACCGTCCCGTCTGTTCAATGTGGAATTTGCCCCAGGCCTGGTCTCTGATCCCGCCCGTCATGTCCCACATCGGCACGCTGCTGGTGAACCCGATGTCGAGATCGACCAGCAGCTGCGGCCCTTCGGGCAACGGTCCCTTGTGCAATTCCGGCGTGTTCGTTCGGCGTGCGGGACCGCGATAGCTGAGCCTCCAGCTCTCGCCGGGCTTCTCGCAGATGAGATCGAGAAGCGCTGCGGACGGCCCGCGCGCCGATTCGCGAAAGCCCCAGCCGCGATGCACGAGATACGTCCCGTCGGGGATGTAAAGCAGCACCTGTTCGCGCCAGATGCGCGGATCGAGCGACCATCGCCCGCAATGGATCCAGAAGCCGACATCCCGCTTCGAATCATAGCCGTCGAAGCAGAAATTCTCCCGCCATGTCGGATCGTCCGGCAGCTCGGGGACCGGCAATTCGTCTTCCCAGCTGGTCATGCTTTTCCGCCCTCGTTGCGTTTGCCGGCTTCCCGGTTCTATTTGTAAGCATACGTACGATTTTCTTGCATGTCACCAGCCCTGAACGCAGGATTGCCTCTCGCTGCAGCGCGTTGTTCGGAGAACCAGCCATGCCCCGCAACCGACAGGTCCTGCTCGTCGCGCGGCCGAAAGGCATTCCCGCCGCCGAGGATTTCCAGATCGCCGAAAGCGAAATGCCCAAAGCCGGTCCCGGCGAATTCATCGTCCGCAATCTGCTTCTGTCGGTCGATCCCGCGCAGCGCGGCTGGGCGAGCGACGAGGCCAATTACTCCACGCCCCTGCCGCTTGGTTCGGTCATGCGCGCGCTTGCGGTGGGCGTGGTGACGGAAAGCGCGAACAGGAGTGTCGCGGTGGGCGAGCATCTCTATGGCTGGTTCGGCTGGCAGGATTATTGCGCCGCGAGACCCGCCGACATCCTCAGGCGCGTCGATCGGGATGCAGCACCGCTCTCCGCTGCGCTGGGCGTGCTCGGCCTCAACGGCATTACGGCGTTGCTGGCACTGGAAGAGCTCGGGTCCCCGAAAGCCGGCGAAACCATCCTCGTCTCGACGGCCGCCGGCGGTGTGGGCAGCGTGGTGGGCCAGCTTGCGCGAGATCGCGGCCTGCACACAATCGGCCTGACCGGAAACGAGACCAAGATCGCCATCTGCCGCGCGGAATTCGGCTATGACGACGCGCTGAATTATCGTGAGGCGGGCGGTCTCGCAGCCGCCATTTCGTCCGCCGCGCCGAAGGGGATCGATATTTTCTTCGACAATACCGGCGGATGGATCGCCGATGCGGTCGTGCCGCTGATGAATGCGCATGGGCGCATCATCCAATGCGGAACGGCGTCTGTTTCCTCGTGGAATCCGGTGCCGGCCGGTCCGCGCCGGGAACGCGCGGTGCTGACAAAGCGCCTCAGCTGGAACGGATTTGTAATCTTCGACCATCTCGACAAATTCGCCGAGGCTGCGGAGCGGCTGCAGCATCTCGTCGCCCGCGGCGCGCTCGCCTATCGCGAAGAGATACTCGACGGCATCGAGCACGCGCCCGGCGCCATCGCGAAACTCTATCACGGCGACAATCTCGGCCGCCTGCTCCTGCGGCTGTAATTCTGCTGCGCACAGATCAAGGCGCTCACGCCCCCTCCGCCCCTTCGGGGCACCTCCCCCGTCCTGCGGTCGGGGGAGGAACCACTTGATTTGCTCCTCCCCTGCCGAAGGCGGGGGAGGGGGACCGCGAAGCGGTGGAGGGGGCTATCCGCGTGGATGAAGCCGCAGATTGAGTGTGTTCAGGCCGCGGAAGGCGATGCTGGGGTGGAAATCGAGCTTTTCGTCGAGGACCTCGATATCGAAGCGGCGCAGCAGTTCCGGGAAGAACTCGACCAGCTGCATCTTGGCGAAGAGATGGCCGATACAGAAATGCAGACCCGGCGCGAAAGTCATGTTGGCGTCCTGCGGCCGCGTGGGGTCGAGCTTCAGCGGTTCGGGGAAGGTGGCCGGATCGCGGTTCGCGCCGGCGATCATCAGCAGCACATACTGTCCCGCCTTCAGCTCCTGTCCGTGCCAGCTAAAGTCGCGTGACACCATGCGCTGCTGCGTGCCCGACATCGCCACATGGCGCTGCAGCTCCATGACCGCGTTCAGAATGTTCTCCGGATGGGTGCGGATGTAATCGCAGAATTCCGGATGGCGGGCGCAGGCGAGCGTGCCGAGCGTGATGGTGCTGCCGGTCGAATCATTGCCGGCGAGCAGCGTCAGATAAAGTATGCCAAGCAGTTCCTCCTCCGAGAGCTGGTCGCCGCCGTCGCGCGCGGTCACCAGTGCAGAAATAAAATCCTCGGTCGGCGTCCCGCGCCGTTTCTCGATCTCAGGGAGAAAATAACTTCGCATCTCGAGCATGGTCTGCTCGGCCTGGACGAGGAGATCGACGCCTGGTGCAAATCCGCCCAGCGTGGCATTGATCGTATCGGTCCAGCGCCGCATGGGCACGAGCAGTTCGTCACTCAGCCCCAACAACCGCAAAATCATGCGCGAGGGAATCCGCCGCGCCACCGAGCCGACGAACTCGACCACATCCTGGCGCGAAGCGTCGTCGAGCGCTTCCTGGATGACAGCTCGCGCGACCGGCCGCAGATCCTCGGCGACCTTGCGGCTGAACGCCTTCATCATCAGCTTCCGCAGGCGCGGCTGGTTCGGCGGATCCATGTCGATCAGCCATTGCGGCAGCGACTCCATGAAATAGGGAATGAGTTCCTGGCGCTGTTCCTCCGAGAGCGAGCGCCAGGCGTGATGCAGCCGGACGTTCGACAGCGGCAGATCCCCGCGAAATCCTTCCACGACTTCGCGATGGCCGGTCACCACCCAGCACTGGTTCACGTCGCTCCAATAGATCGGATTGGTTTCGCGGATCGCATCGAGATGATCGAGAAGCCGGTCACCGAGAATGGCGGCGTCGGCGAAATTCACATCGATGTCGCGGACCTGAACATTCATCACCGTCCTCCCATAACCGGCTGATTGCCGAAATTGTTGATCACCAGCCTATCACGTGTTAGGCAGGTGCGCACCTGTTTTTCGGGGACAAAATTGGACGCTGTCGCAAGCCCCATTGCCTGGATCACCGGCGCCGGTTCCGGTTTTGGCCGGGCTGTGGCGCTCAGGCTGGTCAAGGATGGCTGGCGCGTCGCGGCGACGGCGCGGTCGCCCGCCGATCTGGACGCGCTTGCAGCCGAGCCGGCTGCGCGGGGAATGATCCGGGCCTATCCGGGCGACGTGACGGATCGGGCAGGCATGGCGGCCACCGCGGACGGGATCGAGAGAGAGATGGGGCCGGTCGACCTCGTATTTCTTTCCGCCGGCGGATATTTCCCCTTCCCCATCGAGCAATTCTCCGCCGAGAAGACCATGCAGACCATGCAGCTCAATGTCGGCGGCGTGGCCAATGTGCTCGAAGCCGTGATCCCGCGGTTTCTCGCGCGCCGGAAGGGCCACATCGCGGTTGTTTCTTCGCTGGCGCAGTACCGCGGACTCTGCCGCACCACAGCTTACGGCGCGAGCAAGGCCGCGCTGCTTGCCATGTGCGAGACCCTGCGCCTGCAAGGTCATGATAAAGGTATCAAGGTCCAGATCGTCGTGCCGGGCTACATCAAGACGCGGATGACCGAGAAGGCACCGTTCCCGCTCCCGCATATCATGACAGCGGAGGATGCGGCCGAAGAAGCGGTCAAGGGTCTCAAATCCGATCGTTTCGAAATTCCGATGCCGAAGCACTTCGTCCGCAAGTTCCGGCTGGCGCGGCTGCTGCCCTCGTCGGTCTATTTCTGGTACGCGCGCCGTTCGCCGGATTTCGGCGGCGTGCGCGCGAAATAACAGGCGGAGATAAGACATGAATATCAGCGCCACTGTGTCCGAGCTTCACACGGAGCTGGTCAATGTCGACCGCAAGCGCCTGCGCTTCCGCGTCGACCGGCGCGCCTATACCGACGACGAGGTGTTTCGCCGCGAGCGCGACATCATCTTCAACAAATGCTGGCTCTACCTTGGACATGCGTCGGAGATCCCGGCGGCCGGCGATTTCCTGACACGTACCGTCGGCGGCTACGATCTCATCTTCAGCCGCGACACGGCCGGCGATATCCACGCCTATTTCAACGCCTGTTCGCATCGCGGCTCGACGGTCTGCCGCGAGCGCAGCGGTCGCGCGCGTGTCTTCACCTGTCCCTATCACGGCTGGGTCTACGATCTTGCCGGCAGGCTGCGCGACCAGGGCGCGAAGAGCGGCTATCCGGCGAATTTCAATGCCGACGGCGCCTATGATCTCCGGCGCGTGCCGCGGCTCGAAGCGTATCGCGACCTCTATTTCGTCAACTACAATCCGCGCGCCATCGGTCTCGCCGAATATCTCGCCGGCGCAGCCGATTATCTCGATCTCGTCGCCGACCAGGCCGAATCCGGCATGGAAATCATCGCCGGCGGAGTGTCGCTCGAAGCCTCCGGCAACTGGAAGCTCCTGATGGAGAACAGCTACGACGCCTATCACGGCCCGTCGCTCCATTCGACCTATTTCGAATTCCTCGATCAGCGCGTGGCGAGCTCGAACATGGCGGGAACACAATCGGGCTTCGGCTGCGGGCTCGGCATGGGGCATGGCGTGTTCGAACTCAACCTGCGCTCGGGCCGGCCGATCGCGCAATGGATTCCGCCTTTTGGCGAAGACGCGAAGCCGAAGATTGAAGCGATCAAGCGCCGGTTGGTGGAAAAATTCGGCCGGGAGCGCGCCGACCGCATGGCCGAGCGCCAGCGCAATCTGATCATCTTTCCCAATCTGGTGGTGAACGACAATCTCGGTATCTCGGTGCGCACCGTATTCCCGAAATCTCCCAGCCGGATGACCGTCGATATCTGGGTGATGGGTCCGAAGGGCGAAGACCCGATGTTCCGCAAGCTGCGGCTTGATAATTATCTGACCTTCGTCGGACCGACGGGATTTGCGACACCCGACGATATCGAGGCCTTCGATCTGTGTCAGCGCGGCAGCGTCCATTCGCCCCATGCGTGGAGCGACATCTCCAAGGGCATGTCGGAAGACGAGGACCTGCTGCATGCGCGCGCGGATTTCATGGACGAGGCGCAGATGCGCGGCTGGTGGGCGCAGTGGGATCGCCTGATCGGCGGCGCCGAAACGCTGGAGGCCGCAGCTCCTGGAGATGCCCGATGAGCGATGCCGGTCTGCGCGCTTCGGTCGAGGACTTTCTCTATCGCGAAGCCGAATTGCTCGACCGGTGGCGGCTGAACGAATGGGTCGAATTGTTCACGCCTGATGGTTATTATCTCGTCGCACCGCTGGGGCTCGACGATCCGCGCAACGCCGATCCGCAATCGATGCTGTTTCTCGTGGCCGACGACCGCACGCGCATCGGCCAGCGCGCCACCCGGCTCCTGAAGAAGGGCGCACATGCCGAATATCCCCATTCGCGCACCCGCCACACGGTGAGCAACGTCATGATCGAGGACCATGACGGCGACACGGTCCGCGCCGCCGCCAATTTCATCACCTGGCGCGCCCGCAACCGCGAGGTGGTGAGCTATATGGGCCGCACCTATTACACGCTCGCGACCGCAGCTGACGATTTCCACATCCGCGAGAAGCGCGTCTGCCTCGACCTCGAACTCCTCGCCCCCCAGGGCAGTCTCGCGATCATTCTTTGAGGACGTGAAATGGCGCTCGGGTGGAGACCACTGGGTAGTCTCCTAATTTGAGTTTTCGGCGTCCGATTTTCCGGTCTGGCTACCTGCCTTGTCCTCGCCGGATGCGATCAATCGGTGGCACAGAGGAGCAGGGAATCATGTACGGAAACTATTCAGTCCAGATTCAGAGCAAGAACGCTCCAAATGCGAAGATGCGAGAGAAGACGTTCGCTGATTTTGCCGCCCTTTATGATTTTGTCCGTGCCTTCGACCACAACGGCCCAGATGCGATTAATGTCCACTTGCCAGCTTGCACCTCCGACGATGAACACGGGAAAATCAAGGATTGTTGGCTTGCTGCAAATTAGGACACCAGCGAGCCGTCGGGGAGCCTCTTCCTGTTCTTTATTGATGTGTTAGGCTGAATTGATATGTTAGGGTGGTGTTCTTTTTCGGGCCTCGCAATGTCGAATTCCGACGGATATCCACTGCGGCTCCCGGCTATCCGGGACGTAAGTCTGGGGCAGCGACAGCTCTCGCAGATCTGCGACCGCTGGTGCGTGCGGCGGCTTGGCCTTTTCGGTTCCGCGACGACTGACCGGTTTGATCCGGCCGCGAGCGATCTCGATTTTCTCGTGGATTTTGCGCCGCTGGCACCGGGCGACTATGCCCGCGCCTATTTCGGCCTGCGTGAGGAGCTGCAATCGCTGTTTGGTCGGGAAGTCGACCTGGTCACGGAATCGTCCATCGCCAATCCCTATTTCCGGCGTCGCGTGGAATCGGAGCGGCAAACCCTGTTCGAGCGGACATGATGGACCGGGCGGCCCAAAAATATCTTTGGGACGCGCGACAAGCGGCCGATCGGATCGCGCGCTTTACCGCGCTGCGCACCTTTGACGACTACCTCTCGGATGAAATGCTGCGGGCAGCCGTTGAGCGTCAATTTGAAATCATCGGTGAAGCGCTCAGCGGACTTCGGCGCGTCGCTCCCGGCATTGCGTCAATAATCCCCGATCTCTCGCGCATCATCGCGTTCCGGAACATACTGATCCACGGCTACGCAAGTGTCGATGACCGCCTCGTTTGGGGTGTCGTAGAAACCGAACTGCCGAAATTGCGCGAGGCGCTTGAGCGCTGCATGCCAATTCCGCGAAGTGAATAGCGCGCGCCTTACTTTCCCTGATAGACCGGCGTGCGCTTTTCCAGAAACGCGCTGACGGCTTCGCGGATGTCGTCGGACATGATGGAGATCTGTTCGAGCGCCAGCGAATATTCGAACACTTCGCCGGCGCGCTGCTGGAGCACGCGGTTGAGCGCCTTCTTGGTCATCTGCACGGCAAGCGGCGGCAGGGCGGCGATGCGCCCGGCCAGCGCCCGCGCGGCCGGCAGCACCTCTTCGGGCGTTTCGACCAGATCCGTTACCAATCCCCGCGCATAGGCCTGCTCGGCGCTCATCTTGTCGCCCGTCAGCAGATGGCGCTTGGCCCACATCATGCCGACCGATTGGGGCCACACCACGCAGCCGCTGTCGCCCGCCACCATTCCGGCCGGCACATGCGTATCGCCGAGCCGCGCCTTCTTGCAGGCGACAATGGAATCGCAGGCGAGAACGATGTTGGCGCCGAGGCCGAGCGCGTCGCCATGCAGCGCCACGACGATCGGGATCGGCACGTCGATCAGCGTGTTGAACAGGCGGCGTCCCTGCTCGGTGATGCGGGCGCGCACCGCATGGTCCTTTTGCATGCGGAAGACTTCGTTGAGATCGCCGCCGGCCGAAAATGTCTTGCCGGTGGACGCAAGAACAACGGCGCGGATTTCTTCCGTCTCGCGCAGCATGTCGAAGACGCGGATCAGATCCTTGTGCAGCGGCTCGTCGATGCGGTTGTGCAGCTCCGGCCGCGTGAAGGTGATCTCGCAGACATGGTCGTTCGTCTCGATCCTGAGCGCTTCATAGTCCGACATTTCCCGTGCCTCCCTGCCGCCGGCAATTTCGTACGCATGCGAACAATATGCTTACTGCGGACGTTCGCGCAATTGCTGAGGATCCGGCTCAGCCCCGACCGGAGGCAAATCCGTGCAGCAGCATGTTCCGCAGGATGTCCCGCAAATCGTCCAGCGAGAATCGTTCGGCCCGGTGACCGTAATGCCATTCCTCGATCGAATTGATCGCACCGAACACGAAGAAGACCTGGATTTCGGTGACGGCGGAATTCCGCCGCCCCTTGCCGCCGACGCGGTTCAGAATTCTCATCCAGGCCCTGAGATAGGGCGTGAGCTCGCGGGTGGCTTCGGCGCGCAGTTCCTGTGGCACTTCGCGGTAGATGCGGAGCAGCGCCGAGAGATAACGACGCGGGTGGAACAGTGCCCGCAGATGCGCCGCGATGGCGGCGTCGAGCAGCGCCTCGCCATCCATTTCGGCAGCACGCGCCGTCACCGCATCGAGTTCGGCTGAAGCCGTGTGCGCGGCGATGCGGAACAATTCGAGCGTGATCTCTTCCTTGGAGGCGAAATGGTGGTAGAGGCTCGGGCCGCGAATGCCGATCGCCGCTGCGATGTTGCGCACCGAGCCTTCGCCGTAGCCGTGGCGGCTGTAAAGGTTCGCGGCGCAATCGAGAATTCGCTCGCGCGTGCCGGTTCCGTCCGCGGCAATCCGTGAACGCTCTGCGAGCCCCGCCTCCGCCATTTCCGTCCTTTCCCGCCGGCCAGATCCGCGCCGTCAGCGCCGCCGCCGAGTTGACCCAAAATTGCCTCGCCACACAACTGCCCCCTATCGCGATCTCGTTCGCTAGCGTACGATCCATGTGCTTACTATCAGGAGGATGTCGTGAGCGCCTATGTCATCGTGGTCATAAAGCACACGAAAGATGAGAAGGAAGTGGGCGAATACCGCCGCATCGGAATTCCAAGCCTGCAGGCCACGAACGTGAAGTTTCGCGTGCGCCCCGGTCCCGTCGAGGTCCTCGAAGGCGAGCCGGTCGAAGCCATCGTGATGCTGGAATTTCCGACCATCGCCGAAGCCAAGGAATGGTACAACTCGCCCGTCTACCAGGAAGCGCTGGAGCACCGCCGCAAGGGCGCCGAATGCCACGCTTTCATGGTCGAAGGCAGCTAGCCCAGCGACAAGAAACCCGCACCGGCATGGTGCGTCCTTCGACAGGCCCAGGATGAGGAGAAACGTACTTGCACTGGCAGTTGTGGCAGAAAGATTTCCCTCATGCTGAGCCCGTCGAAGCACGCAAAATGCCGGCCCTAGGCCGAACCCCACAACGGCAGATGCGATAGCCCTGGTTTCATCCCCGGGGGTCCATACCATCGATGCAAGCTTTGTGGTGAATTTCCTCTGCGTCTCCGCGGCTCTGCGGTTCACACAGGGCTGATGCAGCGGGAACCCGAGGGCACGCAGCATCTGAATGTACCACTCTTCTCAGACAAACTCGCTGCGATGTAGTTCGGCGAAGTCGCGCCAGCGGAGCGCGGGTTTGCCCGTAAGTTCCTCCACGGTCGAAAAGGTTTCGGCCACATCGGGCACCTGGCCCTTGCTGATGGCTTCCATGAACGCAACGAAATTCCGCGCGAAATCCGCGTCCCATCCGCGCGCGGTCAGTTGCGCGAAGGCTTCGTCGGGTGGGACGTAGCGCGCCGCAAAGGGCTTCCCACAGGCCGATGAAAGTATTTCGGCGATCTCGGCCATGGTGCGCGTTTCCACCGCGAGCGGATAGGCGCGGCCCTGATGCGGCGCAGGATCGCGCAGCACCACGGCCGCCGCCCGTGCGATGTCCTCCGCCGCGATCCACGACACCGGCGTATTGCCGAAATAATGGATGATCTCGCCGCTCTGCCGGTCGGTGCGCGGCGCGACATTGTTCATGAAATAATTGGGGCGCAGCGTCGTGTGCCCGACGCCCGAAACTTTCAGATAGGCTTCGACGAGCCGGTTCCAGCCGATCGGGCTCCACACCGTGTCGTCGGCGCCATGCGAGCCGAGATTGACGATATGGGCGACGCCGTTCTTCGCCGCCGCGTCGATGATGATCTTGCTCTGGATGAGATAGTCGATGCCGTAGGGCTTGAGCATGAAGACCGTGTGCGCGCGGGCCATCGCGGCGCGCACGGTCTCGGGTTTCTTCAGATCGAGATAAACCGGAAAATGACCCGCGGCACGAACCGCCTCGGCACTCTTTTCGGATCGCGCGGCCGCGACGATATCGAAGCGCACGCGGTCGGGAAGCAGCTCGCGAAGCACATTCGAGCCGACGGTTCCGGTGCCGCCTATGATGAGGATCCGGCGGCGCGCGTTTTCCGCCACTGGCTCAGTCCATCCGGCTCGGCGGCTGGACGCCGCGATTGTGCCGCGCGCACAGCTTGCGCCACTCCATGATCATAAAATCTTCTTCGGTCAGGACTTCTTCGATCCAGGCGCGGTCGTGCTTGTAGAAATGCTGCGTCGATTCGCGGGCCTTGACGTCCTGCATGAGGAAATTCTGGATCGCATAGCGCTTCCAGCGCGTCATGAAGCGCGAACGGAACGCCATCGCCTCTTCCTCGTCGGGGCAGCGGCGGCCCATCGTCATGAAACAGCGGTGCTGGGTCTCATTGATGGGAACATAGAATTCGTAGAACGTTGTTTCGTCCTCCGGAAAGCCTTCGACGCGGAGGACCGCAGGCAGCCAGCACGACGCGGAAATCGTGCGCTTCTTTCGCTGTCCGGTATCGGCGAACCGCACGCCGGTGACCGCGGCCGGCACGCCGTCGATCTCGGCGTCGAAATACATTTTCTCGGCGTTGAAATGATCGATGATGCCCTTCGGCCCCTCGCTGTCTTCGACCTTTTCGCATTGCGAACGCACACCGACATGACCGAGCGGCAGCGACCCTTTCACGTCGAGGAGCAGCGTGGAGTCGCGGTGCAGATAACGGTGAATTTCGTCGATGCCGCCTTCGGGTCCGCTGCGCCAATTGGCTTCGATAAGGAAATTTTCCCCTTCGAAAACGCGGTCCTCGTCGAGAAAGGTCGGCGGCACGTCGTAGCTCAGCGGCGGCGCGTTGTAATTCTCGTCGCCTACGAACACGAACACGATGCCCTTGGCTTCCTCGACCGGATAGACCTTGATCTTGTGGTGACCGATGAGCCGGCTTTCCGGCGCGCCGACGATGTTGGTCAGCATGCCGTCGGCCCAGCGGAAGGTGAAGCCGTGATACCAGCAGGTGATGGTGCCCGGCGTGTGGCATTCCACCTTCTCCGACAGGCGGACGCCGCGATGGATGCAGCGGTCCTTCATCGCATAGACGCGGCCGCGGACCCGGCGCAGGAGAATGTCCTCGCCCAGCATCTTGCGCGTGATCGTATCGCCTTCCGGCAATTCGCGGCTGAAGCAGGCGGGGTACCAGTGGTTCTTGAACCCGACCTTGGCGGCGAAATAATCGCGCCAGACCTTGACCTTCGAAAGCAGGGCTTCGTCGACGAAACTGTCCTGGACCATAAGCTGCTCCCGTACCTCGCGCCGCCCGCTTCTGTCGGCGGCGACCCATGTTCTGGGAGGCAGCCTAACAACCGATAGGCTGGCGGTCAATTCAGACGGAACGCCCCTGCCAACATCCTCACCGCAATTGCAGCATTGGCAGCAGGCGGGAATCTTCGAGCGCGGCCGTGCGATGACCACCAATCGCCCGATAGGCGGGATCCGATGGGCTTGCGGCCAGCATTTTCAGTTCCGGCCAGCGCGCCAGCAGCACCATGTCCCAGCGCTCGTCTTCCGGTCCCAGCAGGAACGGGCCGCTTTTCCCGAGGAACACGATATCGCCGCCTCTCGCTTTGGCGCGCGGCTCGATGGCTGCGAGATAGCGCATATAGGCGTCCTCGCCGCTGATCGGTTCCGAAGGTGCAAGTTCTGGAAACTGCGAATAGTCCGCGACCTTGCGGAAACGCAGCAGGTTGAGCATCACAACTGGCCCGTCACCAACAATCGGCTGCGCCAGTGCGATCTTGTCAATGACGGCCGAAATATCGACATGGGTTCTCGTGTCAGCCATGCGTTCTCCTTTGTAAGAGCGAGGGACGGGGAATGTTGTGGGCGATCTCCGGTGACAGCGGCTGTGTTTTCTCCGATGCGCGACGCGGCGGGGCGATCGACGTGCAGGGCATGCTGTATGGAACAACATCGGAAGGAGGCACTGCTGACGGCGTTGACGGCGGCTCGGTGTTTGCGCTCGACCCGGTAACCGGCAACTCCTGTCCGAGAAGTGCCTTCATGCAGACTTGACCAATCTGCGCGCGGGCTTCCCATCGTGGAAGCACGAATTACACTTCAAGCGTTCTCTTTTCATAGATGTTCGAAATTCGCGATCCGTCCCACACGTAAGCAAGGTGTCGTTCCTGACGACAATTCGTCAAAATGCGCGGCCGAAACGCGGCCACACAGAAGCCGGCATCCCTTCGCACGCTGTTGTAAACAATTCCATTCGAACCTTGCTCGCGAAGTGTCATAGCCAGGTGCTGGCTGGCGCCATAATCGTCGGGATGGTAGACGAGAGGAAACTCAGCCTTGCGGCCGCGCAGATCATGCAAGGCGGCGGCCAAATCCGCAGTATACACGCGCATGTCAAGCTCCGTGGGTTCCTCGCCCGTTGCACCCAGGAATTTGGCCCGCCTGTATTTCGTTTCCTCGATCGCCGTGGACAAAGTATCCCCGGCGTAATAGACACCGAAAGTTCCGTCCGTGAATCGGCTTCCCTCGGGATTGAGATGGGTGAAGGCAGCCATTATGGGGCTGGTGCCGGGGCCGCTCACCCGGTCTTCGGGGGGCACGAGCTGAAGATCGCCTGCTTCGTCTCGAATCCGCGGGTTCGTGAGTGCTTCAATACGATAAACTGCGTCCAGGTCTTCCGGTCTGGCGACACGCTCATAAAGGGCTATCGGCGGAAAACGACTCGGAATAATTCGCCAGCAGGGCAGCCATTCGACGTTGCTGACAGTGACGCTCAAGCCCATCCCCTCTGGGCGTCTACATACTGCCTGACCACGAATAAATCACTCACTCGACCGGACAACATGCGGTCGAGGGCGGAGCGCCCGGCAAAGATCGGTGCGTGGCTGGGTCTCTTTACCCATGTGTCTGCCGCGCGGGCGTTCGGCAACAGAATCTGCAATGCGCCGTAGATGCCGATCACGTATGAAATACGCTCCAGCGTGTCGCGAGACAGATGCGCATCGTCTTGCTGTTTCTTCCACTTGAAGAACGTCGATTTGGCGGGCGCCCCAAGGATCGTCATTTGCTCATTTGTCGAGAGTTCCCAGAGGTCTGCTATCCGGAAAAAGGTGCGAAGCGCCGGCCCTGAAAGGTCAGCTTGCCGAGGCGCAGCGACTGGCTGAGCGGCGCGCGACATGTCGAGACTCCTAAAGTCTAAGCATGGACTATATCAGCTAAATAGTCCATATTGAGACTTAACGCAAGAGAAGCCAGCTCGTTTCGTTAACCCAACTGAATCCCTGGGTTGTCTAAGCGCTAAAGGCCAGCATTTTCAGTGGGTTAGCCAACTTTAAGCTGCCGATGCCCTGCTGGCGATCATCCACGCCGGATCACATGCAGCGGTTGACCATCAAGGAAAAACCACGCCCGCCGCGCCATGCACATTGTGCCTGAGAACCGCCGCCATCATGACGGCGCCGTGCCGAATTACAACACTGGCCCCGATCCTTCCGCGGCAGCCGATCAAAACCTCCTGCGCGCAATTCCGGACTTGCCTGTTTTGATTGTCAAAGAACAGGATACAATTATGCTGATCCGGTACGAATATCAACCGAACACTCGGCCGCACGGAAGCATCGCGACCGGCGCTTGTAACACCAATCAAGGAGGGGACAATGACTCCAGTTTTCACGAAAATAGCCTACACTGATCTGAACGCGCGGCAAAAAGAAGTCTATAACTTTCAATGGATATCCGGCGCCTTGGCGACATACGGATACCATACGCATCAGATTCCAGACGACTGGGAAGGTGCCGACTTCATTGCACGTCATATGGTTACAAGCGAAGAAATCCGGGTTCAACTAAAGGGGCGGATCCATTTTGCCAAGAAATACTTGGGCAAGAATATCTGGATCGCATTCCGAGCGGCAAATGTGGCCTACTTGTTTCCCCACGATGCCGTGCTCGAACAGTACCAGAAATTGAATCCGATGCGCATCAACAAGGCTTGGCAGCGAGAGAATGGTGCGGTCCACTGGAGAAAGCCGACGAAGGACCAACTCCGCTTCCTCGAGCCGTATAAGATCGGCTGGTCGCTCGACTAGACGCAAATAATGATCGATCTCGAGGGGACTCCTCGAACCGCCTCTTCAGATGATCGAGGCCCTTCTTGCCGAGAACCGGCGCGAGCGTTTCGATCAGGTCGTCATACTGGCCGTAGCCATTGTCCTGGAGCGCCGCGAACGCGCGGTCGGCCAGCGCGACGGGGTCGGGCTTCGCGGGCCCGGCAAGCGGCCCGAGATCGCGGCACGCCGCGCGGAATACATCGCCGACCGCGCCATTGCTGTCGTCGCAACGCGCGTGAACGGATTCGGCAAGCTCCATGAACCGCCACATCAGCTCGAGCGCGTCGTCCGCGTCGATCTTCGCCACCCGTTCGACGATCGCGCGACGCTGGGTCTCGAGATCGGCGGCGAGGTTTCGAATCCCGCGCCAATCGACGAAGGAGCGCGCGCGGGCGATCTGGGCGAGACGCTTGCGCAGCTCCGCCGCCACGCTCTCCGGCGCCTCCTTCGCGGCAAGCTCCAGCCGCAGCCGGCGCGCGGCCGCCGCGTCGTTTTCGGCGAGCTCCAGGAGCAGCTCGGCCAGGCGCTTCGCACCCAAAGCCTCGAGATTCTCGCCGGTCAGTTTCTTCTTCGACGCCATGACGCGAAACGGGGAAAGGCTGACGCATGGTATTAAGAGCGGCAGGAGATTTTGTCACTCGTCATGCGCGTTCCAGTCCGACATGGACCTGAAGACGCTGTCGCCATTTCCCGGCAGGGGCTTGCCTTGAGATTTCGGGAGATTCCGGTGTCTAAGATTTTGGTGTCTGATCCCGATTCTATGGGCAACTTTTTTGGCTCAAAACCTGCATCACGCGATCCCGGGCATGCGTAATCGACTTCGACCACTTTTTCACGTGCGGCCGCACGCACTCCTCACCCCTCCTCGCGCAGAGAATGTATCAGGAATAACGATGCCTGGAGAAAGTGACTCCGGCTCCATTTTTTCGGCGATCAGGGCTTCTTTATCGCGAACACCGTGCCGCACTGGTCGTACTCGCAGCCATCGCCTCCACCTATGTCCTCGGCGTGGCCCAATGTGCGGGTTGAAAAGGCTTGGCCGTAGTCTCGACGGAGCGCCTGCATGACAAGGTCGCGGTCTAGTCGCGTAAAGCTGCGAAGAATCCCGTGGCGAGGAACTGACTGCATATCGGTTCGCAGGCCCGACTACCCGCTCAACATTTGTTGGCGCGGCGGGTTCGCAGCGCAGTCCCGCGACGACCCACGGTTTATGGGACGATCGAGAACACTGCACCGTAGCCATATTCGCCGCCAAGTTCCGTCGTGCCGTAGAGCACACCATTCAGACTTATCAAGGCGGCCAGGGGTTCTTGGCCGTCCGCGCAGAATTGCTCGCCGCAAAAGGAATAGAGCTCTGTTTCGGAACCAAGTTGCAGGTTGATCGAGAACGCCGTGCCGCAGCCAATATATTCTCCCTGTTCGTTTTTGCAGCCTTGAGCTCCGCCATCCTCTGTCGTGCCGTATAGAGAACCGTTGACATCAATCAGTCCGGCACCAGGTTCGGCGCCGTCCGAGGGATAGCCCTGGAAAGAATAAAGCGCGGTCTCGGCACTGGTCGCCAGGTCAATCGCGAACACCGTGCCAAGATCTTGCGCGCCTCCTCCAAATGTCGTCCCGTATAGCGAACCGTTGACGTGGAGCAGACCGGCAACGGGGCCTGCTCCGTCGGAGGGGTAACCCTTGAACGAATAAAGCACGGCTTCGGCGCCTGTCGTTGGGTCAAGGGAAAAAACCGCGCCGGCGTTGTATGCGCCACCGTATTCCGTCGTACCATACAATGTGCCGTTGACACCGATCAGTCCGGCCTGGGGACCGCGGCCGTCCTCGCGCTTTGCCGAGAACGTATGCAGCACCGTCTCGATCCCAGTCGCCGGGTCGAGCGAGAACGCCGTGCCGGCCGCCTGCCGGGGTCGTCCCATAAAGCATGCCTTTGACATCGATCAGGCCTGCGTCGGGAAAGGCGCCGTACTCATAGTCTCTATGTTTATCCCTAAACGAATACAGCACCTTCTCGCGACCGTTCTTCAGATCAACCGCGAACACCGTGCCGGCGGCAGAGGCACCGCCGTATTCTGTCGTACCATAGAGCGTGCCGTTGACATCGATCACGCCGGCTTCAGGCAATTCGCCATCGGTGCATGACTTCCCGTGGGCGTCCCGGCTGCAAAGCGATGATACGATCGCTTCGGTATTGGTCTGTGGATCGAACGAGAATACGGCGCCACAAGCCAACGATAAGCCGCCGTCGCATTGACGGAAGCCTCCGCCGCCCCAATAGGTTGTCCCATAGAGGACACCGTTGACATTGATCAAGCTGGCATAGGGAAACGCACCATCCGTGCAGCCGGCGTTCACGTGGCTGCTGCAAAAGCTATAAAGCACAGTCTCCGTTTGAGCTTCGGCGGACGAAGCGCGGGCCCCTAATCCCACCGCACACGCAAGCAGCGCAAACGAAATCGCCTTCATCCGATATCCTTCCTCGCAAGGGCAGCCGCTCGAAGATATCTCATTGGGGGAGGGAGAGAGAAGGAGCCGACTGGCCCCTGGGGAACCCAAGGCGATTGATTGGCCGCAGTCAGACGGCATCGGCGCTCCGAACGAAGCTTTCGCGGCTCAATGGCTGGCCTGGACGTTTCCCTGCCGACGCTTCGTGCAGTGCCTCGCGGCACATGCACGCACGGCTCGGGGCCGATGCGGTTCGCTACTCCTTCATCGCAGTGGACCCGCACCACCTGCTCCTTGCCGGTCTCCCGGCGCAGCTGGCTCCATTTATTTGCGCTGGCCTGCATCCGGGCGCGGCCCTCGCGGCATCTGACAGGCAGTGGACCATTGCATCCTCAAGGAGGCAGACATGAATTTCGATCATCTGGGCCCATCGGTCGTCTTCTGGGGCGCCATTCTGCTGATATGCTTCTTCACCTCGTTCTTCGGCTATCTCGAACGAAGGAGCCGTTACAACGCCATCGAGAAGATGGTCGAAAAGGGCCAGACCGTCCCGCCGGAAATGCTCAGCCGCCACGGCCTGCCCTATGACCGCCGCGCCTGGCATTATCTCCACCCCGCAACATCCGGAATTTTCCTGATGTGCATGGGCGTGGCGATTGCCGTGTTTTTCTGGGCGATGCAGGGCGGGGGCCCGCTGATTGCCGACGGCCGTATGCCCAATTGGCTGCCGGTGATCGGCATCTTCCCGTTCATGGTCGGCCTGGCGCGGCTGCTCGGCGCTGCGTTTGATCGGCGCCCGCCCGATCCAAATTCCAATCCCGGGCCATGATGTTTGCGCATGGACGAAGAAGGGCTGGTCGGGCGGGCGGCACTGGGCGATGCCGCCGCTTTTGCGGGGCTGGTGCGGCAGCATCAGTCCCGGCTGCGCGGTTTTCTGCGCCGGCTCACCAGGGGCGACGCGAGCCTGGCCGACGATCTCGCGCAGGAGAGTTTTCTTGAGGCCTGGCGCAAGCTCGCGCAGTTTCGCGGCGAAGGTTCCTTTGCCGTCTGGCTGCTGCGCATCGCCTGGACGCGCTATCTCATGGAGGCGCGCCGCCGGAAGCTCGAACCGCTGGACGAGGCGCATGAGTCCGGCGATGGGCCCGAGTTCCAGATTCCGGCTACGAACCTTGACGCGCGACTCGATCTCGAAAGCGCCCTTCGCAGGCTTTCTTCGGCCGAGCGCGCCGGACTTACGCTCTGCTACGCACTGGGCTATTCGAACGAGGAAGCTTCAGCCATTCTCGACCTGCCGCTCGGAACGCTCAAATCACACATCGCCCGCGGCCGCGCCAAACTGAAGGCGCTGTTGGGAAACGCGCAATGAACGACGAAAACCTCGACGCCCTCCTGCGAACGCCGCTTCCGCCGATCGTCGATGCCGGTTTTTCCAAAGCTGTGATCGCGCGCATGGCGCCCGCATCGCACCCGCTCGTTTGGCTTGAAATCGCTGTGCTCGCGCTTTCCGCGCTGCTCGCGCTCGCCTTCCTCCCTTTCCGCGCCCTGACGGACGTGGCGGTGCAAGTGTCGTCCCAGCTCGCCAACTCCACTGCGGCCGCGATGGCGTGTCTGGCGATTGTTGTTTCGGTTTATCTGCTGCGGAAATTGGAGACGGATTGAAATGCCCGGCACGATAGGTTGAACTGACCTGATTGCGATCGCGAACTTTTGACCCGGGACCTCACGGCTCCATCGTCACGCCGCCATCGACGACCAGTTTGGCGCCGGTGAGGTAGCGCGCTTCGTCGCTGGCGAGATAGAGCGCGGCGTTGGCGACGTCTTCGATGTCGCCGAAGCGGCGCAGGGGAATGGCTTCGCTCTGCGCCTTCAGTTCCGCCGGGGTGCGGGAATTGCGCACCAGATCGGTCATGAACCAGCCGGGATGGATGGAATTGCAGCGGATATTGTAGCCCTGCTGGGCGCAATAGAGCGCAACGGTTCGCGTGAGATGGCGGACAGCGGCCTTGCTTGCGCCATAGGCCGCCATTTTCGGGCTCGGATTGAGCGCGGCGATGGAAGAAATATTGATGATCACGCCGCCGCTGTTCTTCATCGCCTGAATGGCGGCCTGACATCCGAGCAGCACGCCTTCGACATTCACGGTATTGACGGCGCGCCACTGCTCCAGATCGACATGCTCGGGATCCTGCGGCATCCTGGTTTGCGATATGCCCGCATTGTTGATGACGACATCGAGCCTGCCGAATGCCGTCCTTGCCAGCTCCCTCGCCGCCGCCCAATGTTGGGCGTCCCTGACATCGTGAACGATGGTCCTGACCGCATCGCCGTGGCGCGCGCCGAGGTCGGACAATTTTGTGTCGGCCAGGTCGCCGGCGATCACGCGCGCACCATCGGCGACAAACCGCGCAGTCATCACCTGGCCGAACGCGCCGGCCGCTCCGGTGATCAGAACGACCTTGCCTTCCACGCGACCCGTCATCGTGTATCTACTCCCGGGACATCCGCAAAATCGGTTTCACCGTTGCACCCGATTGCGAGTCCGCCACCGCCCGGTTGATGTCCTCGAACGGATAGAATTTCGACAAGAGGTCGAGCGGCAGCTCGCCCTCCATGAATTTGTCGACCAGATACGGAATGAAAACATGCGGATCGGCGTCGCCCTCAATGATGCCGGTCAAGGTGCGTCCGGAGAAGGTGTGCATGATGTTGAGCGTGATCGTCGCATCCGGAGATGGCACGCCAAGAATGCCGCAAACGCCGTGCGAACGCAGCACCTGGGTTGCCTGCGTGATCACGGCCGGAATGCCCGTCGCCTCGATCACATATTGGACGCCGCCGCCGGAATTGATGCGGGCGACCGCATCCTCCATCGACGCATCGATGACCTCCGTGGCGCCGAGCCTGGTTGCAAGCTCCAGACGCGACTGCACCTTGTCGACGGCGATGATGGGGTTGCAATGCGCGATCTTCGCCGCCATCAGCGCCGCAAGCCCGACGCCGCCACAGCCGAACAAGGCGAAAGATGAGCCCGGCGACGGCTTCAGCACGTTGAGCACGGCGCCGGCCCCGGTCTGGATGCCGCAGCCGAGCGGCCCCAGCATTTCGAGCGGCGCATCCTTGCGCACTTTCACCGTGTTGCGCCTGTGCGCCAGCGCATAAGTCGCAAAGGATGACTGCCCGAAGAAACATCCGCCGACCGGCCCGCTCGCGCCATCCAGCGTGTCCGAGCCATCCACCCGCTTGCCGTTCAGATTCCACAGAAAGAAATTCTCGCAATAGGCGACATGGCCCGACCGGCAGTTCGCACAGGTGCCGCAGCTGTTGAACGAGAGCACGACATGATCGCCGGGCACCACATGCGTGACGCTGCTGCCGACCGCCTCGACAATTCCGGCTCCCTCATGTCCGAGCACGACCGGCGGCGGAGGCGGAAAATGGAAATGCATCGCGGTGATGTCGGAATGGCAGAGCCCGGTGGCGATGATCCTGACCAGGACTTCGTCCGGGCCCGGCGGCGCCAGTGTCAGCGTCTCCCGAAGAAACGGACCGCCCGGCGCGCGGACCACCGCAGCTTCGATTTCCATGCATGTCTCCCTGAATCGCTTTTTTCTCGTGGGTGTTCTGGCCTGGCGTCATTCGGCAGCGAGCGCGCTGTCGGTGCGTCTGGGGTGCAGCCGGACATGCAGCTCCTGCGGGCCGCGGAACGACATTCCGCCGCCGAAGAGAATTTCCTTGTCGAGGACCTCGAATGGTTCGAAGCGCCTGAGGAACTCCGGAAAGAATTCGCTGAGTTCCATCTTGGCGAGGAAATGTCCGATGCAGTGGTGCAGGCCCGGCCCAAAGGTCATGTTCTGATCCTGCGGCCGCGTGAAATCGAGTACCTCCGGATCCGGAAAAACAGACGGATCGCGGTTGGCGCCGGCAATCATCAGATGCACCACCTGCCCCGCCTTCAGCTGGTGGCCGCGCCAGACGAAATCCTCCATCACGATCCGCGACATCGATGTCGACATGGCGATGTAGCGCATCAGCTCCATGATCGAATCGGCGAGCCGGTCGGGATTGTTGCGCATATATTCCCGAGCTTCGAAATCGTGCGACAGCGCCGCGACGCCGAGTGAGATCGTGTTGGTCGTTGTGTCATGGCCGGCCAGCAGCGTGAGATGCAGAATGCCGACCAGTTCGTCCTCCGACAGGACATCCTGTCCCTCGCGCGCCGTGACGAGCGAAGACACGAAATCGTCAGTGGGATTTTGGCGGCGCTTCTCGATCTCGATCCGGAACGCGTCCCGCATTTCGATCATGGCGGCGTTCAGCGCTTCCAGCGTCTGGATCGTCGGGTACCCGCTGAGCCCGGCATTGGCGAGATAGGCCCAGCGCCGCATGCGCGGCAGATAATCCTCTGAAAAGCCGAGGAGATTGACGATCACCCGGCCCGGAATCTGGAGCGCGACACGGCTCACAAATTCCATCTCGCCCCCCTCCTTCACCGCGTCCAGCGTCTCGCGGACGACCTCGCGCGTATAGGGGCGATAGCGTTCGGCAACCTGTTTGCTGAACGCCTTCAGCATCAGTTTCCGGAGTCGCAATTGCTGCGGCGGATCGGAATTGGTGAGCCAGGACGGCAGCACCTGCACCAGATAGCCAAGACGCTTTTCGCGTTCCGCCGCATCCGGCACGAAATGCTCGATCAGCCTGTGGCGGCCGGCCGAGAGCGGGAGATGACCCCTGAATCCCTCGACAACCGCTGCGTGGTCGCTGACGATCCAGGCCTTCTGGCTTTCGCTCCAGTGGAACGGATCGACCTCCCGCAGGGCATTGATCTTCGCGATCACCCGGTTTCCAAGCCTTTCGATATCGGCGAAATCGATCTCCAGATTTCTCGCTGCTCGCTGCATGTCCCGCCTCCGTCGTGGTGTGCTCCGGTCGGTGGATGGACCCGGCCGGAACAGGGAAATCGTACGCTAGCTTACCAATGCCGTCGAACCGTTCGAACAAGCAGCGACAGGAAACCATGCCCCAGACCGCCCATGCCCCCGCTTCGGGTGTTGCCGAAATGCTTCACACCAGCACTCCGGTCGATAAAATCAGGCTCGAACGCCTTGCAGCCATAAGTATACGTACAGTACGCTTGCTAACGATATCAATCAGTTTGGCGACCGGTCCAAAAGAAACCGGCGCCGGGAGGAAAGCGGATCGCAAGCCATTTCGGGGCTCGACGTGTCCCTTGCCGCCTGCCGCGGCAGGGCCGGAATTCGTCCCAGCTTGAACCTATATCGTCGGATCAATGTACCATCTTGGAGGGGCTCATCGATGAAAGGCGCCATTACGTCACAAGCAATACTGCTCGCCGGGTGTTCCGCGCTGGGACTCCTTGCGGCCTCGCATGCCTATGCACAACAGACAGCGGCCGCCGACCAGGCGCAACCGGCACCCACCGGCCAGATCGAGACGGTGACCGTGACCGCGGAACGCCGCGAAGAGAACATCCAGAAAGTGCCGGTGGCCATCACGGCCATAACCGCCGATACCGCGACGAAAGAGAACGTCCTTTCAACGGATCAGCTGGCCGTTGCCGTCCCGGGCATGGTGTTCGGGCATGAGATTAATGGCGCCACGGCTTTTATTCGCGGCATCGGCCCCAACTCAAACGGTACGGGCGAGGAAAGTTCTGTCGCCGTCTATCTCGATGATCTCTATATCGAGCAGGGCGACGCCTCCATTTTCAATCTCAATGACATCGACAGTGTGCAGGTCTTGAAAGGCCCACAGGGCACCCTGTTCGGCCGCAACGCCACGGGTGGCGTGATCCAGGTGCTCACGAAGAATCCGACGGAGGAACCGAGCGCGGATCTTTCATTGGGCTTCGCGAACTACGACACGACGTCCGGAAACGCCTATTTCACCGGTGGTCTTGCCGACAATCTGGCAACCAATCTCGCCATCTACGGATCCAATCAACAGGATGGCTGGGGCCGCGATGTCTATACGGGGCAGAAGGCGTTTACTGGCGAGGATTGGGGTATCCGCAACAAATGGCTCTGGGAACCGACCTCGACGACCCAGGTTCTGTTGTCGATGGCCCATCTCTATGAGCGCAGCGAGGTGGGACTCGGCTTCAACCAGGTTCCCGGTTATGCCGCGATGGGCGGACACGGGTTCTGTCCGGGTGAGGGGCCGCCTCCGGCATTCGCCTGTCCTGCCGGCACGCCCGGCCCAGGCTATGTCGGATTTTACAACACCACCGACATCACGAACGACCAGTCCGTCAACAAACACGACCTGCTCGAATTGAAGGTCACCCAGGATACGCCCTATGCGCGCATCGTGAATATCTTCGGCTGGCAGCGAATGGACGGCTATGCCGACTTCAACCAGGACGCCTCCATCTATGGCGACGTGGTAACGGATCTGTATCAAACCGGGCGTGACCTGAGCGAAGAGTTCCAGGTGCTGAGTCCCGACAACGCGCCCTATTCGAACTGGCTGAAGCAATGGATCGCCGGCTTCTATTATCTGCATGACATTTCGGGCTATGGCGGTCCGAATGGGGGCGCACAGCTTCGGGGCCTCTCGTTTGGCCTGCCGGTTCAGGTCCTTCCGCCCAGCTATTACATCGAACTGAATGACGGCGTGTACACCACGTCCTATGCGGGGTACGGACAGGCGACCTTCCAGGTCTATCCGAATACGGACATCGTGCTGGGCGGCCGCTATACCTCCGACAACCGCATTTTCACCGGCGGCCTTTTCACCTCGCCGGCCCTGGGTGGCGCAACCATCATCAATACGCAGCCCGACGATCCGGGCGCCAACCGGACCTGGGACATGCAGAGCTATCGCGCCCAGCTGGTCCATGACTGGTCCGACGACATCATGACTTTCTTCTCGTTCGACCGCGGCGAGAAAAGCGGCCAGTTCGATACGTTCGGAACGGCTGCGACGGGTCCGGTCGTTACGCCGCCGGTCAATCCCGAAGTCCTGCTGTCCTATCAGCTGGGCCTGAAAAGCCAGTGGCTGAATGACACGTTGCAAGTGAATGCGACGGCGTTCCACTACGACGTCAAGAATCTGCAATTCGCGGTCATCGTGCCGGGCGGCACACAGCTCATCAATGCTGCGGCGGCGACCGAAAATGGCGGCGAGGTCGAGGCGACCTGGCTTCCGATCCCGAATCTGACGCTGACACCGGCGTTATCCGTCCTGTATGGGCACTACACGAGCTTCGACAATGCGCCGGACTACTTCGTTCCCAACTGTACGCCGACCGGACCGATCTTCTGCAAGATCAACGCTTCGGGCGCCGACATGGTGCGGGCACCGCATTATACGGCCAGCCTGGGAGCCGATTATGTCGTTCCGAGCAGCATTGGCGACTTCGACCTGAACGTGAACTACACCTATACCGACTCGTTCCAGTGGTTCCCGGACGGCAGTCTCGAACAGCCCGCGACGAACATCATCAATACGTCGGTGACATGGACGAACCCGACCGGCAAGTTCGACATCCGCGTCTGGGCGGCGAACCTGGGCGGCGACGAGTACTATTCGTTCGGTTCGGAAAGCTACGGATACGGCAAGCAGTTCTCCCCGGCCGCGCCCCGGACCTATGGAATTACGCTGGGCGCCCACATCTAGGCCGGCGCAACATCTGACGTTGCGGGCCGCATGCTCTCGCATGCGGCCCTTTTCTTTCAACCCAGTGCCGCGGCGAAAATGAATTCCGCCCTACTTTCTCGCCTCCCGGTCGATGATTTCGGCGAGACCCGCCGGATCCGAAAAGAACGGCGAGTGATCCGTCTCCATGGTCAGTTTTTTGACCTCCGGCATCCGTGCGCAAAGCCAGTGCTGCTGC
>Ga0335074_10002131_pt1 | contig 26923 bp, 23 predicted proteins | sample Lox_Sample_23_FD_206715 | JGI IMG/M metagenome (GOLD analysis project Ga0335074, IMG submission 206715) | Soil microbial communities from Loxahatchee National Wildlife Refuge, Florida, United States - Lox_Sample_2.3 | ecosystem: Environmental > Terrestrial > Soil > Wetlands | place: USA...
CACCTGGACGAAGATAACCCATTGCTCCACGCGCAGCTCCCCGATGGCAGCCGCCTGGCGGCGGTGATTCCCCCCGTCGTGAGACCCGCTCCGGCGCTGACTATTCGCAAGTTTCCCAGCCGCCATTTCACGGTCGATGACCTGATTGCTCGCGGCACGCTCACGCTGCCGCTTGCGGAGTTCCTTGCCGGCGAGATTCGCAGAGGAAAGACGCTGCTCATCAGCGGCGGAACCTCGACGGGAAAGACCACCGTGCTCCGCGCTCTGGCGAGCGCCATTCCCGAAGACCAGCGCATCGTGGTCATCGAAGACACGTCGGAGTTGCATCTTCATAAGCCCAACCTCTTGGCCGTCGAATGTCAGACCGATACCTTCAAGGCAAACATCACCTTCGACGACCTCCTGAAGTCCGCCCTGCGCTGGCGTCCCGACCGCATCATCCTGGGCGAAGTGCGCGGCGTCGAGGCCCGGACGTTGCTCGACTCGCTCAACACCGGCCACTCCGGTTCGCTCGCCACCATTCACGCCAACTCAGCAGAAAAAGCCCTGCATCGCTTTGCCAATCTGGTCATGCGGAACCACTCGCAGTCCACCTTCATCGACACCGAAGCGGAGATTGCCGAGGCCGTGGATTTCGTCGTGCATGTCGAGCGGCAGCCGGGCTGCCGCGTCGTCCGCGAGGTGCTGGCCCTGCGCGGCTTCGACCGCGACCAGAAATGCTTCCTTATGGAGCCGGTATTGGAGGTGCATCATGCCACGCATTGATACGCCCATTGCCGCTGACTTTCTCACCCGTTGCTTCGCTCCGGTTGAGACGATTGCGCTGGTCCTGCGGCGGGACAAAACCCAGCAGCGAATTGTCCCATTGGAACGTGCGCTTGCGCCTCGTTATCTCGGCTGGCTCGCGCACGAAAACAGTACCGGCGCGAATGTCTATGTCGCCGCCAATCCGCTCCGCTACGGCGGCCGGAATCGCACCAAAGAAAGCATCGCTTCCATCCGCCACCTATATATAGACATTGATACCGATGGCGATGCCCGTCTCGCTGCGCTCCGGGCATCGGACGCCGTGCCCACGCCAACCGTAATTCTGTCGACTTCGCCGGGAAAATACCAAGTGCTTTGGCGGGTGGACGGCTTCGACTTCGAGCGGCAGGAAACAATGCTCAAGCTCCTTGCCATCGCCTTCGGCGGCGATCCCGCTTGCACGGACTGTAACCGTGTTCTCCGGCTGCCCGGATTCCTGAATTGCAAGTACGATCCGGCGCACCTCGTCACCGTCGAATATCCCTGTGATTCCGTATGGAATCCGGGTGACTTCCGGCTGGACATTCCGGCCACGGAACCGATGGCCCTTACCCCCGCAAACGGTGGGCGCAAGCCGCCCCGGAATCATACCCATTCTGAGCAGGATTGGGCATGGGTTTCCCACGAGCTTGCCCACGGAAAAGATGCCGTGAAGCTGACGCGGTTGCTGGCCTCACGGCGCTCCGATAAACCCAACTCGCTTTACTACGCGCAGCGGACGGTGGACGTTGCTTCCGCCCGCCTCTGGCTGATCGAAGGCATCCGTCTTGACGACGTGATTACCATGCTCGAATCGCGCCGCCGCTTGGAGATTCCCGCCGCGCTTTGCTCCGCCCGCGCGCGGGAGATTGCCGTCACCGCGCAGCGCATGATTGCCCGCAGAAAGTTTGCCTGAATTTGTGGAGAAGGAGAACCCCTATGGCACTCATTGAAGTCACCCAAATCCGGTATGTAAACGCCACTATCCGGCTGGACGAGACGACAGCCTCACAGGTCGATCAGTACGCAGCTTTTATCCGCGCATCCGCCGACGATGTAGTGGATAAAGCCCTTGCCTATGTGTTCTCGAAAGACCGCGACTTTCAGGACTTTCTGCGAACGCCGGAAGCAGCTCATATCACGCCCACTCTGCGGGTCCGCAGAGCCGCCGTTGCCGATGTAGAGCAGCCCCAGCGGAAGCCTGCTGCCAGAGTGGAGTCCAGTGAGTCCGTGCAGAGGTTGAAGGCATGATCCTCCATCAGAATCCGCGGCTGAACCACTGCGGCGCTCCGCGCCGGATGAATTGCGACACTCCACCCCTGAAAGGGTGCTGCTTGGCGCTAACTAGCGCCAGTTGGCGCTGCGCGCCCAACTTCATACAGCAGAGCAACTTTCACCGAGCCAGCGCCAATAAGCGCCGTGCCACTCAGAAAGGTGGGAGTGATGGCGAAACACTCTGAGAACGGCGCACGAGGCAAGCGCCGCAGCATCGTCCGCACCGTCACGGTGGGCGGAAAATTCACCGAGGCAGAAGCGAAAATGCTGGCAGAACAGGCCGCACAGCGCGGCCAGTTGCTTGGCGAATGGGCACGCGAAAGCCTGCTTGCTTCCGGTCTGGAACAGGTGCGGAATGTCGAGAATATGGCGTTATTTGCTGAGGTACAGGCTCTCCGGCTCGTTCTCATCAATGCCCTTGAGCCGCTTTTGCGCGGCGAGCAATGGAGCGCGGAACAGTTCAAGCAGATGCTTCTGTATGTGAAATCCAACAAGCAACGAGTCGCCGCCGAGCTGATGGAAAGCTATCGCAACGGCGCGGGAGAGTAGTCATGGCAACAGCACAATGGGGTCGCAAAGAAACCGTCATCTGGCCGCCGCAGACACCGATTTACACCTGGGGCGCAGTCTTTCTTTCCATTGTTGCGGCGGGGCTATTTCTCTATCTCCGGTTCAGCTTTGCGCTGACTCCATTGCAGCAGTTTTATCTTCCGTATTACCTGCGAACCCAGGTCGCCGGCGTCCTGCACAAGACGGACAAATACCGGCTTCTCGTCGTGTCGGACGGCCAGCGGCACGTCCGCATTGCGACCGAGGCGGACGTACAGAAGGGTTCGACACCAGAGGCAGGCGGGAAGGTTTTGCCTCTCCAGCTTTCATCGCGGGCCCGCGCCGCCGGCCTGCGCTTCCTCTATCGTGGACCGCAGATTGCCTATCTCGACAAGCCCCTCCATGCCTGGTTTCAGAGCACCGTTTATGGAGGCGAAAGTCTTTGGAACATCTTTGAGACGCCTTTGCTTTTCGGGGTGCTGGCGCTGGGCTTGCAGCTTCCATTTTCTATCGTCAAAGACATTCGCCGCCGCAAGCAGATGAAGTACGGACGGCGGCTGAAAGGCCCGTTTCTCGTCTCGCCCAAAGCCTTCAACAAGGCCGTGCAGGGCGACGGCATCGGGATCAAAACCAATGACTATGACAAGATGATGCGGATTCCGCAGCGGGTGGAAGACCAGCATATCGAGTTGATGGGAGACACAGGTTCGGGCAAGACCAGCCTGATTATGCAGATACTCCGGCAGGTGCAAAGCCGGGGGCATTCGGCCATCGTCTATGATCCGGCCTGCGAGTTCATACAGCGATTTTACAGGCCGGGGAATGGCGACATTATCCTCAACCCTCTGGACCGGCGCTGTCCCTATTGGGGGCCAGCCGAAGAATTGCGCCGGAAGGCCGAAGCAAAGGCCGTCGCCGCCTCTCTGTACCAGCCGACAACCGATAGGAAGGGTGAGTTTTTCGTCGAGACGCCGCAGAAGATATTTGCCCACCTGCTCACCTTCGGTCCATCCCCGCAGGACTTGGTTGCGTGGATGTCGAACCCCGACGAGATTGACCGCAGGGTTCAGGGAACCGAGATGGCGATGATGATTGCCAAAGGCGCGCAGCAGCAGCGCAACGGCGTCCTAGCCTCGCTCGGATTGATAGCGGACAGCCTGCGGATGCTGCCCCGGAAAGACCAGGCGAAACATACATGGAGCGCAACCGAATGGGCCAAAGAACGCCAGGGCTGGATCTTCATTACCTCGCAGCCGAGTGAGCGTGAGGCCCTGCGCCCATTGAATAGCCTCTGGATTGATTTGCTGGTTTTGCGACTGCTGAATGCGCCGACAGAGAACCAGCGCCCGGTATGGTTTGTGCTGGACGAACTGGCGAGCCTGCAACGTCTTCCTCAGTTGCACACGGCCATCACAGAAAACCGGAAATCGAAAAATCCGCTGGTGCTGGGCTTTCAAGGCAAATCGCAATTAGAGGTGATCTACGGTCATATTGCCGAAGTGATGTTGTCGCAACCTGCCACCAAAATCTTTCTCAAAACCACGGAGCCGAAGGCCGCTGAGTGGGTGAGCGCCGCCATCGGCAAGGTAGAGATCGAGCGGGTGCGAGAGACACACTTTGATGGTTTCCGCGCTGGCAGGAACTTCGCTCTGGACCGGCAGGCCGAGCCGTTGGTGATGGACTCGGAAATCTCCGGTCTGGACCCGATGCACGCCTTTTTGAAGCTGGGCAACCACGTTGCTCGCTTCTCATTTTCCTATTGTGACCTACCAAAGACGCAGCCCGCTTTCGAGCCGCGAATCCTTGAGGATGACGAGCTTCGTTTCGATCCCGCCACGCTCCAGGCGCGGCAACCGGGAACCGTCGAGCCGGAAACGGAAGCCGCAACCGATGAGGCGGAAGATGACGCCCACGCGCAGACGCAGGGCCGGTTCTCCCTCGGAGTCTAATCATGCTGACCATCTCGAAACCGCTCTACGCATCGCAGGCGCAGACCTACCATGAGAAAGAATTTACGTCTCCCGACCAAAGCTATTGGAACCAGGGACAGACCGTACAAGGCGAGTGGCACGGCAAGCTAGTGGAGAAGTTCGGCTTGGCCGGAGCCGTGGGCGCGGAAGAGTTTGCGCGTCTCTCGGAAGGCCAGCATCCGATGACCGCCGAGCAGCTTGTCCAGCATCGCCAATCGCACACCTACCAGAACGCCGATGGGAAAACCGTCACATCCGTAGAGCATCGTGCCGGGTGGGACGCGACGTTTTCCACTCCCAAATCTGTTTCGCTCACCGCGCTTGTCGGCGGCGATGACCGGGTACGTGAGGCCCACCACGAAGCTGTCAACGTCGCTTTGAATGAATTGGAACGGTATACGCAGGCCCGCATCGGCGGCAATCATCCTGCCGAGACAACCGGCCAGTTTGTTGCCGCTAAGTTCGAGCACGACACAGCCCGGCCAGTGGACGGATACGCCGCGCCGCAGCTTCACACGCATGTCGTGGTCTTCAACATGACCGAGCGTGACGATGGGAGCTTTCGCGCTCTCCAGCCGCAGGGTTTGTTCGACAGTCAGCAGTTTGCCACCGCCGTTTATCAGTCGGAGTTGATGTATCGGCTTCGCAATCTCGGCTACGAGATCGAGCCGGGACGCAGCGGCGCTCCCGAAATCAAGGGCTACTCGCAGGAGTACCTTGATGCTTCCAGCCCGCGCAGCCAGCAAATACGCTCCTATCTTGAAAAGACCGGCCACGATGGGCCGGAGGCCGCGCAGATCGCGGCGCATTCAACGCGCGATAAAAAAGAACTTCTTTCTCCCGCGGAAGTCTTTACCGCCCATCGCCAGCTTGCCGCCGAGTTCGGCCACCAACCCGACAAGGTCGTGTCCGAGGCCCGCACGCGCGCATTGGAACATCGAGAAAACAAACAGATGAGTGCTGGGGAAACCGTCACCTGGGCGCGGGACAGGCTCTTTGAGCGCGAGGCGGTCAGCGACGAACGCGCCATCTTCCGGGATGCGCTGCGGCGCGGCATGGGTGAGATTACCTATCCGCAGGTCCGCGCCAGCTTCGAGGCGCGCATTGCGTCCGGCGAGTTTCAGGAGATGCCGGGGCAGAAACATGACACTGGGCGGCAGTTTACGACCCAGCTCACCATCCGGGCAGAACAGGACGTGATTCACCGGATGCAGCAGGGACAGAATCAGGCCGCACCCATCCTGTCCATTCAAGAGGCTGTGGCGCTCACCGATGCCCGTCCAAACCTCAATGCCGGACAACGCGCCGCTATTGAACAAGTGTTGACCTCACATGACACCATACAAGGGTTGCAAGGCAGCGCAGGCGTGGGAAAAACCAGCGCCTTGATTGCCGTCCGTGAGGGTGCGGAGCAGCATGGTTACGCCGTGGAAGGTTTTACTCCTACTTCCCGCGCCGCACACCAGCTCCGCGATGCCGGTATCCATGCCGACACCTTGCAGGGCTTTCTTGCACGCGGCAGCCAGCAAACCGCCGCTGACCCGGCAGAGAGGCATCTTTATATGGTCGATGAATCCTCGCTGGCCTCCACCCGGCAGATGCGGGAATTTCTGGAAAGGATCGGCCCGCAGGACCGCGTGTTGCTCATCGGGGATACACGACAGCATCAGGGCGTGGATGCCGGAAAACCCTTCGAGCAGCTAGTAGAGGCCGGGATGCCCACTGTCCGGCTTGACCAGATCGTGCGTCAGAAAGACACGGAATTGCTGCGGGCCGTCGAGCACTTATCGAAAGGCGAGGTTGTCCCGGCTATTGCCGCGTTGGAGCAACAAGGCCGCATCACGGAGATCGTGGACCCGCAGCAGCGCATCGCGGCGATTGCCAAAAGCTACGTTGCCCACCCTGAAAACACCCTCATCGTTTCTCCCGACAATGCCTCGCGCCGTGAGATCAATCAGGTTGTGCGACAGGAGTTGCAGGCGCTTGGTCTGGTAGACAAGACCGATCATGCCATTCGCGTGCTGACGCCGCGCAACGACATGACCGGCGCGGAGCGCGCCTGGGCCGCTCATTATCAAACGGGCGATGTGCTGCATTACATTCGTGGGGGCAAGGAGCTTGGCATCGGACGCGGCAGCTACGCGCAGGTGGTCACAACGAATCCGAAAGAAAATCTCATCACGGTGCAGAAACAGGATGGAGAACAAGTGACCTACGATCCCTCACGTCTGCGCGGTATCAGTGCTTACCGCGAGATGGAGAGGGAGTTTGCCGTAGGCGACCGCTTGCAGTTCACCGCGCCCAATCGTGCCCTGCATGTCGCCAACCGTGACCTCGGCACAATCGAGCACATCGGCCAGGATGGGCAACTCTCCGTCCGCATGGACAATGGCAAGGCCGTTTCCTTCGATGCCAACGAGATGCGGCACTTCGACCACGGTTACGCCGTGACCTCGCACAGTTCGCAGGGACTCACCGCGGAACGTGTTTTGGTGAATGTCGATACCACGACGCATCCCGACCTCATTAACTCGCGCTTTGCGTATGTCTCCGTCTCCCGTGCTTCCCTCGACGCGCATATTTACACCAACGACGCGGCATCGCTTGTTCCAGGTCTGAGCCATGATGCCAGCAAGACATCGGCTCTGGAAATTGCGCACACGCCGCCTATGAGTCAGGGAATTGGAATGGAGATATAACTGCGAGGCAAGGTTCTCTCAACAGGTGTCAAAAGATTCCCATGTTGTAATTGTTATGGACAACAGGCCACATCGTGACCGTGATGACAAGCTGAACATGATTCTCGTCAACTTCGTCCAATAGAATATCCGTGGTTACGGATATGTGGTTGATGAGCTTGTCATCCTGAAGCAGGCAATAGAAGGGATTGATGCCATCCGCCGTTTCCATCGTCTCGCCATTCTGAGGCATTCGCAATGCGTCAAACAGCGTCTTAAGGCGATTGTCAATGTCGCCTCCCCTGATGAGTGTCTGCCCTGGCAACTCTGGACGTAGCATCAGAATATCCAACCGACATGCCACTCCAAGATTTTCCCCAAGATAGGGGGAGATAGTTGATACCGTTCACGGCGAAAGCTTCCGCAAGTCTTTCCCGCATCGTGCGATTCTTATCCATTTCCCAGCTTACCCAGTTCCGCAGGTTCGGGCTCTTTTCCCATAAAGTTTTCAGTTGACCATGAAAGACCTTGCGTATCTCGTGTTTATGAGCGGAACGAGTGTCGCCTCTGCTGGCTCCCAAGAGAAGGCCGTTATATACCAAACGAAATTCCATTTAACTCTCCGATTCATGGATCAGATCAGGAATAGGATAGAAGACCTTATCAGCACAAAGAACAGCTATCGCAGACCGCTTAATGAATGCCTCCGGCAATGGACACAAGCTTTTCTTGGATCAATGGAACTCGCTCACTATCCAATACAAATCCCGGCAGCACATCGAGAAACCGGGGCTCCGCTAACAGGGCGTTTGCAGCTTGAGCCAGATACTCTCGAAGGTCTTGGGGAGATTCCTCAATTTCCTGAAGCACGGTGCCTCGCCCTTCGATCACAGCCACAAAATCTTCGAGATCATGACTGGCCTGAAAGTCCATCTTGCCCCGTCCCCGAAATGCTTCCATCTTGGTCGCCAGGAAGAACGGCGCAGTAATAACACGGATGGAATGTCCTCCCGGCAAAGGGAAGATGGACGCATGGCGAAGCGCAGGTTCATACCAGATATTCGTGAAGCCGAGCACTTCTTTACTCAGGGCCAGCACATCCAGCGTCAGCGCGCCATTGTGCCATCGGCAGGTGAGGGGCATTTCCCCCTCATCTTCCGTGAAGTGCGCTTGGCGCAGTCGCTCCGAGAACGCAATGTAATCCGCGTAGGTGACAATCTCTGCAATCACATCCACGTCGGTTGTGCCGCGAATTGGAGCGGCTGCCTCGTCCGTGATGAGCAGGCCCAGGGTGATGCCGCCGACGAATACGATTTCATCGAGAAAAGGAGCAAGTTTATGTACCGCATCTTCAAGCAGCGGCAGGTTCGGATTAAGCATTGATCTCCTTTCCTAGAAGTTCGACCGCAAGATTGCGTTCCCGTGTTCTGCCGCAACGGATGGCATCGCACAGCGCAAGCACACCATAAAGTTTCGAGTCGCGTAGCGCAGCCTTGGGCGCTCCCTTATAGAGAGGAATGAGAGAAATTCCCCGAACCTTGCCTTCCGCATATGGCCAGACGGTCGGTGGCTCGCCATCCTCCAAAAATCGTGACTTTAAGGGCTCCGCAGCGGCTGCTGTTGGCACGCCTCGCACCAAAGAACCCTTTGCAGGCGGGAACACGTATTTCAAACCATATCCCAGGAATTCCATGAGTGCGGATCGGTTAACCCTCTTCTCACTACCGGAGATGTAAAGCAGGCCAGCATCCACACAGCGTTTCAGCGCCTTCGACACCTCGGACGGAGAGATGAACAGACTCTCGGCCAGGCTCTTCGACGGCACCCGCGATTCATCGTGGATGGCGAGTTTCAGAAGAAGCACAATGTCCTGCCCTTGCATAGCTTCATTGTAGGCAATAATTTCCAATTTGGAAATTGGAAATTTCCGACTGATCCACATTGAGTATGGACAGGAGCACTCGGAAGCAGCTCGGAAGTCGATCGCTTCCGAGTGCTGCTCAGGGCTGCTCCGGCGGCTTGGATGGTCACTCCGAGGCAATCTATGGTCAATGTCACTTTCTATTTGTATATTTTGTATAAGTACAGTATTATACAAAACAATACGGATAGAAAAAGTACAAATGGCGAAAACCACCAAAACGTCCAACCCACTCCACACCGTTCCCACCGATGAGATCGTGGAGGAACTTAAACGCCGCATCGCTGAAATGGATGAGGCGAAGGCCATGCTTGCGTCATTGACGGGTGAGACTAATCCTGCGGCTCCAGCAAAGAACCCAAACGTCAGCAGGGCCAAGGAAGCCTACTGGCGTCGCCGCCGGGAGTGGCTTGCAGCAAATCCAGGTAAGACCGTGGAGGATTTCAATCGAGAGAACAAGAGAATCCTGACGTTCGATACCAGCGTGCATAACCGGCTTGTGAAGATCGGCGCGTCAGCAAACCCAATCTACAGTGCCGTCCGCTCGCAATATTTCTTTCGTCTTGCAGGACTGAGCTTCGAGGAGATGATATCAACTCCACAGTTCGCGGATCGCCGCGCACTGCTGGACGGTTGCAGACGGCTCACGACAGGTCGCTGGTGGGACTGTCTTAACCCTCCATACGAGATACTGAGAATCCTCATCGCCGCACATGCCGCCAATCCCAGCAACTTTCAGTGGCTCGCGGTGGATGTGCGATCCGGCGGCTTGGCTCACGAGATTCGCACTGGCGAACTTACAGCAGATGATGCGCTGGCCGATCTGCAACGCACAGAACAAAACGCTTCTATCAAAGGCTACAAAGCGCAATGGGTTCAACTGCGGTCTCAGCTCGACCCCATTTTTGCCGCCCAAGGGATACCGCGCCCAAAGACATTTGAAGAGGCATTCAACAACGGCAGCCCGGCATTGCTGCCTGGGCTGGGCAAAGGCATGTACGACGCAGGGCTTCGTTTTGATGCAGCGTTGCGTGGCGAGAAGATTGAACCCGATACAGATGCGGCAACGGTACAGCATTTCATCGACAACTGCCCACCGTTTCGTGCGCAGCTCTGCGCCCTCCTGATGTCTTGGTACAACACGTCTTTACGGGAGGGCAACACCAGCGAGAAATTCGCCGCCGGTCGGAATGATCTCTTTATGTCGGTTTACTTACCGTTCTGCGATGTGTTTGTTACGCGGGACACGGATCAGGAATCATGTCTCCGCGAACTGACCAAATACACCGGCGTTGATACGGAGATTCTGTCGCTGGATACCTTCACCAACGAGTTATAAGCAGCCAGATCGAATTCGGAAGGCTATCGACGACATAAACTAAGGCGCCTCCGGTATCGGGTCGCAGGTACACTTTGATCGAATCGCACACAGTCCCGCAAAGCCTTCTCGAACGGTTCGCGTACCATGATCCGCATACGGGCTCGTTGCGCTTGTGGCGTTATGCAAAGGGCCGGCCTCCGTATAAGAAACAATCTCCCAAGTCAGCCACGCGCTACGGCGGCCACTTTTCGGACCCGGAAAATGCGGAAGCCGAAGCCGAAATCGAACTGCGTCTTGCACGAGAGTTTGAGAATCCGGTCAACCAGTTTGTCCATCTGCTCGGTGATCCCGCATTCATACGCACCGATGAGCGTCGCCTTCAGCTCACGCGCTACGTGACGCTTCTCTTTCTGCGCTCAAAATCTCGCCGTCAAGGCACCAAGCATATTCAGGAATTGAAGCGCCAGGCACTCGATAAGTTTCTCTCCAATGAATCCCAACTGCTGACGGTGGCAACGAATTGGAACGTCGATTTGATCTGCCGCGGCGTTCGGATGTCCTCTCCGATTACGAAAGAGGAAGTTGCCGCCAGAGCGCGAGAATATTTTGAGCGCCTCCCAGCCGAAGATGCAGAGCAGCAGCAATACATGGTCGGAATACGAAATGGTATGGCGAACCCCGACGAGGCCATGTATCGAGGTGACTGGAACATCCTCACCACGACACCTGATAGACCGTTCATTATTTCGGACTCACCTGTCGTGACCTGGCAGCGCGATTCTGCCGCCACTATATACCACGGTGGAGGATTCCAAAGACCGAACGTAGAAGTCCTGCTGCCGGTTTCCTCAACATCATGCCTTCATGTACTCCCGGCTGTGGCGCGAGCGCAGCCAGTCATCGTACCGACCGTGGATGAGGTCAATATCGCACAGGCTGCCTTTGCCTATCGTTATTGTTTTGCAGCCATCTACACCCCGGAAATCGACGCTCTTGTACAGCGATACATCTCCACCGCCCGCATCGGCGAGAATGTGTTCACGGTGTGGCATCGCAATTACGACAACGCGATCTACGATATTCTGATGAATGGAGGACGCTGGGTGGAGCCACCCCGGCGATGAGTGTGAGTAGCATCTTTACTAGCAGAGAAAATCGATGAGGCGACTGACGCGCGTGGACGTAAAGCGCCTTAATTCAGAACAGATAAAAATGCTCGCTCTCTTCCGATGAGCCAAATCGCAAGGTCTTCAGGAAAAAATTCAGAATAGCGTCGCATTTCTCTTGAGCCCAGGTATCGAAGACCGATGGTGCAACGACGAAGTTTTCCGCATGAAGCAGCAACATGCGAGAGAGCAGATACTTTTGATAAATTCCATCGGCCTCAAGAATGCCGCGAATATACTCCTGTACAGGCTCGGCGTCCGCATCCGTGAAACTGAAGATCGCAACAGTCTCATTCTTCGATACCGGAAAAATATTTAGGGCGACTCGTGGGGGTTCTTCTCTACCTGGGCGCGTATCAAGATCAAAGAAAACACTGGCAGCAATCGTCGATGGTTGATTGGTGAGGCGAACGATGACATGCTTCAAAATGTCGAATCGTCCTGCCAGCAACGCCTCATCAAGCCCCGTTTTGTACGTGTAAGTGGAGTAGGCATTCATCATGTGCTCGACTGCAACGATTCCCACATGCTCAGGCTCGTTTCCACTGTCAATGCCTGCCTCGATTCGCTGCTGGTACAAGGACTGGACCTTGACAGCCGCTTCCATTAGAGCGTGCAGTTCCCGCGCTACTGCACGATAGGCATAGAGAAAAAGCTGTTCCTGATCGGCTTCATCGAAAGGTTTGTTGTCGATTGGCCGGAAAAGATCGGTATCATGGGCGGAACAGAAGCCCTCAAAGGTTGTCGCATGGTTACGACCCACATCTTTCCATACCATTACGGGCGGATTGTCACCCTTGACTCGAAGTGAAGTTACTTTGAGGTGCCCGTCGCGGTGCAGAAGATCCATTACAGCGGCATTTTGCACCGAGTGCGCGCGAATCGCAGGTTCTTCGCACGTCCCGGAAGGTGCGAGACAGCGGTTTATCTTAATCGACAGCGATGAGAAGAACATCTGCCGTTTCAAGTTTTGATCGGTCTGTGACATGTGGCTCGTCTCATTCTAGCTTCTACATACACAACACACTAATCCCACCTTACTAAACCGCCGCGTTCGTCGGAAGGATGCTCCGCCCTTCCCCCACTGCAACCGCCGAGCGTGCCGGCATTTTCCGCTTCCCATCCATGCGGCCTGTTCCTGCCGCAACGCGCCCTGAAAGCCATGCGGAAGTAGACCTAAATTTCTTCTTTTATCAAGTGCCCCCGCTTCATGCGGCTTTATGGCAGAGCCGGTCGGAACCCGTCAAGGGTGTTCGCTGACGCTCCATAAACGCGCAACGTGCGCGCGCCCTTGACCGAACCCGCCTCGCCTCTGCCCGCCGCACAAGACATGAAGCGGGGGCACTCAACAAAAGAAATTTGGTTGAGAGCCAAAGGCGAAATGCCCTCCTTCAGAATCTCGCCCCACGCGGGCAGCACAGGAGAGCAAACATCATGTCTTATCTCAGCAGCAACAACACCGCAGCCAACACCAGCAGCCATGCCAGCAACCCGGCTTCCGGCAGTGAAAACCGGAAGCCTGCATCCGCGCAGCAGCTTGTCCGCGAGAATGTGCAGTTTCTCATCGAGCAGCTAGAGGCGGGCAAGAGCGAAACCCTCACAGCGTTTCTGGACGCAATGGTGCATTTTCCCAACTACTCTTTCGGGAATGTTTTGCTCATAGCGAGACAGAAGCCCGACGCCACGCACGTAGCGGGCATGTGGTCATGGAACCAGCTTGGCCGCAGGGTGAAGCGCGGCGAAAAAGGCATCGCCATCCTTGCTCCGATGATTGCCAAAACCCGCAGGGACGAGGCGAAGAACGACACAGGGGACAGCAACAGGCCATCTTTGCTTGGCTTCCGCCGTGTGTACGTGTGGGACGAGTCGCAGACCGAAGGCGCACCCTTGCCGGAGATGGAAAAGGTAACCGGCGACGCGGGCGCGTCCCGCGACCGCCTGATTACTTTCATCAACGCGCAGGGCATCACGCTTGAGTACACCGAAAGCATTGCCCCCGCGATGGGCGCGGCCTTTGGCACCACCATCCGCATTCTGCCGGGGCAGACACAGGGCGAAGAGTTCAGCACCTTAGTCCATGAGCTTGCCCATCTCATGCTCAAGCACTGCGAACGCCGCACGGAGATTACCAAGACCGTGCGCGAGACGGAGGCGGAAGCGATTGCCTTTGTAGTGGGCAAGTCCATCGGACTCAAGACCTCGACAGCCAGCGCGGACTATATCAGCCTCTACCACGGCAACGCCGCCTTGCTCATGGAAAGCCTTGAGCTTGTGCAGCAGACCGCCGCCGTCATTCTTGCGGCGATCAGGCCGGAGGAACCTGTCTCTCAGGAGACGACACCGGAAGCCGCAGAGCTTCCAGCCGTAGAGCCAGCGCCCGAACCCAAGCGGGCGCGGCGCTCCCGCTCTGCAAGCGCGCAGACAGCCGTTGCGGAGGTGGCGTAATGAAAACCATTCTTCGCATCCTTGAGCGGGCCGGAGGATACCGGCCCTCGCTCTCTCTCAAAATCGAGAACCCGCCTTTTATGGCGCTTGTCATCGAGGCTATAGGTTCGGGGCCGCTTGGCAGTCCTGCTATTTCCATCGCCCATTACGGCGAACAGAACGGCGACCTCATGCGCGACCCGGAGATGTGTTTCGAGTTATCGAAAGCGCCGCTGTGCAGCCTTGAGCTAGTGGCCTACTACCGGCGCAACGATTATGCGGGCATCGAGCAGTATTCCCGCTATATCGACGGAACCAATTACGTTTTCGTTCCTGGCCTCTACGACGAACACCGACAGTTTGCGCGGTTGTGGGACAGGAACATCCGCGCTCAGGGCTTTTCAGAAGCGTTCACGGACAAGTCGATTCGTGGCTAATCCGCTCTCACTCGGAGCGGATACAGCCAGTGTGTCCGCTTCGCTTCCGTTCACCCTCAACCGCTCGAAAGGAGCTATCGTTATGTCTGCAAATACTGTCAACGTCAACACCACCGAGTACCGCAACCTGCCGCTCTCCGTACTATCAGAGTCGCAGACCAACCCACGCCGCACCTTTGAGGAAGCGGCTTTGAAAGAATTGGCATCCAGCATTCGCGCTCAGGGGGTTCTTTCGCCCTTGCTTGTGCGTCCGCTGAATGAGCGCAGCTTTGAAATCGTGGCCGGAGCGCGGCGGTTCCGCGCCGCGCAGATGGCCGCGATTGCAACTGTGCCCGTTCGCATCGTGCAACTCAACGATGCTCAGGCCATCGAAATGTCCATCGTTGAAAACCTGCAACGAAAAGACGTGCATCCGCTGGAAGAGGCGCAGGGCTTTCGCGCCTTGCTCAATCTGGACTCGCCCAAATACAGCGTGGAGCAGATTACCGCAAAATGCGGCAAGCATCCGGGGTATGTGCTTTCGCGGATTCGCTTGACTGAGCTTGTGCCGTCCGCAGTCGAGGCGTTCTCGAAAGATGAGATCGGCGTGGGCCACGCGCTGTTACTGGCGAAACTCCAGCCCGCGCAGCAGGAAGAGGCACTGCCCCATTGCTTCCGCGAGGATTGGTCGAGCGGCAAGACGGCGCGTATCCTTCTCCCCGTTCGTCATCTCCGGCAGTGGATTGAGCAGAACGTCATGCTCATTCTGAAAGACGCGCCGTTCTCGAAGCGGGATGCGCAGCTTGTCCCGGCAGCGGGCAGTTGCCTTGACTGCCCGAAGCGTACAGGACACAACAAGCTATTGTTCTCTGACCTTGCCGGGAGTGGGGATGCGTGTTCTGACCCGGCCTGCTATGCGGCCAAACTAGACGCGCATATCAAGCAGACCGTCGCCGCGAAACCGAAGCTGGTACAGATTACGACCGCCTACGGCAAACCCGCCGAAGGCAGTCCCATTGTTCCGCGCAATCAGTATGTCGAAATCCGGCAGGAGAAACCGCAGAATAAGTACCAGCAAGCCGCGCCGGAGTACAAACCGTGTAAGCACACAACGGATGCGATCATTGCGGAAGGCATCGGCAAAGGCACCATCCATAAGGTGTGTGCGGATGCCAACTGCCCGATTCACCATCCCAAGAAACAGCCGTCAAAGGCCGATGCTTCATTCAAAGCGGAGCAGGAAAAGCGCCGCCGCGAGGAAGCGATTGCCAATGCAACCGGCTTGCGCGTCCTTTCGGCTATCGTTGCCAGCGTTCCGGTACGATTGATGAAACGCGACCTGCAATTTGTGGTCGAGCGGTTGTCCGCCATGCTGGACGAGCGCAAGTTGGAAATTGTCGCTCGCAATCGCAGTCTCAAAAAAGCGAAGGACGGCGATTCGATTGCAAAGCTGTTGAGCGCCTGCATTCGCAAAGCAGAGGAAGGCGAGCTTGGCCGCTTATTGGTCGAGATGGTGGTTCTCCACAGCGCACAGACGCAATCGAGCGGAAGGGCATTGGAGGAAGCCGCCGCCGCGTACAAGGTAGACACCAACGCCATCGCCGCAAAAGTGAAACGGGAGTTTGCCGCGAAAGGGAAGGCGCAAGCGGCAAAGAAAACCGTCGCCAAAGCAAAACCAAAGCCCGTAAAGAAGACGAAGGCCGCGTAACCATACATTTCTAATTAAGAGCCTGCTAACCGGCAGGCTCTTTTTTCGCCCGTCCTCCCACCCTTCAGCCGTGCCGGCGCCGGGCAGCGCCGGACCCATGCTGCCCACCCGACGGGCGAATCGAATCCTCACCATTTCACGATGTATAGGACGGATAGGGATCTATTTACCGGCCAATTTTGCCTCCATCGCAGGAACCCAGCCCTCTTGAAAGGCAGGTTGGACTTTCCTTGCTAATTGCAGCGCTTTTTCATAATAGGGCCGCGCATCGTCGGGATGCCCGAGTGCGGTCAATACATCTCCCAGCACAGCGTTCGGCAGAACGGCATCAGGGGCTAAAGCAAATGCCTCCTGCGCCTTCGGAAGAGCTGCCGCCGCATTCTTCGCATCGAGCAGGTTCTGTGCCGCCTGGTCATCGCTGAAAGCTGCCGCAAGCGGGATATCAAAATGTCCCTGATAGACATAGACGCCATGCTGGATCACGGCCACCGGTTTCAAGTGCTTGAACTGCTCATACGGGTTCAATGGCGCAGGGCCAAACTCAAAACCCTCCAGATCGCCATCGCTGATGAGAACCGTTCCGTCAATGGAAGTCGGCGCATTCAGCGGTACGTTCAGCCACCAGAGGGTGTCCGTGGTTGGCAGGAAGCTGCATGGTATTCCATACGGGCTTGGGTTTACTGCGCCTTCCGGAAAATAGACGAACCAACACTTTGTAATCTTATGTTCGTCAAGGTAGTGCTTTACAGCGATGAGCTGCTGGCCCCAGTCCACATTGGAATCGCTGAGATATTTGTGCGTGTTGGCCGGCCCTCCCCATGCTTCGTTCGCATAGGCCATGTATGCGGGAAAAACGTGAACTGCCTCGAATGCCTGCCAGAGCAGGAGCACCGCGACCGCATACGTCCACCTCCTGTTCATGCGGATGAGGGTGGCTGCCGCACCTGCCACCAGAACGTAAAGGAATGCGTACATCGGCAGAATATGCCGCACACCGATGTTCATATTGGAACTCATGGCGACGGCGAGATAGATCGCCGGAGGCACAACAAGAAAAAGAGCTTCCCTCCAGTACCGGAACCGGCGGATTGCGATCAGAATGGTGGTTGTGAGAGCCAGGATGAGAAATGGCAGCGTGGACTTGATAAGAAGCACTCCTGGGAAATAAAGCCATGTGCCGTGCGGATAAATCTTCCCGAAAAAATACGCCGTGTAGATGTCATCAACGAATTGAATGTCGGCCATGCCATACAGATAGGACTCCGGCAGAAGATGCAAGTGCGCTACCGCACCGAGAATGTGTGCTTCAAACGGTTTCGAGAGTTGTTGAACGGACGTGGCGACTGGCGGATTGAGGGACAGACCAGCAGGCCGCGCACTGTAACGGAAACCATAGAAGGCCCACAGCACAACAGAGCCGATGAAGACCGTAGCGACGAAGGCTCCGGTCAGCCGAACAAGATTTCTGGCTTTCCGGCCGCCAGCATCGCGGCGAAGACTTTCACAGATCGCCAGGGCCAGAAGCATCGGCAGTAGCAGGATGCCTGTGTGCTTGGACGCAAATGCCAGACCGGTCACTCCGCCGGCAATGAGAAGTCGCGCAACAGACGGCGCTTTGACATAGCGGTAGAAACAGTAGACCGATCCGAAGATAAAGCACGACACCCCCACATCCGTCGTGACCAGCGCGCCGTGAGCCAGGAAATTCGGATCGAAAGCAAAGAGAGTGAGAGCGATGAAACCCGCGACGGTTCCGAACATCTCGCGGGCGGCGAAGAAAATCAGTAATCCAAGCAGCAAGGTGAAGACAGAAACCGCCATGCGCGCCCGGAAGAGAATGCCCTTGCTGTAATTCCACGCTGTAAAGTTTCTACCATCCAGAAATGCTTCGAGCTTGAACTGGCGATGCTGAAGTTCAGGAACTCGAAGCTGCATGGAAAGTAGCGGGAGTGCGGCCACGAGCTTAATAAGGGGAGGATGTTCGGGGTTCAGCCCGAAATCATCGTGTTTCCACATCATGTATCCGGTGAAGAGGTGATCGCCCTCATCCCAACTGATTGATTCCTGCCTCACGGAGAAGGCCAGTTGTAGAAAGAGGACGAGCGGGAGACATACGACACCGCAAACTATCCAGACCCGGCGAAGGGGTTCCTCCTGAGAGTGCGTTTGGTTGGGATCAGTCATGGGTAAGCATCTTTCTCCAGAGGCGAAAGTTCAGGGACGGATTCGACGGGATTTATAGCATCAGCCATAGCGAAGCGCCTTCACTGGATCGACGGTTGTAGCTCGATAAGCAGGAATCAGACAGGCAATGGCAGCAACGGCGATCAGCAGAAACGCCGCTCCAGCCAGAACGAACGCATCCGATCCTTTCATCACGATCAAAGCGCCAGCCAACTGACGTAGGGCGAGTGCTAGAACCCAGCCGCCGAGAAGCCCCACTCCAATCGTTGCAGCGATGGAGCCGAGAACCGTCTTGAGAACGTCCCAGTGCTGTGCTCCCAAAGCTATCCGCACACCGAATTCGCTGGTGCGCTGTGCGACCGAGTAGGCAACGACGCTGAATAGACCGACCGCAGCAAGTGCCAGAGCAAGCAAGGAAAACCCGGAAAACAGTGTTCCGATCAGTACCGCACGCGCCCAATCGGGTTGATGCCGCATCCACTCTTCCAGGTCGCGCAGCTCCGGTTCAGTCGTCTGGTCTGCGTTGAGTTTTTGCACGCTGCGTCGAATCTCAGACAGCAGCGCCAACGGCTGTCCCTGTGTGCGTACCAGGATTTGCGTGCCTCGTGCCAACAACGTCGAAAAAGGCGTATAAATCGCAGGCTTCACGGGCCGGTCCAGTCCATCGTTCACCGCATCTCCGACAACCCCGATGATCTCGATCCAGTCACCCTCTTTGGGCGCAGGAAGGCTGTATTGCAGATAGCCAATCTTCGGCAGGCGAATGAACCGACCAATGGGGTTCTGGCCACGGAAGAATTCCCGCTGCATAGCCTGATTGATGAGGCCGACTTGTTCCCCGCGTGCGCTTTCGGCAGAGTCCCAGAGCCTGCCGCTTAACAGCGGGATTCGCAACACATGGAAATAGTCCGCGCTGACGAAATGCGCCGAAATCCTGCGAGACTCGGCATCGGAATGGCCGCGAAGCACAAACGATGTATCCCAGCCGCTGTTGGGCGGAGTGGCATAGAGCGAAATGGCGGCTCCGGTGACGCCCGGCGTCGATGCAACGGCATCCCGGAGCGTGTTGAGGTATTGTTGCCGGACTTTCCATGTTGGATAAGCATGTTCGTTGATGGGAAAACCAATCTCGACGACATGGTGCGGATCATAGCCGAGGGGACGATGGGCGATGTGCAGGAATGCCTGCATTGCTGCCCCTGCGCCAGAGAGCAGGACGACCGTGAGGGCAACCTGGCCGGCGATGAGAATACGATGCAGCAGTTTCCCATGTACATGCCCCGCTACCTTGCTGCTGCTTGCCCTCAGAACCTGGTCAATTTGAGGACGCGAGAACTCCAACGCGCCGGATAGCCCTGAGAGAGTGCCGCAAATCAGAGAAAGTGCCACGCAGAAGGTCAGCACCGGCAGGTTGATGTGGATCACCGCCTCTCCCGGAAAGGACGCCTGTGGCAGTCGATCTCGGATAAAACCTACAACCTGATACGCGAGCAGAATGCCGACTCCCGAACCCACAACGGATAGAAGGACGGATTCGGTCAACAAGGAGCAGACCAGTCGAAGCCGGTTGGCTCCGAGTGCCGATTTCACGGCCAGTTCTTGCTTGCGGGCCGTGCCGCGGGCCATGCTCAGGATGGAAACATTGCTGCACCCGATCAACAGCAACAGTCCCACTGCGCCGAGCAGCAGATACAGAATCGGTCCGACCTGGTGCTCAAAGACTTCATTGAGCGGCGTCAAATGAGGCCGGAAGTCGCGTGGGAATTGCTGCGGATTTTGTATCGCAAATTGCCGGAGCAGACTGCCCAGCTCATCCTGCGCTGCCTTGATACTGATGCCCCGTTTCAATCGGAGATTGATTTCGAGCTTTTGAGTGGGATCATCGGAAATGACGGCTGGCAGGAAGAGATCGCCGTTGCCCCAGGTGAAGCGTGGGGGAGCCACGCCGACAATGGTGTAGTTCCCATGATTGAGTTGAATAGTTTTGCCTACGATGTGAGGATCGCCATCGTAGTAGCGTAGCCAGAACTTATAGCCCAGGACCGTGACGGGCTGTGCCACCTGCCCGGATGAAACATCGGATGGCTGCAAGCCTCGTCCCAGCAGCGCATGGACACCGAAATACTCGAATCCGTTCGCTGTCAGGTCGGTCGAGATAAGCGCCTCCGGCAGATCGTTCCCGGTGATGTCCCATTCTCGGTTGCGGTAGCCAACCGCGCCTTGAATGCACTTTGCCTGCCGCACTTCCTGAAACTGTGATCCCGAATAGAGCGGCCAGACCAAGTGGCCCGCGGCATCCTGAACGAGCAGATGAACCATTCGATCCGACGCGGGGTAGGGGTAGGGATTCAGCAACACGCCATAGATCACGCTGAACACCGCAGTCGTAGCCCCAATGCCCAACGCAAGCGAAAAAATGACGATCAGCGCGTACCCTGGACTCTTGTAGAGACTCCGCAGCCCAAAGCGAGCATCGCGGAGAAAATTTTCAATCATGGGAATCGTGCTGCGTTCGCGGTACGCCTGTTTTGTCCGCTCCATCCCCAGGCTGATGAGCGCCTGCCGCCGCGCCTCTTCGGGCGGTATTCCCCGTTGCAGGTTGTCGTCAATATGCAGTAGCAGATGGCTTTCAAGCTCTTCTGTAAGCTCGGCTTCGCGGTCGCCGGGCGAGAAGACCCCGCGCAGACGGCGAATCCAGGTTCGCAGCCGCTTCATGCCAGATCCTTTGCGGGCGACAGAAACCGGGCAAGAATCTGTGTCGCCTGCTCCCAGCTTTGCGCTTCTTTCTGGAGTTGCTTCCGTCCGGCTGGCGTGAGTTTGTAGAACTTTGCCTTGCGGTTGTTTTCCGAGAATCCCCACTCGGACTCGATGGAGCCTTCCTGTTCCAGCTTCAGCAGCACCGGGTAAATTGTCCCGTAGTTCAGAGAAAAGGCATTGCCGCTAATCTGCTCGATGCGCCGCGCAAGACCGTATCCGTGCTGCGGTCCCATCAGTTCCAGCGTCTTCAGTGCCATCAGCGCCATTGTGCCTAGCCAGACTTCGGGCTTTTCACTCATCGAATCACTCCTATTGCAACACAATAGGGCATCAACCTATTGGAACGCAATACAAGTACGAGCAACCATTCTTGACATACCTGTTTGGAATTACTATTGTGCTTCTCTATGAAGAAGAAATCTCAATACCGCGATCTCTTCCCCGGCGCACTGGAGCTGATGGTCCTCAAAACCCTAAGTTGGAGGTCGCTGCACGGTTATGCCCTAGCCCAGCGGCTTAAGGATATTTCCGAAGACTACCTCCTGATCGAGGAAGGCTCCTTGTACCCCGCCTTGCAGCGAATGTTGAAAAATGGCTGGCTGGAAACGGAAATGGGTGTGTCGGCCAGAAATCGCCCAGTCCGAATCTACAAAGTGACTGATGCGGGCCGGAAACATCTGGAGCAAGAGCTTGCGAGCGTCGAGAAGATGTTTGCCGGATTTAATCGCGTACTTGCGCTGGCAGGAGAGTAGGAGGTTTTATGGGCTGGCTTCGACAGTTGTTCTCTCGCCGCCGTCGCTATGACGAGCTTTCCGAATCGATCCGCGAACACCTGGACGAAAAAATCGCCGACCTGACGAATCGCGGTGTGACGCAGGAAGAAGCGGAACGAACTGCACGCCTGGAGTTTGGCAATGTCACGCGCATCGAAGAGAGCAGCCGCGAGGTATGGCAATGGCCGGCACTGGAGTCTCTTTGGACTGACATCAAGTTCGCTCTACGACAGCTACGGAAATCACCCGGCCCAGCATTGGTTTCTGTCCTCTCTCTCGCGCTGGGCATCGGAGCAACAACGGCCATCTTCAGCATTGTGTATTGCGTGGTATTGCGTCCGCTTCCTTATGCTGGAGCCAACCGGATGGTCCACATCGACATCTTTGATCGCTCCGGGGACCGTGGTTATGAGCTGGTCTCTGGACAACAGTTTGCGCAACTCAGGCATGTGAAGGCGTTGGACGGGGCCATTGCTGAAGACAACTGGGTGATGACTATCACGAACGAGAGTCTGCCGCAGGCGATTCAGGCGGATCAGATGTCTGGAAATGCACTCAGCTTTTTGGGTATTCCTCCTCTTCTGGGAAGAGAATTCACGGAATCGGATGCCCCTCTCGGACAGGAGCTTCCTCTTCTGGAAAAGTCATTTTGCAGGGCGACCGGATGTCATCGGGAAAATCCTGCAACTCGATCACAGGAACTATACGATCATCGGCGTCATGCCCAAACAATTTGCATGGAGCGGCGCTGGAGGTTTCTCAGCAAGCGATGTCTACCTTCCGTTGGAGCTGTCGGAGAACCAGGCGTTTATGTATCCGATTACAGCCAGGTTAAAGTCTGGTGTAAGCACGGTGGCTGCGGATGCAGAGCTTCAGGCACTCTATAAGCAGTTTGTGAAGGAAACGCCGAACCGATTTCGGCCAGATTCCACTGTCCGAGTTGTGGGATTGAAAGAATCAGCCATCGGCTCCGTGAAGGGAACCTTGTTCGTTCTCTTTGGCGCAGTTGCCGCCCTGCTGGCGATTGGCTGCATCAATGTTGGGATTCTGCTGCTTGCTCGCGGTGTTCTTCGTGAGAATGAATTCGCCATTCGCAGCGCATTGGGAGCACGTCGTATCCGTCTCGTCCGTCAGTTGCTTACCGAATCGCTGGTCATAGCTGTGACAGGTGGCCTTTCGGGTATTCCTGTTGCATTCGCGGGAACAGTTCTGTTGATGAAATGGGTCCCTCAAGGAATGCTCCCGATGGAAGTTCCTGTTACCGTGAATCTTCCGGTATTGCTGTTCAGCATGGTTATTGCTTTGGCAACCGGCATTTGTTGCGGGCTTCGTCCGGCCTTGACTTTCTCTCGTCCGATAACCGGACAGGCGCTTGCCAGCTCAACTCGTGGCGCGATTGGTAACACACACAAGAAGGGTATGCACCGGACATTCGTAATGGCCCAGGTCGCATTCTCTGTTTTGTTATTGGCAGCGGCACTGGCCGCGGCGAGAACGCTGGTGAAGCTACACCAAACCAAACTTGGCTACAATCCCAGGAACATCCTTGTGGCGGGTCTCTCTCTTGCGGAAGGGAGCTACCAGGGGTGGTCACAGCGGATCAACTATTACAGCCAGTTACGCGGGAAGATTTCTGATCTTCCGGGTGTCCAGTCTGTGGCTATTGCATTGCAGCCACTCCCTCCTGTGTCCCATTACTTGAGCAACTTCTCTATCCTCGGAGGGGCGAATTCCACCGAGCAAACAACGACGACGGAGGGAATCAGCCGGCAATACTTTTCGACACTTGGAATTCCTTTGCTCCAGGGCAGGTTTTGGACCGATGCCGAGGAAATGCACGCAGCTCATGTGGCCTTGATAAATGAGGTGATGGCCCAACGTTACTGGCCGAACGGAAACGCCATCGGGCAGGTCATCAGGTTTCCAAGCCATGCCGCCATAACCGCCTGGGTCTTCAGCGCTCCCGGCAATGACGGGACCTTGGAGATCATCGGTGTAGTCGGAAACGTTCCCAACAATGGATTAAGTAACAGACCACTGCCGGCAATCTACTCGCCCTATTCGCTGGTTGCCGTTGACTGGTTGCAACTGGTTGTCAAAACCAAAGCCGCGCCAATGACGATGATCCATCAGATTCGGGAGCAGGTCCAATCCATCAACAATGCACAGGCGCTGAATCCGGTAGGAACTGCGGAAGACCGACTCATTGCCGCTGGCTGGGCACAGGAACGATTCATCGCTTCTCTGTTCTCTGTCCTCTCTGGCCTGGCGCTAATACTGTCCGCGATTGGCCTGTATAGCGTGGTGTCGTATACCGTCTCTCAGAACTCGAAGGAGTTCGGGATACGCATCGCGTTGGGAGCAACACGCGGGCATGTTCTCCGACAGGTAGCCCTATCATCGGGAGTTCCCGTAGCGGTGGGTCTCTGCATTGGCATTTTGGCGAGCATCCTCTTAAACAAGGTCTTCGTGCAATGGACTGAAGCCGACCTTGCAAACCCGGTTGTTCTATCCATTGTGACTGTGATCCTCGGAGCAATTAGCGCCGCAGCCGCCTTTCCATCGGCGTACCGCGCTGCACATGTGGACCCGATGCAAGCCCTGCGGTCTGAATAGACTTTCTGTGCCTCCGCGCGGAACCTTTGCATGCGCTGGTACTGCGCGATTGGGGGGCAGCTCTGCGAGCATTTCGAGAACAAGCTTATCGATCCGGCATCACGAATAGCTATCGCCGTTAACCTGCCAATCGTCCGCATGCGGCGATATGGGCCGGCCCTCCTAGTCTACTAGTTGACAAGCCGGAACATCCAGTGACACACTCCTAGTGTACTAGGAGGACGGATGCCGCGGAAGAAACCGGCTGGGGAAAGACTCCCCCCGATGGAATTGGCCATTATGCACATTCTTTGGGAACACGGTCCGTCAACTGTTCAACAGGTTCAACAGCGGCTCGAGGGAAAGCAGGCCTACACAACCGTCCAGACGATTCTGAACACCATGGAAGGCAAGGGGCGAACGAAGCGAAGGCTGCAGGGCAAGGCATATGTTTATCGTGCGGCCATCTCACGTGACCTTGCTCTGGCAAATGCCGTTCGCGATCTCATACAGCGCACGTTTCGAGGCTCGATAGAGGGCCTCCTTATAAATCTCGTTAAAACGGAGCAGATCGACAGAGAAACTTTGGAGCGACTAGACCGAATGCTTTCGGAAAGAGAGCGTGAGCCATGACCACTTCCGAGTTCGTACTGGCCTACGCTATCAACTCTGTCTGGCAAGTGCCGTTGATTATCGTCGTCGTCGCGTCGCTTAAGCATCTCATCGCGCGTCTTGCTCTCAAAGCCCAATACTGGTATTGGATTGCCGTCGTATTCGTTTCTGTGGCGGCTCCAGCTCTATCCAGCGCGAATCTGCCTCGATTGATCCTTTTAAGCGATCGCCACCCATCTACCAGCCATTCGACATCACTCTTAGCGCTCGTGAGCGACCATGGACGCCTCACCGTCCATCTGGGCACCACGCCTATCGCGGTGGCGTGGCTATCTCCGGGCCTTCTGATCTGTTTTATTTACCTGCTTTCCTGCGTAGTCGGGATTCTGCGCTTCGGGTCTGCTCTTTACAGGACCGCAGGAATAGTTCACTCAGCGCGCGCGCTCAACTGTGGAATGGATATTCCTGTCATCCTCCGTGAACTGGCTTCTCAGATGGACATGCAGTTGCCGAAAGTCCTAACCACCACTTTCCTCAAATCTCCTGCTACGGTTAGTTGGTTCCACCCGATGTTGCTAATCCCTGCGCGCATTTCCGGGTCTACCTCGCGAGATTTACGGGCTGCGCTCGCACATGAGATGGCGCACATCAGACGTCGGGACTTTCTTGTAAACCTCCTCGTCGAAATATGGATTTTGCCGGTCTTTTACAATCCGTGTATCCACTGGGTTAAAAGAAGGCTTGAAGCAGCTAGAGAGATAGCATGCGACGATGCTGCTGCCTCTGCCCTCCAGAGCCGATCAGTTTATGCGCGATCTCTTTTTCGCCTGGCCACTGACGCCCTGTCGATACCACGCCAGAACACCTTGTGTCTAACGTTTACTCAGAGATCATCTTTTCTGGAACAACGGATTGTTGCCCTTCTACAAACACCACAGGCGCTGACTTCGGATTGGGTTGCGTCAGCAAGCTGTACCGGATGCCTGGCAATTGTAGCTTTAGCCCTGCTCCTTACACATCTAAATACCACCAGTGGCTACGCGCGTGGGAGGTTGGATGACACTGGCCGTGGGGCATTTATAACATCTAGCCGCCTTCCCACATCCGAGCACAAAACAGCGCCTGAGTTTACCCTCACCGACACACATGGAACGTCGGTCGCGCTATCCGAGTTTCGAGGACAGGTAGTTCTTCTGGATTTTTGGGCGACATGGTGTACAGCATGCGACGCCGATAGCCGCTTGTATGGGCAAATGCAAAAGGAGTTTTCTTCCAGTGGGTTCACAGTCATCGGGATTTCTATGGATAGCGGAGGGCTCCCGGTCGTGACGCATTATCTTGCGCGAAGAAATATCAAGTACCCGATACTTTTAGGCACCGATGCTCTAGTGAAGAGATATAACATTCGTTCCTTGCCCATGTCGGTCCTGATAGACCGCAGCGGCGAGATCTCGGAGTCCAGCGTAGGCATGGCAAATAGGGCCACCCTTCAGAAAGCCATCAAAGCAGTGCTCAATGGCACATAGAGGAACCTAACGACATGCCTATCGTAAGAGCATCGATTTATCCACCGTAGAACAACGAGCAATTACCATCACAAACCTGCATGCGTTGACACATACTGCAGCGGTCTTTTTCTAACCGGAATTATCTGACATCTGAAAGCGGGACACAATTATGACGAAGACAATGGAGCACACATTAGTGAGACCACAGCTAGAACTGCACCGCAATCTATCTCTTGAGTTTCTTGCCGCGTTAGCGGTCTTTTGGGTGATTCTGATTTGG
>Ga0335074_10002132_pt1 | contig 26921 bp, 21 predicted proteins | sample Lox_Sample_23_FD_206715 | JGI IMG/M metagenome (GOLD analysis project Ga0335074, IMG submission 206715) | Soil microbial communities from Loxahatchee National Wildlife Refuge, Florida, United States - Lox_Sample_2.3 | ecosystem: Environmental > Terrestrial > Soil > Wetlands | place: USA...
TCGGCGCCTTCATCGACTCCTGGAACGACCACCCCCGGCCCTTCGCCTGGACCAAGGACGCCAACGAGATCCTCGCCAGCATCGACCGCGCGAAGACTAAAGCGAACGTCCTTACAGACCACTAGCTGAGCCTCGATTCACCGGTATCAAGGATCGTTAGAAGCCGCCAAGTCCGCCTAACCCGCTCCTTTGCCCGCCCGTAAACGGGTCGTCATGAAGGCCGCCTAACTGCCGTCTGACCGGCAGCTGACAGCCCGCTGACAGCCTGCGGCGATCCTGAGAGCAAGGAGGTGGTTTTCTTGAGAAAACTGAACCTAAGACGCTGGCAGGTCGCATCCATTTCGCTGGTCTTGCTCGCGGGCCTCGTCATGCCGGTCCTGGCGGCCGGGCCCGCCAGCGCCACTCTTCCCGGACCCGTTGTCGACCAGGGTGAGGGATTCGACACCAGCGCGCTGCCGCCAACCTCGGACATGGGCGAGTGGTGGCCTACCACTCCGTACGATGCAATCGGGGTCTACCTGGGCGGCGACAACTATGGCGGCAGCAGCCCAGATCATTCCTGGCTATCGAATCCGGACGTCATGGGGTCTAACTCCGAGTGGGCAGTCTGGCTGATATGGGTCGGGCCCCAGTCAGCTTGTGTGAACCAGGGTGGCCTCACGGAATTCAGCAACAATTCGTCCACCGCCACGGCACAAGGCGAGGCGCAAGCAAATGCGGCGGTCGCAGCCGCGGATGCCGACGGCTTTGGCGACGCGTATATCTACTATGACATGGAAGCTTACGATACCAGCAACTCAACGTGTGTGACCGCGGCGCAATCGTTCGTCAACGGATGGGAATACGAAATCCATACCGTGGACGGGATTCACGGCGGAGTATATGGTTCCAGCTGCGGATCCGATATCGATGCCTACACGGCTCACAGTAATATCCCGGAGGCCATCTATCCCGCTGACTGGGGTTACTCGGATTATGCGACAACGCCGATTCAGTGCATCCCGGACAACAACTGGGATCACAATCAGCGGATACATCAGTGGTCCGGTAATACATCACTCCGGTTCTTGTCTGGCGACTCTGGTCCAGGATGGACCATCGACGAGGACTGCCTGGACGGCCCGGCTCAAGGCACCGTCGGGTGGGATCAAACGTGCCATTGACGACCAGCACTAAGCATCAGGTGGGTGTTGAGCAATGAACCACTCGAAGGCATTCCGCGTTCTCGGTCCTGTCGTAACGGCTGCGCTCGTCGCCGGCCTCGCCTTGCTGGCCACTGCGCTGGGCAGAACCCAGGCGGGAGCGGCCACGCCGTGGCTGAATCAGCCCGCGAGGGTCGCGGCTGCGCCCGTGGCGCGTGCGGACGCAGCCGGGTGCGGGGCAAATGACATCAGCGTTCGCCTGGCGCGCCGCGGCATCGTTCAGGATGGTAGCTATGCCTACGTTTACGCTGTCCGGAACGTTAGCGGCAAGACCTGCTACGTCTCCGGGTACCCGCGGATCACCGTCGGCGGAAAGGCCGTCGCGCATGGCCCGAACGTACTGAGCGTCGGAGCAGGCGATCTGCGGCCAGGGCAAGTCGCCGTGTTCGCTCTGACACAGACAACAACGGCTGGATGCTCAGCCGGAGACTCGCAAAATGGAGTCCTGAAGCAAACTGCGGAGTCCGCGCTCATGTCAGTCGGCGCTCAGCGACCCGGCGCCATCGGCGGGGTGCTCGTCAGCAAGTGCAGCAGGAACGCCGTGACTGCGGTTGGGCTGGCTCCGGCCGAGCCTAAGCCAGACGCCCTTTCCCGGTTGTATGTCCGGCTCGATATGCCTAAGACCGCGACCGCCGGGCAGACCCTCAAGTTCCAAGTCATGCTCACCAATCCGACGAGGAAATCGATCCGGCTATCGCCGTGCCCCACTTACGAGATCGGCATTTCGGTCGCTGGCGAGCACGCCTACAGGCTGAATTGCGCCAATCCCGTGATCGCGGCTGGACAGTCTCGGGCATTCGAAATGGAATACAGCCTGCCAGCAGGTACCCAAGCCGGGCTGGCAAAGATTGGCTGGCTGCTGCTCAATCCGAGCCGAACCGGCTCCGGAACCTTTATCGATATCGTTAACTAAGCCAGCGCAGCGACGCTCAGGAGCCGCTGCCGGCCAGGCCTACGGCAAGTCAGCCGTTCTGGAATCGAAGGTATCCAGCATTCATCACCGGAGGAGATGTATGTCAGTTCCGAGGAAATTGTCCATCACTGCCGGAGCCATGCTGCTCAGCCTTTTTGGGATCGTCGGCGGGGTCCTTACCGCGACAAGCGCACAGGCCCAGGGCAGCGCGCTCCTGGAAACCGCTAACCCAAGCTTCGGCACTCAACTGTGCGTAGCTCAGGACGGCGGTTCTCTCCTTGTCAAGAGCACTGTCTGTGGCGACGGCGATGCCGCCCAGTGGACCGACTTCGACGCAGACCTGATCGTGAACGTCGCGACCGGCGACTGTCTCACCGTCAACGGCACGGACTCAGGCGTCTACCCGGCCGCCTGCTCGGGTAACCACGCCCAGATCTGGACGCCGCACTACGAGACTGGAAGTACCGGTGACTTTTATGAGTTCGTGAACGGCCACTCGGGATATTACCTGGCTGCCGAGGACAATGAGCTTTACCAGACGCCAGACAAGGGCAACCAGGATCGCTGGATGAACGGCTAGCGGCATTTCGTGGCCCCAGGCCGCCTCACCCAACGGCCTGGGGTCACCCGCGCAAGCGAATGTGTGCTGCCGAGCCAGCGAGATCCGCGACCTAGTGGTCAGCGCCAGACTACTGTGAAGTCCGCCCTGACCGGTGTGGCGTTGCCTGCGCTTACTATGACCACCCCGTGATAGGTGCCGGGATGCGCGTAGGTGTGTTCGCCGAAAATGGTGTAGAGGCTGTTCACTTGGGTGCCGGTGGCATTGGTGCCGGTCACGTCGCCAGTGCTGGTGATTCCATCGCCCCACTTGATGGTGCACCCGATGCCGAGCGAGGGATCGCACATGGTGAGGGTGCTGTCGGGAAAGCCTGGTGCCGACAGTGTCGCGACTGGGCTGTCCACCTGGCCGTGGGCGTTGGCGGTCACGGTGGTTCCGACAACGTTAAGCGGCCAGGGGACCTGGGTTGAGGGATAGAAGTTCACACCGGCCGCCTGAAGACGCGCTCCCTGGTCGCCGAGGCGGCGCAGGAAGTCGTGATAGGCAGGACTGGCCGGGGTGCGGCGGGCAGCTGGTGACCAGGCGACTTCGGCCAGGGCGATCAGCCGCGGGAAGATCATGTAGTCGGCGTTAGCCAGGTTCGCGACTGTTTCACCCCACATGGCGCCTTCCACGCCGATGACGTTGCGGTCGGTGACGCCAGTGACGAATCCGCCGGGGTTCCAGTTGTAGGCGCTGGACACGTCGCATCCGCTGGGGCAGGCCCAGTTCATGCCCAGCGACGGCGGCACGCTGGACCGGGCGCTGACGATGTACTTCTGGTCGAGGTAGGTGTGGTTCGCCGGTGCCATCACGATTTTCATGTGCTTGGCCACGGCCTCGCGGCCGGTGACCGTCCCAGAAGAGGTGCCCCCGGCGGGCTGCCAGTACTCGGCGATGGAGCCGGCTGGCGGTTTGGTCCCCGGGCCGGCGATGTCGGCCCAGCCCATCACGGTCTTGCCGTGGCCGGTCACGATGCCCGCTTCCCGGTTGATAAAGGCGGCATATTCTGGCGCGCTGAGCAGCGACGTCGGCACTTCGTCGCCACCGAGGTCGTAGTAGGGACCGGGGGTGATGGCGGTGAGCTGGCTGATGATCGCGGTCATGATCGCCCACGTGTCCCGGCTGCCCGGGCACAGCGCGCTGTAGCCGACGTCTTCGGTGTAGTCCCAGTGCGGGGGCTTGTACGCGCTGCAGTTGATGCTGTGGGGGTTGACGGGCAGCGCGGGATTGCCGGTGTCGTTGTACTCCGACATGATGATCGCGTTGTTGTGGCCGGGGGAGTCGACTTCAGGTACGACGGTGATGAAATGCGCGGCGGCGTCCGCCACCACGGCCTTGTACTGGGCCTGTGTCCAGAAACCGCCTGGATCGACCAGCCTGCCGCCGGTACCGACCGAGCCCTGTGCGCCGATGCTGGTCAGCCTGGGGAAGCCGTTGATTGCCAGACGGAAGCCCTGGTCGTCGCTGAGGTGCAGGTGCAGCACGTTTATTTTGTACGCGGCAATCTGATCGATGAGTTGCTCGACGGCCGACGCAGGCTCGTAGTGCCGTGCGATATCAAGCAACAGGCCCCGGTACGAATAGCGGGGATAGTCGGTGATGGCCTCCACGGGCGTTGTCCATGACTCCTGCACCACCGTCGGGCTGTTAATCCACGCCGGCAGCAGCTGGCGAAACGTTTGAATGCCGTCATAAAGCCCGTGAGCAGCCGGCGCCTCGATCTTCACGCCTAATGTCGTGGTGTCGAGCTGGTACCCCTCGGCCCATTGACTGGTCTTAAGGGTGCCGGGGTTGCCGATCTCCAAGCCGATGTCGCCCGGGCGTGGTGTGCCTGTGACCACAGGCAGCCCATAGCCGGTCGCGGGGCGCAAATACGCGGCCAGGTCATCGGCAACCGGCAACTCGGCCGCGGCATTCGGCCCAGCTACCGCCACGATCCGGGCGTGCCGGGTGAGGACGAAGCGGCCACTGCCGATCTTCACCGACACTGGCTTCGGCACGATCCCGGCCGTCGTCACCGCGGCCGTGGCCGGACCCACCGAAGTCCCGCTGGCTCCCACAGCGACGGCGGCTGGCACACCGGCCGCCAGGACCGTGAGCCCAGCGGACCAGGCAGAAATGACAACCAGCCGACGCCGTCGGCCACCACCGCGGGACCCGGACAGCCATGCGTGGAAACGAGTGAGCATCGCCAGAAAATGGAGTCTGCGGTACATGTGGGCCGCCTGTTTCTTTTGGTTCGCACGGGCCGCTGCAGCCGTGCCAAATCGGGCAAGTCGGACGTTACAATGCCGGTAACTACAGGGTCAAGTAGCGTAGCCAGTGACCCGCTAACGTCGGCCGTGCCGCGCTGGTGCCGCGGCCCGGTGGCGTGGGTTCAGCATTTCGAGCAATGCCTGCCGAATTTATGCCAAATTCCGCGATCTTCCGCGATCGCGGCCAGGTCTCCGCCGTCGGCCACACCGGCCGCGGGCGCCTGGTTGACCACCATCTCGTAGCGTTCAGGAAGAAAATTGTCACCAGCGATAGGCTGCCGAGTGGGGGACGGGTTCAGCGGGCAGTGCTTGTGTTACTTGATCGAGCCAGCGGTGAGACCTCCCACGACACGTCCCTCGATGAGGGCAAACAGGATGATCACCGGGATGGTGGCGACCACGGAGACGCCGAACAGGTGCTGCCAATCGACCTCGTACGCGCCCCGGAACGAGTCCAGGCGCACGGTCAGAGGGTACTGATTGGGGTTCGTGGTGAGGGTGAGTGCTGTGATGAACTCGTTCCATGCCGCGATAAATGTGAAGATGAGTGAGGTGACGATGCCTGGCATTGCGATCGGGATCGTGATTTTGAACATGGCGCCCAGGCGGCTCTGACCGTCCACCATGGCCGCCTCCTCCAGTTCGACTGGGATCGAGCCGATGTAGGCGTTGAGGATCCAGATCGAGAAGGCCAGGTTGAACGCGGCGTTGACCACGATCAGCGACCAGACCGGGCTTATGTTCTCCAGGTTGAAGTTCAGGTATTCCTTGTAGATGCCGACGATCAGCACGGTCGGCTGCAGGATCTGAGTGGCCAGCACCAAGAGCAGGAACGCCAAACGGCCGCGGAATCTCCGCCGGGCCGTGTAGTAGGCAGCGGGCAGCGCAACCACCATGACGAGGAGCGTCGCGCCGCCAGCGATTTCCAGGCTGATCAGCACGCTGGACGTCAGCCCGTAGCCGGATCCCCACATGTTGGTGAAGGTGGACCAGTTGAAGTGATGGGGGAGGTAGTCACGGCCGAGCAGTTCGCCCTGCGGCCGCAACGCGGTGATCACCATCTCCACGTACGGGAGAATGAAGATGATGGCCACGATATAGGCGACGGCCGCGATGATCGCGGTTCTCGGCGACGGGAGCCGCCCGGGCGCGCGTCGCGCGCGGCCTGCGGCGGGACGCTGTGCGGTGAGTCCCCTGGCGGCCATGTCAGCGTGCCTCCTGCAGGCTTCGCCTGTTCAGGCGCACGAAGGCGGCTACGATCACCACGACGATGGCGAAGTTGATGATCGACATCGCTGCTGCCTGCCCGACGAATGTGCTCTTCAGGTCATACATGAAGATCGTGCTGGTGCTGGTCTGGTAACCGGGCCCGCCATTAGTCATCTCCCAGATGATCGGGAACGAGTTGAACACGTTCATGAGGTTGATGACCGCGCCGATGAGAAACGCCGGGCGGAGCAGGGGGAGCGTGATCCTCCGGTAGCTATGCCACGGCGAGGCGCCGTCCACCCGGGCCGCCTCGTACAGTTCGTCAGGAATCGTCTGCAGGCCGGCCAGCAGCACATAGGTGGTGAACGGCAGCGACACGAACACGGCGACCACGATCATCCAGGCCATCGCGCTGTCCGGCCTCCCCAGCCAGTCCGCCTCGTTGCTGTTGAAGCTGGACACGATGCCGAGATCGTGCAGGAAAATGTTGATCACTCCGTGGTCGGCGTCGAGCATCCAGCGGAAGATGAGCGCGGTCATCAGCACCGAGGCCGCCCACGGTGCGATGATCGCCCACCTGGCCATGCGCCGGCCGGGGAAGCGCTGGTTGAGCAGCTGGGCCAGGCCGAGCGAGATGAACATGGTGATGCTCACCACGGCAGCCACCCAGATGACGGTGCGCAACAAGATTCCCGGCAGGTTCGGGTTGTCCAGCACCGCGCTGTAGTTGCTAAACCCGGCCGAGCCGAGCGTGATACCCAGCGCGGAGACGTTCTGAAATGAGGTCTGGACCATCACCACGACCGGCCAGATCACGACCACGGCGATCAGGACGATGGCCGGGCCGATCCAGGGCAGCGGCGCAAGGCCGGCCCGCAGGCGGCGGTACTTCGCCGGCCGGCGTGGCGGCCGGCGGGGCTCTGTCCGCGCGGCGCCGGGCTCGGCAGTGACGATGTCGGACATCTGAGTCTCCTCGCGCCAGAGTTAAGGTACGGCGACGGCCCCGGCGTCGTCGGCGCGGGCCGGGGCCGTCGTGGTCGGTCTCAGCTGCTGGTGCTGGTGGCTGTCTGCTGGATCGTGCCGAGCACCGAGGACGGGCTGCCGGTGACGGCCTGGCCCATTGTCTGCTTGATCTGGTTCTCGACGGTCGTCCAGTTGGCCTTGGTCGGGTAGTTGACCGAGTCGGCGATGTTCGTCATGTAGGAGCTGAAGACCGGGTGCTGCTGCGCGAACTTCTGGTCGGCAGTAGCCGTGGCAGGCAGCAGGTCGTACTCATTGTTGAATTGCAGCTGCCACTGATCCTGGTAGGCGAAGTCAAGGAACTCCTTGATCTGCGCGGCGTGGCCGCCGGCCTTGAAGGCCACGATGTCGTCGTGCACGCCAAGGGTCTTGGTCAGCGGCCCGTTCCTGCCGGGGATGGTCGCGACGCCGAGGTCGGAGGTAGTCATGCCGCTCCCGTTGTTCCCCGTGATGATCGGGACGATAGCGGGAGAGCAGTTGACCATGCCCATCTTGCCTTCCGCGAACTCGGTCCACAGGTCGGTGCGGTTGGCGGTGCCGGCGCCGGGTTCGGTGTCGCCGCTTGCCGCGAACGACTTCAGCCAGTTCATCGTGTAGATGTTCTGAGGACTGTTGATGGCGTAGTTCCCCGAGGAGTCGAGGTACCCACCGCCGTTGCCGAGGAACCACAGCAGCGACTCGGCCTGCGCCTCCTCCGGGCCGAGAGGGAGTCCGAAGCCGATCTCTCCCGTCTTGGCCTTGATCGCGGCGGCGTCATCCTTCAGCTGCGCCCAGGTCGTCGGGGGTGACGAGATCTTGGCGGACGAGAAGAGCGCTTTGTTGTAGCACAACGCCCGGGTGCTCGTCGTCCACGGTATGCCGTAAGGGGTGCCGTTGTAGTCGGTGTCCTTGAGGAACTTCGGGACCAGGTTCCTGATCACGCTCTGCGACAGTATCTGGGAGGTGGGGTAGATCAGCCCTTCGGCGGCGTACGGCGGCGCGGGGTTCCCTTCGAGGATGTCCGGGTACTGCCTGTTCTCGATCAGCGTGTTGACCTTCTGCGGGAACTCGGTCCAGACGACCGTCGAAACGTCCACGGTGATGCTGGGGTGCTGCTTGTGAAAGGCCGCCGCGACAGCATCCCAGAAGTTGGTCGTGCTGGTGGAGCCGGCGCCGGTGCTGTAGTCGGCGCCGAAGAAGTGCAGCGTGACGGAGCCGTTGCTGCTGCCGTTACCGCTGGAGCCGCAGCCCGCCGCTGCGAGAAGGGCCGCAATGCCGACTGCCACCGCGGCATAAAGCCGTGATCTCATACGCACTCTCCTCATTCGCGGGACGGCTCGGCCGACTGCCTGTCCGCTAGCCGCCATCGGATATGACGCATTGCGCATGGTTACGTACGTATTGCATCCTATTGAGGAGTCTGGCGTTACTTCGACCAATAGTCAACAGGCGCCGGAGTTGAGACTGCATCTAGGCGATGCCGTGCTCATGCGGTGACCGGCTCGACCCGGGCCCGGCCAGCTGGCCGGGGCGAGCTGGTCCGGCTGGCCCGGCAGCGATGAGTTGAGTTAATGGTGCTCTAGTGTCATTAACTGTGCGTATTTGAGCGACGGCCCACCGTTAAGTGACCGCCGCACCTGCGGCGGCGCCAGGACACACGCGGAAATTCCAGCCGCCTCGCGGATTACAGTGCCTGCCTTGAAAATCGCGGAGACAGCAGAATTTCAGGACTAATGGCAGTGCCCTGCGCCCGCACAGTGCCCGGTCAGGAAGTTAGGACGTACGAATGCATGGCTCGTATTGACCAGGTAGATCGCCGCGTGCCCGAGAGCAGGCGGCAGCCCCGCTTCTCCGACACCCTGCTCACGCTGGATTTCAGCGTGGCGCCCCCTTGTGACCCCTGACGTGCGGGTGTAGACAGATCGGAGGGTTGCCTTCATAGGGGGGTAAGTCATGAAGGGCATCCTGAGGTCCGGTGTGGCCGCCGTCGCGGTGCTTATGATCGCCTCGGCGTGCACCAGCAGCCACTCCACCACGGGAAAGGTCCATGCCGAGGCGTTACGGGCGCCAGCGGAGCTGAGCGCCGCAGCGAAGGTCCACAAGATCCTGGAAGCCCAGGGCAGCCTGCCCCCGTATAAGGTAGCGGCCAACTTCTGCGTGGCCGGGATCAATAAGGACATCACCGACCAGGCCAAGGACGCCACAATCGACGCGGCCCTGGACAAGATGGACCCCACCGGGGGTGCTGCCATCGCCTGGCATCTCTATGGCCTGGCAGGCGACACGGTGCAAGTCAAAAAGGAATACGCCAACGGCCAGGTGTTCGTCGCCACGTTCGACCTCGGGCAGGTCATCTACGCCCTCCTGGCTGAGCTAGGGGACGTGGCGGGGAAGTACACCGGCGACAAAGAGCTTCAGGCCCAGTGGAACCTGTTCGGCCTTATCGGTGAGGCTGCGATCTACTGCACCGAGGCGGCCTTCTGGCTGGACGGGACCGTGGGCGGCGAGCTAGGCACGGCGATCCGGAACTGGTGGCTGAACAGCCATCCCGCCTATCCCACGCCGTCCGGCCCGCTGCCGCCTGCCCCGACCCCGCAGCCCCCGCCGACCCCACAGCAGCCGAGCCCGAGCCAGGGGACGACCCCGACGAGTCCGCAGCCCACCAGTCCGCCGCCCACGACGCCCCCGGTGTCCAGCGCCAAGTGCGTGTTCCTAGAGCCAAGTCAAACCTTCTGCACAAGCTCTGACCCCACGGTTGTCCTTGAGGTCAACAACATTGGCAATACATCAGACTGCACGTTCAGCGACCAGATCGAATGGAGCGATGGATCGCCCTTGCAGACCGTTCAGTTCCAAGGTGCCGATAACGTCCCGGAAACCATAGCCACTCACACTTACGAGAACCCAGGCGGGTACGGGATCAGTGGTAATTTGACCGTAGTGGATGGTGACTGCGCCACACAGCCGGGGGAGTACACCTTTGACTATGTGACGGGCGGTGGCGGGGTTGGCTGAACACGACTGGCAGCAGGTGAGTAACCGGGTGCCTATCGGGAGCACCGCGAGCTGTCAGTGTGCTTCGTCAACACAATTCAGAGTTGCGAACTGAACCAGATGGACCTGACCATCGCCCGCAACGGCTCGGTGCCTGCCTTGGGGTTGATTGGCCGGTGCCAACTCGTCCCGGCAGACACACCGATTACCACGTTAGCATGACGACCTACGCGGATCGTACGGACGCTTGGAGCTGGAGGGGCCGCGACGGCACAAGGGACCTAGCCCGCCGGGGGAGACCCCGATGGAACCGTGGCAGGACGTGAGTTTCATAAGGGTTACGTCGCGCGCGGCACCTCCGGAAGACGAATGTGGGCGAACAGGCGGCAACCGACTGTGATGTGCTTCTCACCACCGGTTCAGGTGTCAGATCAGCAGAGTCCGCACGGGGCACCCGAAGCGGGGCAACCCCACCGCACGGCTCATGAGGTCAGGCCGCGCTAACCAGTGCGGATAAGGTAAGTGGCCCTAGTGGAGATCACTGTACGGTAGCCACATGAATGTGGCGGATCGCGTTACTGTTTACTTGGATCTCAACCACTGGTACGCGCTCGGGGCGGCGAAGGCTGGCAGTCCGCGGTGGCCAGAGCACATTGATGTGCTTCAACTGCTTACGGAGCTTGTTGACGAAGGCAAGCTCGCTCTCCCGCTGTCATCTGTGCACTACATGGAACTTGCCGAGTACCCCCGTGACAATCAGCGCGAGGAAGCGGCAAATGTCTTGCGATTTTGTCCAGGTTCCGAACCATGACGTCAACTAGAAAGATTATCGCTGAAGAACTCGCGCTCAGCCTGAATAAGCGATTCGGGAGGCCCGCCTTTCCGGTCAAAGTGAGAAGGTTTGGCACAGGTGTTGCGTTCGCGCTTGAGTGCGAGGAGAAAGGATTCAGGCTCACTGGCGGCACGGCCGACGATCGCGCCAACCTCGAAGCTTAGCTTGGCAGATCTATCGTCCAGTGGGAGGCCGAGATTGGGCCGCCGAGTATGAGCTGTTGAGACAACCTCTAGAGAGTTACCGGGATCAGATCCCTGATTACGATCCCTATGCGGCGAGACGCCTGGCAGACGAGGAACTCGAGAGCTTCAATGTGATGCTCAATACTCTCCGGACCAATTCTGAAGCGGCTTAACGGCCTGTTCACCCATGGATAGACCAGATGAGCTGGGCGGCTTGGCGCCATCGGCGGGCTGAGCCAGCGGAAGGATTCATGGAGGACCCTGGGACATCGGGGGTCCCGGCCGTCAGGCCGTGCCGGTGTCTGACGGGGTGCAATGAATCGAGCCGGCTGTGCGTGTAGCGAAGGTGAAGCAAGACCAGCGCGAGTTCACGGAGTTTTACGAGGCTGCCTGTGATGAGTGCCTGCGGATCGTCTGGCTCAGCGTCGGTAGCCGGGAGCTTGCTGAGGATCTGGTGGCCGAGGCCTTCACCCGGGCGTGGCTGTCCTGGCCCAAGGTCCGCGGGCTTGACCAGCCGCGGGCGTGGGTGGTGCGTGTCGCGCTGAACGCGCACGTGTCGTGGTGGCGGCGCCGCCGCCGCGAGGTTGCGCTGGACAGCCATGACACCGCGGCGGCGGCCAGCCCGTATCCGGCCCTGGATATGTCAGTGCTGGCGGCGCTGCGGCGGCTGCCGGCCCGGCAGCGGGACGTGATCACGCTCCGGCTGCTGCTGGATCTGGACACGGCCAGCACGGCGCGGATCCTCGGCATGCCTGCCGCGACGGTGGCTTCCCACCTGCACCGCGGCCTGGCCGTCTTGCGCCGCGAGATCCCATCCTTCGATGACCAGAGGAGCTGACGAGATGAACGACGACACGACCCTTTCGGTGGTCAGGGATCGCCTCAGCCAGGCACGCGACTGCCTGTCCGCGGAGCACATGAACACCCCGGCCAGCGCCATTATCGCCGGGGCACGCAGGCGGCGGATGCGCCGCGGGCTATCCGCGGCGGCTGCTGGCTGCGCCACGGCCGGCCTCGCCGTGATCTTGATTCTGGCCCTGCCGTCAGGAAACCCGGCCCGGGCGGTGCACGTGCACCTGGCCGCCGCCTGGTCGGTGGACACCAACAGCAACGGCACGGTCACCATCACCGTCCGTCAGCTGACACACGCCGCGCAGCTGGAGCGCGCGCTGGCGCAGGCCGGGGTGCCTGCGGTGGTCACCCCTGGCGAAATGTGCCTCAATACGCAAAACGAAAATGCGCTGTTCCGGAGCCGGGCGCTGCGCAGCGGGGGCCCGGGGGTGGTCGTGACCCGATCAGCGATTCCCGCCGGCACCAAGCTGCTGTTCAGCCTCATCTACTCGCAGGGCAAGGTCATCGGCTTCGGCTGGGGCCTGGTCCACAACGGCGCCCCGCTGCACTGCGTCTCCGCCAAGAACGACCACCTCTACTACTCCTCGTCCGCACCGGCACCGCAACCGTGAGGTGCGGCCAGTGGTCTGCCAGCCGGACGAAATCCCCGGTCAGCTGAAAGCGGCAGGCTGCTGCCAGAGGTCAGTGAGCCTGTTCAGGCTTTTCCTGATCGTGGAGTGGCTCAGCAAAGCCGACCGATCACGGACGGCGTGCCGGCGTGGCGAGCTCGGGTGGGTCTCCGGGCCGCTGCCCGGCGCAGTGCACGACCTGACCACAGCCCGGATCTGGGGCATCATCCGCCAGCTGGCCGCCGCCGGGCTGATCACGCTGGCCGACAAGGGCTACCACGGCGTCGGCGCCCCCTTCCTAACTCCCTACCGCAGACGGAACAAGCCCGCCTCGCAAAAGGAAGCCAACCGCACCCACGCCCAGCTACGATCCCCCGGCGAACGCGCCAACGCCCAGCTGAAAACCTGCACATCCTGCGCAAGCTCGGCTGCTGCCCCTGGAAGGCCGGGCAGCTGGCCAAAGCCATCCACGTCCTCCAGGCCCGCGAGATCGCCGGATGAAACTGGATGACTTGTCCGCCCGGCCGGGTAGCCCATCCTTGATCCAGTCGTCCACGGCTTTGCGGAGCCAGATGTCCTGGTGCCCGCCTCGGCCTCCTCCTGGATGCGCTCCAGTCCGGCCGGCATAGCGGTCTTTGTCCGGCCGGGCACCTTGCGGACCCGGCGCTTGCCTTTGACCTTGCCGTGGCCGATCGCACCGCGCCAGCGACCGGAGCATGTCCGGTGGAACTGGGTGTCCCGGCAGGCAGTGTCCCCTGCGGTGCTCGAAAGTGACTGAGCCCTCAGCCCGCGATCAACGTGCCACAACCTCGGAAAGTAGGTAAATCCGATGTGACCCACAAAGTGACCCACGAGATCAAAGAGCCGACCGGATGGCGGTCCGATCGGCTCTTTCTATGCCTCTGACCTGCATAAACTTGGTGGGCGCTACAAGATTTGAACTTGTGGCCTCTTCCGTGTCAGGGAAGCGCTCTCCCGCTGAGCTAAGCGCCCGCGAGGCGGAAGCGGGAATCGAACCCGCGTACAGGGCTTTGCAGGCCCTTGCCTAAGCCACTCGGCCATTCCGCCATCAGCGAAGCCCCCCTGGGGAACCCGCTGCTGGTACCGAAGAGCCGTGCGGACCGTCGGCTCGCGGGACGGCGTCCGGCACCTCCGAGCGGACGACGGGATTCGAACCCGCGACCCTCACCTTGGCAAGGTGATGCTCTACCAGCTGAGCCACGTCCGCACCCACCGGATCTCGCCGGCGTGCGTTTCAGAACTGTAGCCGATCCTGCCCCGTCGGCAAACTCAACCACCCCCGGAACGGGGATGCAGCGGGGCCTCCGGCGGCCCGGCCAGCGATCTTCGCCCGTCATACTTCGATGGAGGACGAACAGTACCCGGCATACCCTCGATGTATGCCTGCAACCATCAGCACCCAGCCACCCAGCAGCTACGCGGCGGACATCGCGCCGGTCGCCGCGCTGATGGCCGACCCGGCCCGGGCCGCCATGCTCGGCGCCCTGCTGCATGGGCACGCGCTGGCCGCCGGTGAGCTCAGCCAGGTGGCCGGGGTAAGCCCGGCCACCGCCAGCGCTCACCTGGCCAAGTTGCTCGACGGCGGCCTGGTCGCCGTGACCAGGCAGGGCAGGCACCGTTACTACCGGCTGGCCGGCCACGAGGTGGCGAACGTGCTCGAGGTGCTCGCCCAGATCAGCCCGGTCAAGCCGGTGCGGAGCCTGCGCCAGTCGCGCGAGGCGGACGCGCTGGCCCAGGCCAGGACCTGCTATGACCACCTGGCCGGGCGGGCCGGAGTGGCACTATTCGACGCGTTCTTGCGGCAGGGAATCCTTACCGGTGGCGGCATCGGCAAGGCCGCCGCGTACGAGGTGACCGTCGGGGGCAAGGACAAGCTCGCCGAGTTCGGGATAGATGTGTCCGAGATCCGGCAAGCCCGGCGCAGGTTCGCCGGTGCCTGCCTGGACTGGACGCAGCGCCGTCCGCATCTGAACGGGGCGCTCGGCGCGGCCGTCACCACCCGGCTGCTGGATCTCGGCTGGATCGAGCGCGGGCCGTCCAAGCGGGCGGTCCGGGTCACTGAGGCGGGGCAGGACGGGCTCGCCGCCACGTTCGGGTGGTCGGTACAGGACGGGGAGCCCACCGCCGGGGCGGCCTGAGGGCCCGCACCGGTCTTAGGGTCTCGCACCGGGACGGCAGGGGTCCGCACCGGCTCGGTTCGCCGGGCCGGACTTCCCGGTGCGGAAGTGGCAGGCTTCAGGCATGCGAACTGTGATCGTCAACGGCGACGCCCTCACCGTGCAGGATGTGATCGATGTCGGCCGCGGGGAAGCCCGCGCCGAGCTCGGGCCGGGCGTGCCGGCCCGGATGGAGTCCAGCCGCGCCGTCGTGGCTGCGGCCATCGCGGGCGACGCCCCGGTGTACGGGGTGAACACCGGGTTCGGCGCCTTGGCCGACACCCAGGTGGGCGAGCAAGACCTGGAAAGGCTGCAGGGCGCGATCGTGGTCTCGCACGCCGCCGGGGTCGGCGGGCCGCTCGATGACGCCGCGGTCCGGGCGATCCTGCTGCTGCGGGCCAGGACGCTCGCGGCCGGCTACTCGGGCGTCCGGCCGGCACTCCCGCGGCGCCTGCTGCAACTGCTCGAGCTCAACCTGCTTCCGGTCGTTCCGGGCAAGGGGTCGGTGGGGGCCTCCGGGGACCTGGCCCAGCTCGCGCACCTGGCCCAGCCGCTGATCGGCGAGGGCCGGCTGCGCGGGCCGGGTGACGGGCCCGATGGCCGGCCGGCCGCGGAGGTGCTCGCCGAGCACGGCATCGAGCCGCTGCGGCTCGCGCCCAAGGAAGGGCTGTCGCTGGTCAACGGGACCGAACCGATGCAGGCGCTGCTGGCGTTCTCGGTACATGAAGCCGCGCTGCTGGTCCAGGCCGCCGACGTCGCCTGCGCGCTGTCGGTGGAGGCGCTGCTCGGCCATGACCGGCCATACGACCAGCGCGTGCAGGCACTCCGGCCGCACCCGGGCCAGCTGGCCAGCGCCGCCAACCTGCGCGCTCTGCTGGCCAACTCGGCGCTGATGGCCAGCCACCGCACCAGCAGGCACGCGGTGCAGGATGCCTACTGCCTGCGGTGCGCGCCGCAGGTCCACGGCGCCGTGCGCGACGTGCTCGGCTTCGCCCGCGGGGTGCTGGAGACCGAGCTCGGCTCGGTGGTCGACAACCCGGTCATCGCGGATGACGGCGAGGTGATGATCAGCGGGAACTTCCACGGCGAACCGCTGGCCTTCGCCGCCGACATGCTGGCCATGGCCCTTGCCGAGCTGGCCAGCATCAGCGAGCGGCGGGTGGACCGGATGCTGGACCCGGCGTTCTCCCGCGGCCTGCCCCCGTTCCTGGCGCCGGACGCGGGCACCAACTCGGGCTTCATGCTCGCCCAGTACACCGCGGCCTCGCTGGTCAGCGAGAACAAGGTGCTCGCCCATCCGGCCAGCGTGGACACCATCCCGACGTCGGGGAAGCAGGAAGATCACGTGTCCATGGGCTGGACGGCGGTGCGGAAACTGCGCGACGTGGCCGCCAACGTCCGCGCCTGCCTGGCCGTGGAGATCCTGTGCGCGGCACAGGGCATCGACCTGCGGCTGGACATTGCCCCGCCGAGTGCCGCGACGGCAGCCGCGCACGGAACGGTGCGAGCACAGGTTCCGCGCATGGATGTCGACCGGGAGGTAGCCGGACAGATAACCATCGTGAACGCGCTGATTCCTGAAATCTGCGCGTCGTCGGCTGAACAATGCGGCGGGCTGCGCTAGCGTCATCCCCGTGGCGGTATGGATAAACGGGACCCTGGTTCCCGATGATGAGGCACGGATCTCGGTCTTCGACCACGGGCTGGTCACCGGCGACGGCGTGTTCGAGACGGTCAAGGTCGTCAACGGCGTGCCGTTCGCGCTGAGCCGGCACCTGGCCAGGCTAAGCCGCTCGGCGACCGGGCTTGGCCTGGCAGCGCCCGATCTGGACCAGATCAAGATCGGCGCCATGGCCGTGATCGTGGCGTCGGGCAAGCTCGAACTGGCCCGGATGCGGATCACGGTGACCGGCGGGATCGCGCCGCTCGGCTCCGAGCGGGGCGGTTCCCCGCTGACCGCGATCGTGGCCCTCGCCGAGGCGAAGGCGCCCGCGCCCTGGGTCGACGTGGTGACCGTGCCCTGGCCGCGCAACGAGCACGGCGCGCTGTCCGGCCTGAAGACGACGTCCTACGGGGAGAACGTCCGGGCGCTCGCCTACGCCGGCGAGCACGGGGGCAGTGAGGCGATCTTCCCGAACACGGTGGGGGACCTGTGCGAGGGCACGGGAACGAACGTTTTCGTCGTGTCCCAGGGGCGGCTGGTGACCCCGCCGCTGTCGGCCGGCTGCCTGGCCGGGGTGACCAGGGCCCTGGTGATCGAATGGTCGGGAGCCACCGAGGCGGATATGCCGCTGACCGCGCTGGCCGAGGCGGACGAAGCGTTCCTAACCGGGACAACCAGGGACGTGCAGCCAATTCGCTGCGTGGACGGCATGCCGCTGGCCGCCGCTCCGGGCCCGGTCACCAGAAAGGCGGCCGAGGTGTTCGCAATGCGGTCGGCCGAGACTCCTGATCCGTAATAGCCCGAATTAGCCGGGCTCCGGCTGCCGGCCAGCCGAGCCCATCACCATGGAATGACTCCCTGTGCCGCAAACATCCGGTTGCGGCATCCGGGAGTATTAGGCGCGCCAGAGCAGTTCGTCGAGTTCGCTGTCGATGTTGATGAAGTCGCTCTCGTGGCCTGCAGCAATGACCCTGTAGGTCCTGTTCAGGAAGTCTGCGATCGACATCATCGGCGCCTCGAAGTGCGCCTGGCCGAATGGGGAGGACAGCGCGATGTTCAGCACGCCAATCCCATGGACCTCACCCGGCCATACCTGGACGTCGCCGTCGCCCGCAGGGCGGGCCAGGCCCGCGGAAAGCAGGTCCCTGGAGAAGATCCACTCGACCGGGTCGTCCGCGCCGACGTGGAATGCCATGCGTATTGCATAAGGGTCGCCGGCGCTGTAACAGAGGCTGGCCACAAGTGGAACAGCCCCGTGCTCGGGAACCACAAGACTGAGCCCGAGCTGGGCTGAGACGGTAGCGCCGGTGTTCATCATGGGGCCATGCCTTTGCCTTGTCGTGTCCCGGATTGCCGGGCTTCATGAATAGTGCGTCGCACCGTGACTTTTGGCGCGCGCTGGTACCGCGAAAATCCCGATCCCACTACTAAGATTCCGCGATATGGGCTGCTCGTAACCTCGGTCACCGATCAACAAACCCGCCATGACCAGGTCAAACACTTCTCGAAATAAAACACCGTTTTGCTCTCTCCGTCATCCCATGACCAGGCACAACGCAGTGTGACGTTCGTCTCACTGGGGTTCGAAAGTCTATCTCGATCTGCGGCCGCTGGCGGCCGGCTTGCACAGGGATGGGGGCTCCCGCGAGCGTTCGCCGGGGTTAGATGCCTCTTAGCAGAACGCTGATGGTTGCCATGTTACGGAAGTTGATGCGTCAATGTCCCGATATATGAGTGTTTTGCGACGCTGACTGGATGAGATTTCGGGTGAGCCGTGCCCCAATGCGCGCTAGCGTCCCGCTAGCGGATAGCGCCGTGATAAAGCCCGATAGCGCGGACACCGCGACCTCGATCGCCCCGGGGCGTCTCCCGGTGCCTAACAGAACGCCACGAACCGCTGCAGTGTTACGCGGCGGGCCGCGTAGGCAGCGATGTTCCCGGCAAAACGGACCCGTGCGGACTGCGGCGTTCCCGGAGGCGGGCCGCCTGGGCTGCGATGTTCCCGGCAGGACGGATCCGGGCCGGCTGCGGTAGTTCCCGGCAGGACGGATCCGGGCCGGCTGCGGTAGTTCCCGGCAGGACGGATCCGGGCCGGCTGTGGTGTTCCCAGTGGAACGGGCCCGCGTCGGCGGGCGATGTTGCCGGGGACGGGCCGGCGTGGCCGCGAGATCGTGGCGCCGGCTCGGCATGCGCTAGTCTGTTTTTCGCCCCTGAGCGCCGGGATCCGGTGCGCGGGCGCGGGCGATTGGCTCAGCGGGAGAGCGCCTCGTTCACACCGAGGAGGTCACTGGTTCGATCCCAGTATCGCCCACCCAAGTTCTTACACGTCAGCGACCTGAAGCAGGCCCTCGCCGCTCCGCGCCTACGGGTTGGGAGCCAGACGGGAGCCGATCTTGGGCGGTATGGTCCGTTCCGCCGCCAGTAGAGCGTCCAGGACCGGGGCGACAGAGTATGAGGACAGCCGGTTGTGCTCACGGAGCACGTCCTTCCCAGCGCTCTTGTAAATCAGCCTTCAGATAGGCGCGCATGGCCGGGGTGACATGCCCGCAGACGCCGCAAATGCCGGGGATCTCGTGGCCCATGCGCTCAGATCGCAGCAGGTCGGATACCCCTCCTCCAGCTGTCCGGGACCTGGTCGAGGAGCTCAAGTCGCTGGACTTCGAGGTCGGCCTGCGGAGCGCGAAGCTACGGACGTGCCGACGATGAAAGTGCTCTTGACCTGGGACGATTGTGCTGCGAGCTCATGGCTACGAAGCTTACGCATTGCCGGTGGTCTTGAGGGGTAGGCCTACGTGCAGCACGCCTTCTGGGTCGTGCTCGGCACCCTGTCGGTGCTCCGGACCAGTGCGGCCGCCACCGGATCCACCGCCATGCGCGCGCTGGCGGGGACAATCGCAGGCTTCGTGATCGGCCCCGCGCTCCTGCTGGCGATCGGCACCAACCCGGTCGCGCTGTGGATCGCGTTCCCGCTCGCCGTCCTCGTCGCCGGGTACACGCCGGGCACCGCGCCGTTCGCCGCCGGGCAGGCCGCCTTCACCATCACCGTGGTCGTGCTGTTCACCTGCTCATCCCGGCGGGCTGGAGGGTGGGCTTGCTGCGGGTGGAAGACGTCGCCATCGGCTGCGCGGTCAGCCTCGTGGTCGGCTACCTGTTCTGGCCGCGGGGCATCGCCTCGGTCGTCGGCGACAATCTCTCCGACGGCTTCCGCTGCGGCGCCCGTTACCTCGGTGAGGCGGTCAGCTGGGCACTGGGCGAGCAGCCGCACCGGCCTGATCGCGCGGATGTCGCGATCGCGGCCGGCCTCCGGCTGGATGACGCGCTCCGTGGCTACATGACCGAGCAGGGCACCAAGCGGCTCGCGAAGAGCGACCTGGGGGCCCTGGTGTTTGCCGCAATGCGGCTGCGGCTCACCGCGCATTCGATAGCCAGCCTGCCGACCAGGGCCCAGCGGCACTCCGACGACGCCGGCGTGCACGCCGCGCTCGGGCGGCAGCTCGGCGGCATCCTCGGGTTCTACGGGGATCTCGCGGCTGAAGTCGCCAGACCGCCGAGTCGGCACGCGCCGATGCCGGACCCGGTCGAACCGCTTGTCTGAGAAATATGCCCGGCCCGCCCGGCTGACCCACCGATGACTTGGGATGTCGCTGAAGGGGGTAGTGAGTGCTCATCCGGCAAGCGGAGGGGACGATGGACGGTCTGCCGATCGGCGACTACGCGCTGCTCTCGGACTGCCGCACCGCCGCGCTGGTGAGCCGTGAGGGTTCGGTGGACTGGCTGTGCTTCCCGCGGTTCGACGCGCCGTCGGTGTTCTGCCGCCTGCTTGACCCGGCCGGCGGGCATTTCGCCATCAGGCCCGCAGGCGAATTTCAGGCAAGCCGCCGGTACGTGGATCAGACGATGGTCTTGGAGACCACCTTCACCGGTGCGGGCGGCACTGCCGTGCTGACCGACGCCCTAACGGTCGGCCGCAACGAGCGCGGCCACGACCTGGGTGAAGACTCCCCGAGCATGCTGGCCCGCCGGCTTGCTTGCACCGACGGTGAGATCGAGGCCGAAGTCGTCTACGCACCCAGGCCGCAATACGGGGACATCCGCCCCCGCTTGGTTCCGGTCGCCGGCGGGATCGCTGCATCGGGCGGCGCCGAACCGCTGCTCTTGGTCACCTCGGTCCCCTTCGAGGTCGACAGCGTGATCGCGACCGCCCGGATCCGGCTGGCCGCCGGTGAGGCCGCCGTCTTCGTGGTCGCCCATGGGATGGCCGCTTCGCCACAGCCCACGTGGAGCGCGGATCACGTCGCTGCCCGGCTGGACGACACGGTGGCGGGCTGGCAGTCCTGGTCGGCGATACACCAGAGTTACGACGGCCCCTGGCGGGAGCTTGTCCTGCACTCCGGGCGAGTGCTGCGTGCGCTGACGTTCGCGCCTACGGGCGCTATCGTGGCGGCGCCGACGACCTCGCTGCCGGAGACCGTTGGCGGTCAGCGGAACTGGGACTACCGCTACACCTGGGTGCGGGACGCCAGTCTGACGCTGCACGCACTATGGGTGGCGGCCTGCCCGGACGAAGCGCAGGAGTTCTTCGCATTTCTCGCTGATGCAGCGGCATCGCAGCTGGAACGAGGCGATGAGCTGCAGATCATGTTCGGTGTAGGCGGCGAGCTTGACCTGTCCGAGCGGGAACTGCCGCATCTGACCGGCTGGCGCGACAGCCGACCGGTCCGGGTCGGCAACGCCGCATGGCTCCAGCGGCAGCTTGATGTCTACGGTGAGCTGCTCAGCGCCGCGCTGCGGCTCATCGACCAGCTCGGCGAGATGAACCCGGCGACCCAACGGTTTCTGGCCGCAGCCGCGGACACAGCAGCAAGTCGCTGGCGCGAGAAGGACCAGGGAATCTGGGAGATCCGCGGCGAGCCGCGAGACTACCTGTACTCCAAGCTCATGTGCTGGGTGGCGCTGGACTGTGCGATTTCCCTGGCCCGCAACCTCAGCGCGGAAGATCGGGTTCCTGCCTGGGCGGCCACCCGTGACGAGATCCGCTCCGCGATTCTGGAGCGCGGCTGGAACGAGCAGGTCGGCGCGTTCACGCAGGCATTCGGCAGCCAGGACCTCGACGCCTCGAGCCTCATGCTGGCCATCACCGGATTTCTGCCCGCAGATGACCCGCGGATGCGCGCGACGATCGAAGCCACCGCGCACCGGCTCACCGATAAGCGCGGCCTGGTGTACCGGTACCTGAGCCACGACGGACTGCCGGGTGACGAGGGCACCTTCTTGCTGTGCACGTTCTGGCTAGCGGAGGCACAAGCCATGGCCGGCGACGTCGAGGCAGCCACCGCAACCTTCGAGCGCGCCGTTGCATCCATCAATGATGTCGGGCTGCTCGCAGAAGAGGTCGATCCGCGCACCGGCGAGATGATCGGCAACTTCCCCCAGGCATTCAGCCACATCGGCCTGATCAGCGCCGCCTGGGCCATCAGCGAGGCCCAGGTGCGCACTGGGCGTACTTAGTTCGGCAGGAGGGCTTGGTGCAGCAGTAACCTGCCGTTACGGCGGCGCCGCTGCGCCTGGCCGCACTCGGAGCATCACCCGGCCCGAGCGTCGCTGGTCACTGGCCTGGTGCTGGCTGTTATCGCTCTCCGGTGTCGCCTCGTGGGTGCTGCCGCCAAGCGTCATGTTCATCGGCGTGAGCGCGCTGATACTGGTGCTATGACTGAGACCGAGTCCCTGATCGCCGAAGTCCGCCAACTGCGTGCCGACGTCGCCCGGCTGCACACCGCGGTGCTTGTGCGGCACAGCTGGATGAGCCTGTTCTTCAAGAACCTGTCGACCAACCCGTACACCCAGTACAAGGTCCACATGTGGGGCGCGATCTACTGGCTGATCAACTTCCCGCTGATCTGCTGCCTGTTCTTCTTCACACCCGCACTGTGGGTCAAGCTCGGCATCTTCATCACGCTGATTTACTCGATCTACTCCAACCTTGCGACCGACTACGGCGCCATGTCGGCGGCCGAGGCAGCGTTCGGGGAACCGCAGCCGCCGCCGATCCCACTTGAGCCGCCGCCGCCTCTGCCGCAGATATGAAGCGGCGCAAGCCTCCCGAAGGCGCCCGATTGCCCCTTACCGGCCTTAGACGATTCTCGTCAGCCAGGCTGGCCAGTCGTAGTCTTTAACCCATGGTGGGGGGTTCTGACTGGCATGCCGCCGCTCTCGGCGACTTGGCCGAACGGTGGCAGGACCTGGCCCGGCACGACGTCAACTCGACGGCCGTGCTCCTGCCCGCGCCGCCGCGCTGGGGACGGACACATCTGCTGAACGAGTTCGCCGCGCTGGTTGAGGACGACGAGGCGGCCAGCATCGTCGTTCGCGTTCCTGGTGCGGGCCTGCCCGACGGGCTCGGTCTACAGGCGATGGCGCTGCGGAACCTGTTCCGCGAAGCGCGGGTCAGGCCTCGGATTGCCGAACTGCTGGGAACAGACTGGCTGGGTGGCGTTACCCCGCTCGCCTCCAATGCGGCTGGCTTGTTCGCGTCTCCGCTGGCCACACTGGTCGGGTTGCTCTTAGCCAGTGCCGACGTGGGTGCCGCAGGCCGGGTATGGGATGACAGTCTGGCTGGTCAGGATGGTTTGGTCGGCCGAGTGGCCCGGGCCGTCGCGTCGGTGTCGGTGTCGGTGCCGGTGGTCGTGATCATCGATGATGCCGACCGGCTGGAACCGGATCTGGCCGTGGCCCTGGTTGAGAACCTGGTCGAGCGCCATAACGGGCAGGTGCTGGTCGTAGCCGCGGTGAACCCTGACGGGGAGCTGATACCGGCCCTTAGCTCGCGGGCGAGGTACGGGCTGACTGAGGGCCGGGTGCGGGCGGTGGATGCTGGCCCGAGCATGGACTATCAAGCCCGGGTTGACCTGGCTCACCGGCTGTGCCCGAACCTGCCGCGGGCCGCCACCCGCCGGATCGGGCAGCGGACACAGGCATTCGCGGACGTGTTCGCCGCGGCATCGGCACAGCGGCTGGCTGAACTGGACGCCCACGCTGATGATGCCGCCATCGCCGCAACGGTCGATGCGGTGGTCGATGCTCAGGCCATTCGGGCACCATCGAAGCTAGCGGTGGTGCTGGCCTGGGCCGGAGGCATCATGCACGTCCGGCAGGCTGAGCGCGCCGTCGAGGTCCTGGGTGACGGAGGACCTGCCGATGAACCGGATGTGATCGGCTTTGAGGGCCTGATCCGGCTGGCCGACCCGGCCTCTCCTCGGCTCGCCGAGCGGGTACGCGCCCTGGCCGACGGCAAGCGGCGGTCTATGGCCGAGATCGTGCTCGACACAGCCCTTGAGATCGGCGGCGATCCTGATGCCGGGCTGGTGGACAAGGTGGTGGCCTGGCAAGCCGCGCACCGGATACGTGCCGATGTGCAGCGCCGCGCGCAGCTGGTGGCCATGCAGGGCCAGCTGGTGCGCGGCTGGGAAGAGCTGGATGATGCCGCCGCTGCCTATCAGGTGGCCGCAGCGGCTCTGGCCGGACTTCCAGCCAGCGGGTCCGGCCAGCGGCCGACGCCAGAACAGGATGATTTGTCGGCAGCCGTGCTGCGGCTGGCGCGGAGCCGGCAGCCACAACAGCCCGACCCGCTGATTGACGCGACGGTCACGGCAGTGGCGGCCGGCGGCGCGATGTTCGGGCTGGAAGCCCGCATCTGGGCCGCCATTGACCTGCTGGGTCAGCCGGGCGAGCGCGACTGGGCGCTGGAGCTGACCGGCCAGATCACCGCGGAGCTGAGCCAGCGCAACGAGCTGGGCGCGGTGGGCAACCGGTGGCGTCTGCTGCTGGCCTTTCATGCCGGGCGGGCTGGCTATCCCGCGGCCGCCCAGCAGCTTCTTGCCCCGATGCTCAACGCACCGGACGCCCCCGGGGAAGAGGACTCCGCGCGAGCGGTGCAGTACGCGGTCGGCGGGCCAGGGGCGGACACCAGGTTGCAGATCGCCGGGCTTGAAGCGGAGCTGGCCGTGTTGCCACCAGATGCCGACGATGACCGTCTGCGCGTACATCATGCCCTGGCGGCTGGTTATGCCCAGCTGGGCGACTTTCGCCATGCCCTGCCTCACGGCCAGCAAGAACTACCACTACGCCGCCGCGTCCAAGGCGCCGACCACCCCGACAGTCTGATCACCCGCAGCAACATCGCGCACTGGACCGGGCAGTGCGGGGATCCGGCCGGGGCGCTGCGGTTGCTGCGGGAGCTGCTGCCGGACCAGGAACGGGTCTTGGGCCCAGACCATCCCGACACTCTGGGCATCCGCAGCAACATCGCGTACTGGACCGCGCGATGCGGGGACCCGGCCGGGGCGCTGCGGCTGCTCCGGGAGCTGGTGCCGGATGTGGAGCGGGTTCTGGGCCCAGACCATCCCGTTGCCCTGACCACCCGTAGCGACATCGCATTCCGGGCGGGCGAGTGCGGGGATCAGCCCGGGGCGCTGCGGCTGTTCCGGCAGTTGCTGCCGGACCGGGAGGGGGTCCTGGGCCCGGACCATCCCGACACGCTGACGACCCGCAGCAACATCGCGTCCTGGACCGGGCAGTGCGGGGATCCGGCCGGGGGACTGCGGCTGCTCCGCGAGCTGCTGCCCGACCAGCAGCGGGTCTTGGGCCCAGACCATCCCGACACCGTGACCACCCGTGGCAACATCGGGCACTGGACCGGGCGATGCGGGGACCCGGCCGGGGCGCTTCAGCTGTTCCGGCAGCTGCTGCCCGACCAGCAGCGGGTCCTGGGCCCAGGCCATCCCGACACTCTGGTCACCCGCAGCGCCATCGCGTCCTGGACCGGGCAGTGCGGGGATCCGGCCGGGGCGCTGCGGCTGTTCCACGAGCTGCTGCCGGACCAGGAGCGGGTCTTGGGTGCAGACCATCCCGACACCCTGACCACCCGCGGCAACATTGCGTCCTGTACCTGGCAGTGCGGGGACTGGGCCGGGGCGTCGCGGCTGTTCCGAGAGCTGCTGCCGGACCGGGAGCGGGTCCTGGGCCCAGAGCATCCCGACACGGTGACCACCCGGCGTGCTATCGAACGACTCGATGCACCGGAGGGCTGACGGCGCTGGCGGCCCGGACGGCTATCCGGGCGGGTACGCCAGGCATGAGCCCTCCGTCGTGGCGCGCGACCTTCCCCGGTGCTACCGCCAGCCTCAGCTGCCGCTGGGCCAGGGCGCGGGCCGCCTCCTCCAGGAGCATGAGCATCCATGCCTTGCCCGGGCAGACGTGCACCCCCGCGCCGAAAGCCAGGATGGCCCGGCGCGGCCGGTGCAGGTCGTAGCGGTCGGGGTCCGGTGTGCGGGTCTGGTCGTGTTCCGCGTCGGCGATCATCGGAACCACGACCGAGCCGGCCGGGATGACCCGGTGCCCGGCCTGGATCGGGTGGGCGTTGACGCCCGGCAGCGCGAACGGGAAGTGACAATTCCTGCGCAGGTGCTCCCAGACGGCGGCCGGCACCAGGTCGGGGTTGTCCCGGCACTGATCAAGGACATCCGGCAGGCACAGCGCCTCGAACGCCATGGCCTCCAGGATCGGGAGCGCGGAGGGGAACCCGCTGAAGACCGGCTGGAGCGTGCCGTACACCTCTGCTGCGTCCAGGCCGGCCCGGTCCAGGGCGGCCACGGCCCGCGAGATAAGCCCCGGGTCCGGTGACCGTCCGGCCCGCTCGGCTCGTGCCCGATCGGTGCGCATCCGGGCCACGACCGGAGCGCAGAAGGCGCGCAGGTCTTCCTGTCCCTGCCTGATCGACGCGTGATCACGCGGGGAGAGCACCGGCCCGTTCGCCACCTCGGTCAGCTCCCGCAGGCAGGCCCACTGGCCGCCGTCCACGCCCGTGGTGATGGCGACGGCCTCGGCCACCAGGGGCTCGCAGAACCCGGTGACCAGGTCGGCGTCGCCCAATCCGCGCTGCAGGCCGGCGGCCAGTTCCCCGGCCCGGGCCCGGACTCCCGCGCGCCAGGGCTCGACGCTGTCCCGGGTGAAACCCGGGTTGATCGCGGCCCGGATCCGCTTCGCCTGGTCGCCGTGCCTGCGGAGCAGGCTCTGGTCGTGCTGGCACGTGCTCCCGGACAGGGCGTAGTGCCTGGGCACCGCGCTGAGATCACGCCAGGCCGGATTTCTCAGCCCCTCAAGGACCAGCCTCCACGTCCGCAGCGGGTAGACCTGCGCCCCCCGGGTGCTGCCGGGGACACTGATCACCGCTGCGTCCTGGTCGCCCACAATTCACAAAGTAACTAATCGTGCCGCGTACGGACAGGGGTCAGGGCCCCGGCGGCGAGCGCTGCTCAGTGCCCGGGGGCCGGCACGTCGCCGGGGACCGATGCGTCGCCCGGGGCCGGCGCGTCGCCCGGCGCCGGCCCGGTGCGCGACGCCGGTGCGTCGCCGGGGGCCGATACGTCAAGCTGC
>Ga0335074_10002133_pt1 | contig 26910 bp, 31 predicted proteins | sample Lox_Sample_23_FD_206715 | JGI IMG/M metagenome (GOLD analysis project Ga0335074, IMG submission 206715) | Soil microbial communities from Loxahatchee National Wildlife Refuge, Florida, United States - Lox_Sample_2.3 | ecosystem: Environmental > Terrestrial > Soil > Wetlands | place: USA...
TCAGGCTCGGCGTCGTCTGTGCTCGCCTCCGCTCCGGGGGCGTCGCCGGGCGCCGCGCTCGCCGGGAACGCGACGGGCGTGCGGGCGAATCCGGCCACCGCCGCGGGGGTCTCGTCGTCGGCCGCGGCTTCGTCGGCCGGTGCCTCGTTTGTCTCGGCGTACGCCGGCGTCTCGTCGGTCTCGTCGTCCTCGTCGGCCTGGTCGATGATCACGGCATCCGGGTCGACGACCTCGCCCTCTTCCCCGCGCTCCGCCGTCGCGCGATCGTTACCCAGATCGGAGGAGTCGGAGCGTTCCTCATCGTCTTTTTCTTTTTCCTGGTCTTCCGGAGTGCTGACCTCAGCCTGGTCGGCGGGCTCGGGGAAACGCCCGGAGCTTACGACCGTCCCCTGGATCTCCTGCGCTTCAGCGTCGTTGGTCATGGTCCCTCTTTTCGCCGCCGACCTGATCATGTCGGACTTGCACCGCTGTGAACGGCCTTCCACTACCGGGCCGCGGACGGGCTAAACCGGAGCGCGGCCGCTCAGCGGCGCGAGTCGCGGCTCTGCGGCTGCTGCGCTGCGCCGTCAGAGGGCAATGTGGCCTGGTCACGGCCGTCAGCAGAGTTGCCGTCGGCCTCCGGCCGACGCTCGGCCTGCTGGTCTCTGCTCTCGCCGTGCGCGGTCATCTCGTTGAACGCACGGCGCACGGCGCGCAGGCCGCGGCTCGGCGGCACCTTCAGCGAGGCGTACGCGAACGCTCCGGCCGGGATCGGCAGCCAGAAGTTCACCAGCCGCCAGGACAGCACGCCGAGGGTCGCGACGCTGCGGGTCAGGCCGAACCCGACCAGCAGGATGGGGGTGACGGTGTCGATGATCCCGAGGCCGCCGGGCGTGAGCGGGACGGCGGCGAGGACGTTGGCGATCCCGTACGCCGCGAACAGCCCGATCGGATTCGCGTACTGGCCGAACGCGGCGATGAAGCACCACAGCGAGGCCGCGTCGAGCAGCCAGTTCATCGCCGCCCAGGTCAGCGACTCGGCCAGCTGGGCCCGGTTGCGGCCCAGGGCGCGGATCGACGCCGCGGCCTGCAGCACGATCTGCTCGAGGCGGTCGCCGCCGACCTTGGGGATCCGGTCGCCGATGGCGTGCAGGATCCGGGCCGCCCGCTTCTCGCCGCGGGTGATGCCGATCACCAGGGTCGCCATCAGGGCGATGACCACGGCCCCGACGACCGCGACGGTCTCGTACACCGGGCGGAAACCCGACAGCGGGATCGAGATCACCAGCGAGATCCACAGCAGCACGTTCAGCACCAGCGTGGAGCCCATGCCCTTGGTCGCCATCATGACGCCGACGTCGGTGCCGTCGATGCCCTCCGCGGTGAACAGCTGGTACCCGATGCCGGCGCTGCCGACCGTCCCGGCCGGGATGACGTGCGCGACCGCCGCGGCGACCAGGTCGATCCGGAACAACCGGGACAGGCTGGGGCGTCCCTTGGGCGGCAGCAGCACCCGGTTCAGCAGCGCGTAGCAGAACAGCGAGAGGCCCTCAAGGATCAGCCCGAAGACCATCCAGCCGGGGTTGAGCCGCCCGAGCAGGTAGAAGTCCCGGCTTGCCCCGACGAGCTCCGGGATCACCAGATATTCGACGATCAGGGCCAGGATGAGCAGGATCGCCAGCCGCCGTATCGGGCGCCGGGCGTTCCACAGCCGGCCGCGCCACCCCTTCCGTGGCAGCGTCCCGTTCGTGTGTTCCTGGGCGTTCTGGCTCAACTCGTGGCGCCGGTTCCCGCGATGACGGTGGTCAGAGCGTCCCCCAGGACATAGCCGTCCACCTTGGTAAAGATCTCGTCTCCGATCAGTATGACCCGGGCCCGCCGGTAGTGCGGCCGCCGACGCCCGGGCTGTCCGGTGTCGCACATGATCGGCTGCCCGGCGAGGCCGGTCTCACACATCGCTGGCCTGCGTCGGGGCCCGGCTCAGGCCTCGGCGATCGCGCTGCCGCACTCCGGGCAAACAGTGGGCGGATCGACCGGGGCGAGGTTGCCGCACGCGGCGCACACGCGACGCAGCCAGCACGCGGGGTCACCCGGGACGTCGTCCTGGCCGTCATCGGCGGGGTGGTTCCGGTTCCTCGCCGCCGCTCGCAACTGCTCGGCCAGCAGCGCCGCCTGGCTGCGTTCGGTGTCCTTGGTCGCGGTGAGCAGGGTGATCGTCCCGCGCTTGGCCGCCGCGTTCAGCCGGGTCAGGGCCCGGGCCCGGACCGGCCCGCGCAGTTCGCCGGCGTACCGCAGCCGGAACTCGGCGAAGCGCGACGGCTCGTGCCCGTACCAGCGCCGCAGTTCGTCCGACGGAGCCACGTCCTTGACCCACTCGCAGATCCCGGCCGCGTCCTTCGACAGGCCGCGCGGCCAGAGCCGGTCGACGAGGAAGCGCTGGCCGTCGCCTGGCGAGGGCCGGTCGTAGGCGCGCCGCACGCGTACCTCGGGGGTCCCGGCCATCCCGCCTCCCGGGTCAGACGAACAGCCGGCGTGTCACGATCCCGCGGCCGAGGTCGCGGCCCATCCATACCGTGAACGTGTCGCCGGCCTCGAAGTACTCGCGGGGCTCGTCGCCAACCAACACGATAGTCATGATCATGTGATCATCGTCCGACCAGCGCACATCCTCGCCGTTCCTCGTGGCCAGGGCGCAGAAGAATTTCCTCGTGCCGGTCTCGTGCCGCTGCCCGCGTACGACCAGGCGCTGGGTCAGGCCGTCCCGTATCGCCGGCGGGCTCTCGCCCTGCGGCGGGCCCAACGTCACCAGCGCCTGGAACTTGTACCGCTTCATCTCACGGACCACCCGCGTTCTTACTGCGGATACCTTCCGGATGCGACGAGATTCATCGTAGCACGATGAATCTCGGTGCCGTGATGCCGCGGCCTGGGCGTCAGGCGGTCCGGTTGACGGCGCCGAAGGTGATGAGGGCCCCGGCGAGGAACGCGGCGGCCGCGATGGCCAGGCCGATGTGCAGGCCGGGCAGGAAGGCCGTTCGCGCGTGCACCATCGAGCCCAGCAACGCGACGCCGAGCACCCCGCCGGCTTGCCGGGCCGCGTTGATGACCCCGGACGCGATACCGCCCCGGTCGGCCGGGGCCGCCTCGATGACCGAGGCCGTCGCGGCCGGCATGGTCAGGGCCATGCCGAAGCCAGCGGCCGCCATCGGCGCGACCAGCAGCAGGTACGGCGTGTGCATGCCGGCCACGACCAGGCCGAGCAGTCCCGCCCCGCCCAGCGTCAGGCCGGCCAGCATCGGCGCCCGCGGGCCCGTCCTGGCCATGATCCGCCCCGACGCGGTCGAGGCCACGATGAGCAGCCCGGCCTCGGGCAGCAGGGCCAGCCCGGTGACCAGCGCGGAGTAGCCGCGGACGTCCTGCAAGTACAGGCTCATCAGGAACAGCTGTCCGTAGAAGCCGAGGTTGATCAGCAGGCCGACCAGGCTGCCGGCCGCGAACTCCGCCCGGGTGAACAGCCGCAGCGGCAGCATCGGGTCCGCGGCCCGGGACTCGGCCCAGGCGAACCCGGCCCAGGCCGCGGCGGACAGGAGCAGGCCGGCCAGCACCGGCGGGGACGTCCAGCCCGCCTGGCCCGCTTGCACCAGTGACCAGGTCAGCAGCCCGAGTCCGGCGATGCCGAGCAGCTGGCCGCTCAGGTCGACTCCCCTGGCCCGGCGCGCGGTGGCCGGCACGGCCCGGCCCGACAGGACCAGGGCCGCCAGCGCGAACGGGAGGTTGAGGAAGAACACGCCCCGCCAGCTCCACGCGGTCACCAGCAGGCCGCCGACGATGGGGCCGCTGGCCGCGCCGATACCCGCGATCGCTCCCCAGGCGCCGAACGCGCGGGCGCGTCCGGCGCGGGTCGGGTAGGCCGCCTGCAGCAGCACCAGCGACGACGGGACCAGCAGGGCGGCGCCCGCGCCCTGTACCAGGCGCGCGGCGATCAGGAACCCCAGGCTGGGGGCCAGCCCGCAGGCGGCCGACGCGGCCGCGAAGACCACCAGGCCCGCGCCGAAGACGCGCCGGCCGCCGAGCCGCTCGGCCAGGGCCCCGCCGGTCAGCAGCAGCCCGGCGAAGGACAGCGTGTACGCGTCGACCACCCACTGCAGCCCGGCCACGCCGCCGTGCAGGTCCCGGCCGATCGCGGGCAGGGCGACGTTCACCACCGTGGTGTCGACGATGACCATGAAGTAACCGAGGCAGATGACCAGCAGGGCCAGGCTCGAGGTCGTCGGTGCCCCGGTTCGTTCCAGCTCGATTGTCTGCATAGTCCAATTTTCGGGCAGGAATATTTCGGGCCAGGACGAATCGTGACCGCGGGGAGTCGGCCGGGGGCCGGCGGCGGGCGGACCGGGGTGGGGCCGGGCTGGGGCCGGGCTGGGGCCGGGCTGGGGCCGGGCTGGCCGCAGCAAGCCGGGCTGGCCGGGGTGGGACCGGGCGGGCGCCGCGGGCTGGTTTTCATGATCTCGGTCGATTAGGTGCGTTCAGGCGTACCAAAGCTACCGAGATCATGGAACGGCGCCGAGCAGGCGCGGGCGGTCCGCCGCGGGCGCCGTTCGGGCCGATGTTTGGACCGGGCTTCCTGGGTGAGTTGGCAATGGACAAGGCCCGGTGGCGGGCAAAGCTAAGCCAATAGCAGGCAGGTGAGAGCTCCATGACGGCGCCGATCACGCCCCAGAGTGGAGATAACCGGACCAGGCCGAAGGTCGAGGGCAGCCAGCTGTGGCCCGGCGGGATAGCCACCGCGATCGTGGCCGCCCTGATCGCGCTGGTGGGCATCCTGGTGTGCCGCTGGCTGTTCGGCGTCCCGATCCTGGCTCCCAAGCAGGACGGCGCCTACGGCGACGCGCATACCACCGGGATGGTCCTGGCGGCCGCGGTCGCCGCGCTTCTGGCGACCGGCATCGCCCATTTGCTGCTGCTCAGCACGCCGCGGCCGCTGACGTTCTTCGCGTGGATCGTGGGACTGGCCACGGTCGTCGTGGTGCTATTCCCGTTCAGCACCAGCGCGCCGTTGTCCGAGAAGGTGGCCACGGCCGCCGTCGACCTGGTGATCGGGTTCGCGATCGGCTCGCTGATCAGCGGGGTGGCCGCCCGCTCGCTGCGGCCCCGGATGCGGCGTGACGACCTCCCGGCGACCCGGGTCGACGCCCCGGGGTCGGCCTGGCGGGGCTAGTTGCCTTCACGGGCGGCCCAGCCGAAGATCCCCCTGGCCATCGTGGACGTTGCCGCCTCCGCCCGGGCCGCGAACACCTTGCGGTGGATTTCGGCGATCGCGCCGTCCTGCGGCGCCGCCAGCCGGGCCAGCTCGGCCAGGTGACCGGCCAGGCGCAGCGCGGTCTCCGCGGCCGCGTCCTCGTCCCCGCCCTGGCCTCCGGCCGCGTCCGTCGCGGTCAGGGCCTCTTCGGTCAGGCTCAGCGCGCGGTCGGCGAGCGCCGCGGCGCCGCCGGCCAGGCCGGCCAGTTCGGTGGCCAGCGCCCGCTCCGGCGCGGGCTTGAGCGTCGCCGGGTTGCCGTCCCACCAGCCGCCGTACAGGCGCCAGATGTTGCGCACCACGAACTCCGGCTCGTCGTACACCGGCCGCAGGTAGGGCCGTGACTCCAGCCCGGCGGGCGGCCGGACCGAGTGGATGGCGTCGTCCAGGCGCCCGCCGTGGTTCATCACCTCGAGGGTCTGGTCGACGAGCGCCTCCAGCAGCTCGGCGGTCTCGGTGAGCGCCTGCCGGACCCGGTCCGCGCCCACCACCGGCAGGCCGTGACCGGGCAGCAGGTACTCGGGCTCCAGCGCGATCATCCGGCGCAGGGCGTCGGCCCATTCCCTCGGGTAGCGCTGCACCTTCTGCGGGTTGCCCGCGTTCGGCGAGGCCCAGATGAACAGGTCGCCGCAGCAGAGCACCTTGCGGTCGGCCAGCCAGGTCACGGTGTGGTCGTCGGTCTCGCCCTTCTCATGACGCAGCGCCAGCCGGCGGCCGCCGACCTCCAGCGGCAGCTCGTCGCGGTAGGTGCGGTCCGGGTACCGGTAGTCGGTCGGCCACCGCAGATTCTTGAGCCCGAACTGGCGCTGGTTGATCACTTCGTTGTAGCCGGTCGTGAGCAGGTACCGGTCGAACCGCCGGGGCAGCGCCTCGTGCGCGATCACGGTCGGCGCGGGCCAGTGCCGGTCCGCCGCCTCCGCCTCCCACGCGGGAACCCCGCCGACGTGGTCGATGTGGCCGTGCGAGTACACGGCCGTGTTCAGCCGCTGGCCGGTCCACCGGCGCAGCTCCTCGTGCACGGCCCGGGCCACGAACGTGCTCCCGGTGTCCACCAGGACCAGGCCGTCCGCCGTGGCGAACGCGCAGACGTTGGCAAACGCCGGGACGAAGGCCACGTCGTCGCAGATCTCGGCCAGCCCGCCCAGGTGGCTGACCGGGTGATACTCGCTGCTCGCCAGCTGGCCGCGCCAGAGCCGGTCGGCCAGTTCGAGGACGTCATCGGGCATCGGCGCCACCTCCGGTCACCGAGCCAGCCTGCCAGACACGCCCGAGGCCGGGACCGTCGGCCGGGCTGGCGGGAGCCCGGCCGCGAATCCCGGCCTCGGGGAACTGCGGGCTACCGGCGCACGCGCCAGCCGGCGCCGAGCCCGGCCAGGTGCAGCGCGACGCAGATGAGCCCCAGGATCACCAGGCTCGCCGGAGCGAACACCGCGTCGGTTGCGGTCGCGGTAACCCGGATAATGAATGCGATCACGAAAATGATGACGGCCAGTATGGCAAGCATCTGAGGTTCCTCCGGTTCAGGCTTTCTGCTTTGCGACGCTGGTTATTGGCTCGGCTGGGGCAGGGCGCAGGAAACCTTCGGGTTGACGCCGACGTAGTTCAGCGGTCCGGCCAGAATGGTTACCGCGATGGTGCCTGCCTTGGCGCAGTTCGCCGAGGAGCTGCTGTAGTAATTCCGCTGGCCACCGGCGATGGCGCCGATAATGAGCCAGACGACGAGTATCACAGATCCTATCCGCATGCCTCTTCACCTACCGGGCGTTTGAATATCGCGTTTCACGGGGGTTATGCACGGCATGCTAACTACCATGGAAAATGATCGGTAAACCTTAATAAAGAAGCGGCTCGGTGCCTTGGAAGAGTTCAGTGTCTTGGAAGGGCGGGGCGGGCGCGGGCTTGTTCCGCCTCGGCCGCCTGGAGCAGCTGCTCGCGCAGCCGGCCGCGGCCGCGATGCAGCCGGGACATCACGGTGCCGACCGGGCAGCGCATGATCCCGGCGATCTCCCGGTAGCCGAATCCCTCGACGTCGGCCAGGTACACGGCCACGCGGAACTCTTCGGGAAGCCGCCGCAGCGCCGCGGTCAGGCTGACGTCCGGCATGTGGTCGAGTGCCAGGTCCTCCGCCGACCGCATGCCGGACGAAGAGTGCGACTGGACCCGGGCCAGCTGCCAGTCATCGAGTCCCGCGCTGGGCAGCGCCGGCTCCCGCCTCCGCTTGCGGTAGCCGCTGATGAACGCATTGGTCAGGATGCGGTTCAGCCACGCGCGCAGGTTGGTCCCCTCGGCGAACTGGTGGAACGACGCGTAGGCCCGGGTGTAGGTCTCCTGCACCAGGTCCTCGGCGTCGGCCGGGTTGCGGGTCATCCGGATCGCCATCGTGTGCAGGTGCCGGGCGTAGGCCAGGGCCTCGGCGAAGCGATCATCGGCGCGCTCGTCCGGGCCCGGCCGCCCGGGCGCGGCCTGGGTGGCCTGAGTGCTCATCGTCTCCCCGCTAGCGGCTGATGACCAGGCCGGTCAGCCGGTCGGACAGCTCACGCAGCCGGCGCCGGGCGCTCTCGTCGTAGGCCTGTCCCAGCGCGGCGGCCTCTTCCAGCCCCTCGTAATACCGGCCGGTCACCCGCTCCAGGGCGGGGCTGACGATCAGGCGCATCGTGGCCCGGACGCCCTCCTGAAGGGAACTCTGCGGCTGGATCTGGCCGACCACCATCTTGGTCGGCATGAACGTGGCCGGGTGCAGGCAGTTGACCGTCACCCCCGACTCCGCCAGCTCGTCGGCGAGATCGAAGGTGAACATGATCAGCGCGAGCTTGCTCTGCCGGTACGCCCGGACGCCGTCGTAGCTCCGCTCCTGCATGACATCGCCGAAGTCGATCGCGGCCTGGCCAATCGACGCGACGTTCACCACCCGGGCCGGGGCCGACTGAAGCAGGGCCGGCACGAGCATGCGGGTCAGCAGGTAGGGCGCGAGGTAGTTGACCGCGAAGCGCAGCTCGTATCCATCCCGGCTCTCCCGCCGCCCTTCCGCGCCCGGCGTGGCGTAGCCGACGCCGGCGTTGTTGACGAGCACGTCGAGCCGGCCGTGCTGGTCGGCGACGCGCTCGGCCAGGTCGGCGGTCTCGTGCAGCGAGGAAAGATCCGCGCGGCACCAGTGCACCCGGACGTTGCCGGTCCGGCGCTGGATCTCGCGCACGGTGTCCGCTCCCTTACGGTCGTCCCGGCCGTGCAGCAGCAACGTCGAGCCGTAGGCGGCGAGTTCGGCCGCCACCGACTTGCCGAGGCCGTCGGTGGCGCCCGAGATCAGGATGGTCTGGTCCTCGATCGGGCGCACGTGCTCACTCCTCGATGTATTCCTCCACGACCTCCGCCGCGGCCGGGCGGCCGGCGGACGGTCCTTCCGCCACCAGGTCCTCGGCTGGCAGGTCGGGAATCGGCGCCGTCTGGTCGGCCGGCGCGGGCTCGGCCGAGTCGGCCGTGAGATCACCCGGCTGCCGGGCATCGCTCGCGCTCTCGCCGTGGGCGCCCGGGTTGAGCATCACGTACGGGGGGTAACGCTTCTCATCGATCTGGCCCACGACCGGGCCCGCGGCGCCGCGGCGCAGGATCGTGCGCCGGCGCAGCCAGCCCTGCGCGGGCTTGCGCAGGAAGAGCCCCGCAACTCCGACGATCATGATCACCACGCCGGCCACCTGCAGGTTCAGGAAACTGGGGTGGGCCGTCACGGCGAAGGTCAAGATGGCGCCGATGGCCACTAACGTCAGGCCGGTTGCGGTTCTCATGTCACTCCCTCCGTTCCTTCCGTTGAATGCTGCCGCCGGTCTCTTCTACCTGTGCGCGGCGTTCTCAAACGCCTGACCGTTTTCGTCCCGGCGGGCCGGGTAGCTGCAGATTCACGGGGGAAGCGCGGAGGTGACCTGGATGGGGCCTGATCAGGCCCAGGATCCACGGCAGGAGTCGACGGCCGAGCGGGACGACCGCAACCTGGCCGAGCTGCTGCAGGAACTCCGCGTGTCCGGGCTCGGCGTTCAGGTCTTGTTCGGCTTCCTGCTCTCGCTGCCGTTCACGGTCAGGTTCGTCAGGCTGAGCGGCGCCCAGCGGGACCTCTACCTGGCCAGCCTGGTGCTGTCCGCCGTGGCCACGGCCCTGCTGCTGGGGCCGGTCGCCTACCACCGGCTGGTGTTCCGGCGGCGGCAGAAGGAATCTCTGATCCGCGCGGCCAGCCTGATGGCGATCCTCGGGCTGGCCGCCGTCGGGCTGGCCATCTCCACGGCGGTGCTGCTGGTCTGCAGCTACGTGACCACGGCCGCGCCGGCCGGCATCATCACCGCGTGCGTCGTCGTGTTGTTCGCGGGCCTGTGGTTCGCGTTCCCGCTGGCCCGGCGCCGCGATTGAGACGCGAACCGGCGGTTCGGTGATCGTGTCTGTCGCGTTTTGACGGGTATTGACAGCCTCGATCCCTTCGGTCATGACAATGGACAACGGCGGCTCGGGCACCGAGATGGGCTCCGCGGCGAACCAGGCCCTCGACGCCGCCGCCGGCCAGCTCGAGCCGGTCTTCGGCGTGTCCAGCTCGGCCGCCTACGCGATGCTCGGCAACACCCCGATGATCGGGCAGAACGACACGCCGGGCGAGATCTTCACCCTCGCCGACGCCGCCACCGTGGAGTCCTACGCCACGCAGCAGGGCATCGCACTGCTGTCGTTCTGGGCCGAGGGCCGCGACAACGGCGGCGGCCCCGGCACGACCACGGCCCAGTCCACCTGCAGCGGCATCAGCCGGGCGAGCGGTGCGTTCACGCAGGCGTTCCAGCCGTTCACCAGCGGCGGCGGGGGTGGCGGCTCTCCGACGCCGACGCCTACCCCGACTCCGACGCCTACTCCGACACCGACCCCGACGGGCGGGTCATGCGCGGCGGCCTGGAACAACGCCACCGCCTACGTATCCGGAAACGAGGTCTCCTACAACGGCGACAACTGGACCGCGAACCAGCGGAACTACGACGAGGTGCCGGGCGGCCCGGCGGGCGCCTGGAACAACGACGGTCCCTGCTGACCGCGGCGGCTGATCAGCCACCAGAGCGCTGGACCGCGCGAGCCCTGACAGCCACCCGGGCCGCGCGGTGCAGCATGACCGGCTCGTGTCACCGCTCAGAACGCACACGTCAGGTCCGCACGGAGCGTCCCGGCTCGCGCTGTGGCGCCGGGATATCGGCCGGGACGGCCTCGGCCTGCCGGGCCAGCGGGCCGCGCCGGAACAGCGCCCCGCAGATGATCGCGCCGGCGGCGAAGATGCCCGCGGTCCACCAGAACGCGGTGGTGTAGCCGTGCACGGCCGCCGACGCCTGCAGCGCCGTCCGGCCGGCCGATGAGCCCGCGATGGCCGGGCTGAGGTGGCTGGCGATGTACGCCGCGGTCGCGCTGGTCGCGATCGTATTGAGCAGGGCGGTGCCGATGGAGCCGCCGAGCTGCTGGCCGACGTTGAGCGTGGCCGAGGCGACCCCGGCGTCCCCTTTCGCCACGCCGAACGTGCCCGTGTTCATCGACGGGGGCATCGACAGGCCGATGCCGACGCCCACGACCAGCATCGGGCCGAGCACGGCGGAGGCGTAACCGGAGTGCACGCCGATCCGGGTGAGCCACGCCATCCCGGCCGCCGCGATCAGCATGCCGATCGCCACCAGCGGCTTCGGTCCGGTGCGCGGCATCAAGACGATGTTGGAGACCTGGGCGAACAGCATGACCATCGCGATCGTCGGCAGGAACGCGACGCCGGTGATCACCGGCGAGTAGCGGAGGATCGTCTGCAGGTAGTAGGTGAGGAACAGGAAGATGCCGAACAGCCCGGCTCCGACCAGCAGGATCGCCAGGTAGGCGCCGCCGCGGTTCCGGTCGAGCACCACCCGTGGCGGCAGCAGCGGGTGCGGCGCGCGGAACTGCCAGGCGGCGAACCCGGCCAGCAGCACGACGCCGGCGACCAGGAAGCCCCACGTTGACGGGGTGTGCCAGTTGTGGCTCGCGGCGTTCGAGAGTCCGTAGACCAGGCAGAACATCGACCCGGACACCAGGACCACGCCGACGGCGTCCAGCCGGGCGCTGGCGGCGGCCGGCCGCTGGCCGGACAGGAAGACCATGGCCCCGGCCGCCGCGACAGCGGCGAACACCAGGTTCACGTACAGGCACCAGCGCCAGTCGAGGTACTCGGTCAGCACCCCGCCGAGCAGCAGGCCGACCAGCCCGCCGCCGCCGGCGATCGCCCCGTACACGCCGAACGCCCGGCCCCGTTCCCTGGGATCGCTGAACGTCGTGGTGAGCACGGACAGCGCGGCCGGCGCCAGCAGGGCACCGAACGCTCCCTGGCACGCGCGCGCCGTGATCAGCATGGTGAAGTTGACCGACGCGCCGCCCACCGCGGACGCGATCGCGAATCCGCCCAGGCCAGCCAGGAACGTCACCTTCCGGCCGAACAGGTCGCCGAGCCGGCCGCCGAACAGCAGCAGGCTGCCGAAGGCCAGCGCATAGGCGGTTATCACCCACTGCCGGTCCACGTTGGAGAAATGCAATGCCTTCTGCGCCGAGGGCAGCGCGATGTTCATGACCGTGATGTCAAGCACGATCATGAGCTGCGCGAGGCCCACCACCGCCAGCACGAACCAGCGCCGCCGGTCGGGCTGGCCGGCCTGGCCTATCGAAGCGACGCCACCCGAAAGGCTGTCTGCGGCCATCGGACTACCCCCATCTGGAGATGAGATCTCCGCTTTCGTCCACAGCCTAACAGAAGTGGAGATACCACCTCCGCTCAGGGTACGATCTCGGCGTGACCAGGAACGGGCCGCGTCCCGAGCGCGTGCTGCGCGCGGACGCCGAGCGGAACCGGCAGCGCATCCTCGAGGCCGCTGCCGAGGTGTTCACCGAGCGCGGACTCGAGGCCACCCTCGACGACGTGGCGCGCCACGCGGGCGTTGGCGTCGGCACCGTGTACCGCCGGTTCCCCGACAAGGCGTCGCTGGCCGACGCGCTGTTCGACGAGCGCGTCAACGATCTGGTCGACATGGCCGAGCGGGCCAGGGAGCAGCCGGACGCATGGGCCGCGCTGGTGTGGTTTCTGGAGAACTCCACCGAGATGCTGGCCGGCAATCGGGGGCTGCGCCAGATCCTCATGCTCGCCGCGCAGGGCCACGACCGCGTCCTGTCGGCCCGGGGCCGGATCCGGCCCGCCATCGACAGCCTGGTGAAGCGGGCTCAGGCCGACGGGCAGGTCCGCGCCGATCTGGCCGCCACCGACGTCCCGATCATCGAGTTCATGCTGGCCGCGGTGTCGGAGTACACGCGGCACGTGCGGCCCGGACTCTGGCGCCGGTTCCTGCCCCTGATGCTGGACGCGCTGCGCCCGGCGCGGGACACGGCGACGCCGTTGCCCGAGCCGGAGGTCAGCCCGGACGAGATGGTCGAGGTGCTGAACTCGAACCCGCTGGGCCGGTTGTCTCATCCGGCGATCTGAGCGAGCCGCTTCCACCGCCCGGACAGGCACAGTCCGGCCAGGCCCGCCGCCGCGGCGAGCAGCACCAGCGGCGTGACGACATAAAGGCTGAGGTGATGGATGAGGTCGGCGGCGTGGCCCAGAGAGGACCCGGCGGCACCCGCGGGCGCGGAGATCGTGCCCGCCGCGATCGGCGCCAGCACCAGCGCGTCGAGCCGTGAGGCGGGGTAGAGCACGAGCAGGCAGACGACCATGGCGAAGTACCACGGGTACTGGTAGGGCCAGAACAGCAGCCAGGCCAGGCTGAGGGCCAGGGCCGGGCGCACCGCGGGCAGGTCCGGGGGGCCCGCGGGCATGCGCCGCAAGGCCAGCAGCGCCATGACGGCGACCAGGACCGCCGCGATCAGCGCGAGATGCGATCGCCACGAGGCGACGATGAAGAGGTCGTAGAAGCTGCCCGCGCTGGCCTGGTCGCTGCGGCCGATCAGGGCGCGGATCGCCGGCATGCCGAACCAGGCGTAGCCGGGCGCGGTGGTCGCCAGCGCGGCACCCGCGGCGGCCGCGAGCGAGGCGGGCCAACGGCGCAGGGCCCAGGCCGCGCCCAGGCCGAACAGCGCGTAGTTGGCCTTGATCCCGGCCGCGACGCCGATCAGCGCACCGCAGGCCAGCACGCGGGGCAACGCCGGCGCGGCGGCCTCGTCCAGGCGGCCCAGCACGACCAGCCCGAGCAGGCCGGCCGCGGCGGCCAGCACGTCGAGGTGGCCCGCCGCGACGATGTCCCACAGCAGCAACGGGTTGACCGTCCACAGCAGATGGGCGCGCGCCCGGCGGCCCGGGTCGGCGCGCAGCAGGCGGTCGGCCGCGACGGCGACCGCGGCGAACGCGGCCGAGTTCCACAGCTTGAGCCAGAACGTGACCCGGGCCGCGGACACGCCGCCGAGCCGGGCCGCCAGCCACTGCTCGGCCGTGGCCACCGGCCCGTAGACGCTGACCAGGTGCTGCCAGGTCGACGGCACGGACCGGGCGAAGACATTGTGCGCCAGCCGCAGGTGGTAGGGGGTCATCAGATACGGGCTGTGGCCCAGCGCCACGATCCGGCCGTAGGCCGCGTAGTCGAACGCGTCGGTGGAGCCGACCGGGGGCAGCACCGTGAGCACCGTTACCACCAGGGCCGCGGCCGCGAGCAGCCACCGCACCCGGGGCCGGGCCCCGCGCCCGATCGCGGCCAGCCCGGCGGCCACGCCGCCGGTGCCCACGATGACCGCGATCCACAGGGCCACCGTCGCCGGGCCCAGGCGCAGGTGCGCCGGCGGCAGGTCCCAGGGCGCCCCGCCGGCGGGCAGGACGATGGGCGGGTACGCCCAGCTGTCGCGCAGCAGCGACAGGGCGATCATGATCAGCATCGCGGCGCCGATCCCGGCCGCCGCCAGCAGCGTCAGCAGACGCGTGCTCGCCGGAAGGCGCATCGTCGTCTCCTCCGGGTGCGTGGGGGCCATCGCGGTAGATACCGATGCCCGGGTACCGGGGTTGCGGTGCAGGCGGCGCTAGCGCCTCGGGCCCGCCGGACCCGGCCGACGTTCGCCGGGCCGCCCGGCGGGGAGCCGGGGCGTTAAAGACTCCAAAGGGCCTCGGTGGGGGACAGCCGGGCGGCGCGGATCGCGGGCAGGAGGCCGGCCAGGGCGCCGATCAGCACGGCCGCGGCCAGGCCGCCCGCCCACGCCTCGGGCGGGATGACCGTGGCCCAGCCCTTGCCGCGGGCGTAGATGGCCGTGGCGGCCGCGCCCACGATGACCCCGGCCGCGCCGCCGAGCAGGGACAGGGTGATCGCCTCGGTCAGGAACTGGATCCGGATATGCCCGCGGGTGGCGCCCAGGGCGCGGCGCAGCCCGATCTCCGACCGCCGTTCGAGGACCGCGATGACCATGATGTTGGCGACGCCGATCGCGCCGACCAGGAGCGCTACCGCGCCAAGGCCGAGGAACAGGGTATTGAACGCGCTCTTGGCGTCCACCTGGGCGACCAGCGCGTTCGATGGCTGGGACACATCGACTCCGCTCGGGTCCTCCGGATTCGCCTGGGCGGCCAGCAGGTTGTCCACCGCGTTGACCCGGCTGTCGGTCGCCTTCACGTACACCGTGGTCGGATGGCCGTCGAAGCCGAGGTACTGCTGCGCGAACGGGAAGCCGACCAGCACGGACGAGTCGATGTCGGGGGCCAGCACGTCCGGCATGAGTACGCCGGCCACATACAGCCACATGCCGCCGCTGCCGTTGACGCCGGTGATCCAGATCCGCTCCCCGGGGAACACCTTGTCGATCCCCATCAGCTGCGCGGCGGCCGCGCCCAGCACGCACACCGGCTCGCGGGCGGTGGCGGCGTTGAGGTACCTGCCCTGCGCCAGGCTGGTCCCGGCGGTGGCGGGCAGGCTCAGGGTCGACGCGGCCACGGTCAGCGCGTTGGTGTTCACCGACGGGATCAGCGGGGAGCGGTAGGCGCTCACATCGGTGGACCCGGTGCTCTGCACCTGATAGACGCCGGGCAGCCGGGAGATCATCGCCGGAGCCTCGAGCGGCAGCTCGGCGGTGGCGCCGGAGAAGCTCTGCCCGGTCTGCACGGTGAGCAGGTTGGTGCCCAGCGCGGCGATCTCCGCGTTCAGCCCGGCCGCCGACGACGAGGACAGCCCCAGCACCGCCACGATCGCCGCGACCCCGATCGCGATGCCCAGCGCGGACAGGCCGGCCCGCAGCTTGCGGGTCCGGATCCCCACGCCGGCCAGCCGGGCCAGGTCGGTGATCCGCAGCCGGGCCGGCCCCGGGGCCGGCCCGGTGCCCGCGATCTGCGCGGCGCGCGCTCCGTGTGTGGTCGCGCTCATCGGGCTCCTCCCGGCGCGGTGTCGGAGATGATCCGGCCGTCCAGCATCCGCACCTGGCGGCGCGTCCTGGCCGCGACGTGCTCGTCGTGGGTCACGACCACGATCGTGGTCCCGGCCGTCTCGTTGAGCTCGCCCAGCAGGTCGAGGATCGCCGCGCCGGTGGCCTGGTCCAGGTTCCCGGTGGGCTCGTCGGCCAGCACGACGGCCGGCCGCCCGGCGATGGCCCGGGCGATGGCCACCCGCTGCCGCTCACCGCCGGACAGCTGAGTGGGCCGGGCCTTCAGCTTGTGCGCGAGCCCGACCTGGGCCAGCGCGGCGGCGGCCAGCTCGCGGCGCTGCGTCAGGGCCACGCCCGCGTACAGCAGCCCGTCGGCCACGTTGTCCAGCACGGTCTGGTGCTCGGCCAGGAAGAACTGCTGGAACACGAACCCGATGCTCGCTGCGCGCAGGCCGGCCAGCTGGCGGTCGGCCAGCGTGCTCACGTCCAGGCCCGCGACCCGCACCGTCCCGGCGGTCGGCAGGTCCAGGGTGCCGGCCAGGTGCAGCAGCGTGGTCTTGCCCGACCCGGACGGGCCGAGCACCGCGACCAGCTCGCCGGCCGCCACCGACAGGCTCACCCCGCGCAGGGCCGGCACCGGCGGCTTGCCCGGGTAGATCTTGGTGACCGTCACCAGCTCCAGCACCGGTTCCGGGGCCCCGGACGGCAGCAGGCGCTCGGCGCCGGCGGTCAGGGTCGTCGCGGCGTGCCTGTTCATATGCCCGGCACCACCACGTGCTCGCCGGGGGTCAGGTTCCCGGTCACCTGGACCAGCCCGGCCGCGTCGTCGAACAGGCCCGGCGTCACGGTGACCAGGTGGTGGCCGCCCGCGCCGCTCACCTCGACCGCGTACCGGCCGCCCGGCTGCGCCAGCAGCGCGTTCACCGGAACGATCAGCACGTTGCTCACGCTGCCGGTGGTGATCGTGACCTCGACCGGAGCCTGGTTGAGGCGGCCGGCCGCCTTCGGGTCGGTCAGCGACACCAGCACGGTGATCGTGGCCGAGCCGGAGACGCTGCCCGAGCCGTTGTCGCCGCCGCCGCTGTTGCCGTTGCCGGATGAGGAGCTGCCCGACGACGAGGACGAGGACGAGGCCACGTTGCTGATCTGCGAGATTGTGCCCGGCGTCGTCGTCGTTCCGTCCGGCAGCGTGATGGAGACCTTGTCGCCCACCGCCACCTCGGTCTGCAGCGAGGCGTCCAGGTCGATCGTTACCACGGGGGTCAGCGAGCTGCCGGTCAGCACCACCGACCCGGCGCTGGCCGACGAGCCGAGCGTCACGCCCGTGCCCAGCCCGGTCACCTGGATCGCGCTGGGCAGGAACACGGCCTGGCCCAGCGGCAGCGACCCGGTCTCGGTCAGGCCCAGGTGGGTCTGCAGCCGATCCAGCGCGTAGGCCGTCTCGGAGCTGAAGTAGTCCCAGCCCGAGACCGGTCCCAGTGCGGCGGCGGTGGCGTAGCCGAGCTTCACCAGGTCGGCGTTCAGCTCCCGGACGTCGCCGCCGGTCATTGCCTCGGACAGGTCCCGGTAGGCGGGGACGTTGCCGTACAGGAGGACGACGGGGGTCTCGTTGACCTCGTAGAGCACCTGGCCCTGCCGGATGGTCTGGCCGGCCGCCGGCAGCGAGGTGAACGTCTGCGTCCCCGACCCCGATCCGGATCCGCCGGACGGGCCGGATCCGCCGGAGCCGGACGACGAGCCGGGGACCACGACCGTGTACGAGCCGGCGCTGCCGAGCGTCGCGTTCTCCTGGGTCTGGGAGGTCAGCGACCCCCGCTTGACCGTGGCGAGCGAGGTCGCATACGCGTTGTTCGACCCGGCCGGCTTCGCGGTGCTGAACACCCCGGCCGCGCCCGCGGCCGCTAGCCCGCCCCCCACCAGCACGACCACGACCACGACCGCGATCCAGCCCCGGCCGCGGCGCCGGTACCCGGCGCCCGCCAGCGCGTCCGGCACGGGCCCGCCGGCCGCGTGGTCACCGGCCCGCGCCGGCACCAGCGGTCCGGACAGCTCGCCGACGCCGCCCGGCGCGGCCGGCTCCGGCACGGTCGGCCCGTCGGCCTGTTCACGTGCATCGGTGCTGCTCATTGCCTTACGTCACCTTCTTTTCCATGCCGAGCGCCGTCGTCAGGGCCCGGGCATATGGCAGGCCTTCTGCGCGGCCTGGAACTCTGGCGAATTGATGTCGATGTCGGGACCGATGCTGAGGCCGACGCCGCCGCCGTGGGTCGCGGGATCGGGGAAGTTCGTGATCCCGTGCGCCCGCATGCACCGGGCTAGCTGCAGCAGCTGCCTGAGCGCGGCCTCCCGCTGCGCCGGGGTTATCTGCTGACTGGGCTGGAGCTTCTTGCACGCCTGCTGGGCCGTGTTGTAGGCGGGGCCGGTGAAGTACTGCTGCGTCTGCGGCGTCACGGTTTCCAGCCAGACGCCTCCCGGACCGTGCTTGGGGTCGGGGAAGCCAGGGTCGCCGTGCGACTGCATGCACTGCGCATAGGCGAGCGCCTGCTGCTGGGTATCCGGGACCGAGTGCGAGGCCGTCGAGGTTCCGTTGCTGCTGGTCCCGCCGCACGCCGCGGCCAGGAGAGCAATCGCGGCCAGCGCGGCGGCCATTGCGCCGGGCCGCCGCGGCCGGCCGATCCGATGCCTCGTGCTCCGATTCATGCTCGTTGTCCCAAAGTCGTTGACGCGCTGCCGGAACCATCCTTGGCCGCCGACATCCGGCGCCCGCGCGCGTTGCGTGCGAGTTGGATGTGAAGGGCCGGCCGCACGTCCATCCCGTTCATGGTTCAGGCTGCCCGACGCCCGGGCCCGCGTCGTCACACCCAGGAGTCAAACCCGCGGTCATACCACCGCGGCAGCACGGGCCGATGGCATACCTGGGTATGACGACGCCGGCGTCCATTACGGTGCGGGCGGCCAATGACAGGCCTGCTCCGCCGCCTTGAGCTGGGGCGAAGGGTGGTTGACGTTGACCCCGCGCGGCGGCAGGAACGTGATGTCGTTGGGGTTGATCACCGGGTCCGGCCAGCCGGGGAACCCGTGGGCGCGCACGCACCGGATCTCGCCCAGCAGCTTGCCGCGGGCCGCCGCCAGTTGCGCCTCGGTGAACGGAAGCTGCGGAGGCGCCTGCTTCGCGCAGGCGCCCACGGCCGCGTTCCAGGACGGGCCGCGTTCGCGCGCCAGAATGCGCGCGGTGATCGGGTACTCCGGGCCGCCGCCTCGCATGGACGGGTCGGGCCAGAACGGCGCGCCGTGAGCGCGCATGCAGCGCGAGTACGCCAGGTACTGCTGGTCAGCGCCCGAGGACGGCGACGGCGCGACACCGGTCGTTCCGTCACCGCCGCCACCGGAGCACCCCGCCACGAGCAGGGCGGTCCCGGCCAGGACGGCGAGATCACGTGTTCGCATTGCAGGCCTTCATCGCGGACTGGAACTGCGGCGAGCTGGTGTCGATGCCGGCGGGCAGCGGGGGCTCGACGATCTGGCCGTCCTGCTGGGACGGGTCCGGATAGTCCGGGTAGCCGCGGGCGCGCATGCACGCGGCGGCCTTGACCATGCCGCGCAGCTCCGCCGAGGTCTGCGCCGGATTGTGGTGCAACCCCAGCAGGTGATTGCAGGCCTTCAGCGCGGACCGCAGCACCGGCGAACCGGGGTTGACCGGCGTGGAATGCCACCCCGCGAGCTTCAGGCCCGGCCCGTTGTAGCCGGAACTGGGGCCGATCGTGCGGGAGACGTAGAACCCGGCCAACCCGTGATCGCGCACGCACAGAGCGAAGGCATCCACCTGCTGCGCGGTGTTCCCCCCGGTGCTGGCGCTGGGCTCGGCAGCGGGCGCCCCGCCGCCGCAGGCGGCCGCCAGCACGGCGGTGGCCGCCGTGGCGGCCATCACGCGCGCCCGTGCCGCGGCCAGCGAGTGCCGTTGCTGGTCGCAGCGCTCGACAGACTTGCCGTTCCTCACCTGTCCTCCTTGTGTCGGCGGACTGAGGTTTCCGCCGTGGCGTCCGCAGACAGGTGTACGACCTGGCGGGTGACAGCACCGTCACAGCCGCTGTTACCTGGTTGTCACCCGCGAGCTGGCATCCTGTCGGCACCGGCTGACCGGGCCGACCCGGGCGAGCCCAGGCTGGGAGAGGGCATGAGAGTGCTGGTGGCTGAAGATCACAAACGGCTCGCCGAAGCGGTGGCGGCCGGGCTGCGCGACGAGGGCATGGCCGTCGACGTCGTGCTCGACGGGCAGGACGCGCTGGACCACGTGGCGCTGACCCGCTACGACGTGCTCGTGCTGGACCGGGACCTGCCCGGACGGCACGGCGATGAGGTGTGCCGCGCCCTGGCCGCCCGCCGGTGCCCGACCCGGGTGCTGATGCTCACCGCGGCGAGCACGGTCGCCGACCGCGTCGACGGCCTGGGCCTGGGCGCGGACGACTACCTGCCCAAGCCGTTCGACTTCGCCGAGCTGGTGGCCCGGATTCGGGCGCTGGGCCGGCGCGCGAGCGTCCCGCTGCCCCCGACGCTCAGCCACCGCGACCTGTCGCTCGACCCGGCACGTCGCGTCGCGTTCCGGGCCGGGCGCCGCCTGGCGCTGACTCCCAAGGAGTTCGCGGTGCTTGAGTGCCTGCTCGCCGCCGGGGGCGCCCTGGTTTCCGCCGAGGAACTGCTAGAGCGGGTGTGGGACGAGAACGCCGACCTGTTCACGACCACGGTCAAGACCACGGTCGGGCGGCTGCGGGCCAAGCTGGGCGAGCCGCCGCTCATCGAGACCGTGCGCGAGGGCGGCTACCGCGTCGGCGAGGCACGATGACCAGCCAGGCGAGCCGGATCGCGGCTCCGCCCGCCTGGCTCCGGCTGCCCCGCCGGAGCGCGCGGCTGCGGCTGACCATCCTCTACGGCAGCCTGTTCACCGTCTCCGGGGCGGGCCTGCTCGGCTTCACGTTCTGGCTGTTCTACCGAGCCACCGCGAACAGCCGGCTCGTGCCGAAACCGCCGGCGCAGTGGTACCGGAGCCGCCAGGGAGTCGTCTGCCTGCCCAAGGGGCACGCGTGCGCGATAGACCAGGCCGCGGCCCGGATTCACGCGTTCGACCTGCACGCCCTGCTGGTCCAGTCCGGCGTCGCGCTCGCGGTGATGGCCGCGCTCGCGTTCGCGCTCGGCTGGCTGGTGGCCGGGCGGGTGCTGCGGCCGCTGCGCTCGATCACCGCGACCGCGCGGGAGATCTCGGCCACCAGCCTGCACGAGCGCCTGGCCCTGGGCGGGCCGGACGACGAGTTCAAGGAGCTGGCCGACACCCTGGACGGGCTGTTCGGCCGGCTGGAGGCCTCGTTCACGGCCCAGCGGAACTTCGTGGCCAGCGCCGCCCACGAGCTGCGCACCCCGCTCACCCTGGACAAGACCCTGCTGCAGCTGGCCCTGCGCAACCCGGGCAGCACCGCCGAGCAGTGGCGCACCACCGGCGCCGAGCTGCTGGAATCGGGCCAGCAGCAGGAGCGCATCCTGGAGGCGCTGCTCACGCTGGCGACCAGCGAGGCCGGGCTCGGCCGGCATGAGCCGGCCGACCTGGCCAAGCTGACCGCGACCTGCCTGGAGTCGGCCGACCCGCAGGCCCCACGCCGCGCGCTGCGCCTGGAGACCTCGCTCGACCCCGCGCCGCTGCTCGGCGACCCGGACCTGATCGCGCGGCTGGTCGCGAACCTGGTGGACAACGCGGTGCGGCACAACGTCGCGGGCGGCATCGTCGAGGTCAGCACGGCCGAGCGGGATAACCAAGCGGTGCTGTCGGTGACCAACAGCGGGCCGGTGATCCCGCCCGGCGATATCGGCCGGCTGCTGCAGCCGTTCCAGCGGCTGAGCGCCGCCCGCACCAGCACCGGCGACGGGCACGGGCTGGGCCTGGCCATCGTGGACGCGATCGCCACCGCCCACGGCGCGACGCTGACCGCCCGGCCCCGGGCCGGGGGCGGCCTGCACGTCCAGGTCAGGTTTCCGGTCGCCGCCGCGCCGTCACGACGGTGCTAGCGGCCCCACACCGCAGGCCTTCGCCTCGGCCTGGAACCGCGGCGAGCCGGTGTCCACGCCGGCCGGCGCCTCCGCCTGCGCCGCCGCGGCGGGCAGGTTCGCCACGGGGTCGGGCCAGCCGGGATAGCGGAAAGGACGGTCATGGCGCGGCCGCCCCGCCGCGGCCGTCCGCCGGTGGCCATCGCTATGTTCCCCCGCCGCAGGCCTTCTGCGCGGCCTGGAACTCGGGCGAGCTCGTGTCGATGCTGGCCGGAAGCGGCTGCTGGATCAGCTCGCCGTTCCGTACGTCCGGGTCCGGGTACGCGGGATAACCGTGAGACCGCATGCACCGGGCGAACCTGATATCGCCCTGGAGTTGCTGCCGCGTCAGGGCGCGTGCGGGCACGGGCGGAAGCAGATGCTTGCAGGACGCCAGGGCGGACCGAAACTGCGACGACTGGGGGTGCACGCCCGTGACGAGGTATCCCTGGCCGAGGCTGAACGCCGCGGTGGATGAGTTCGAGACACTGTGCGGGTTGGCGTAGTAGAAATCCGGCTGCCCGTGGCCGCGCATGCACCGCGCGAACACGGCCATGGCCCTTGCGGTCTGCTGCGCCGAGCTGGTGCCGGGCGCTGATGAGCGGGAGCTGGCGCTACATGCCGACGCGAGCAGGGCCGCTCCGACCAGAAGAGCCATCGCGGCCGCCCGGCGTCGCCTGCCTCCGCGGCTTCCTTCGATGTTGTCGTTCACCGGCGCGTCCTTATCCTTGGGCCGAAGATCCCGGCGCCAGCCATGCTCCCCGGCGGACGTCAGACCGGCGCGCGGGTCGCGTGCGAGTTCGGTGTGAGGCTCCGGAGGCGGCGGGCGCCGGCCATCGGCTCACATGAAACTCGCACACAGGTCACACCGGGGACGGGCGATGAGGTGATCGGATGGCGGGTGGAAGAGGGAGCGTGATGATGGGCGAGCCAGCGCCGGGCGTGCCGCCCGATCACGGCGGGCTGCTCGTGGTCGACGACGAGCCGTTCCTGCGCGACGCGGTGGCCGCGTCGCTGCGGTTCCTCGGCTTCGACGTGACCTCGGCGGACAACGGCGCCGATGCGCTGCGGCTGGCCCGAGACAGCCGGTTCGACCTGCTCGTGCTCGACGTGATGCTGCCCGGCCTGGACGGCTTCGAGGTGGTCCGCCGGCTGCGCCGCGACGGCAGCCGGGTACCGGTGATCTTCCTGACCGCCCGCGACACCCAGGACGACAAGGTGACCGGCCTCACCATCGGCGGCGACGACTACCTGACCAAGCCGTTCGGACTCGAGGAACTGGCCGCCCGGATCCGCAGCGTGCTGCGCCGCACCCGGCCCGACCGGGAGGGCGGCCCGGTGCTCACGTTCGCCGACATCGAGCTGGACCAGGACAGCTACGAGGTGCGACGCCGCGGCCAGCTGATCGAGCTGTCGCCCACCGAGTTCCGGCTGCTGCGCTACCTCATGCTGAACCCGGGGCGGGTGCTGACCCGGGCCCAGCTGCTCGACCACGTCTGGGACTACGACTTCGGCGGATCCGGCACGGTGGTCGCCACCTACGTCGCGTACCTGCGCCGCAAGCTCGCCGTGCACGGGCCGGAAGTGATCCACACCCAGCGCGGCGTCGGTTACAGCCTGCGGCTGCCGCGCGAACTCCCGGCCGGCGATGGGCTGCTGCGATGAACGCGATGAGGCCGCGCTGGCCCCGCCGGGCCAAGCTCCGCACCCGGGTCCTGATCGGCGTGTTGCTGGTCACGCTGGTCGCGCTCGCCGCGTTCGATGTGGCGGCGGTCACCGCGGCGCGCACGTACCTGATCGGCCAGACCGATGCGCAGCTGGACAAGGTCCTGGGCCTGTACGGGCGGGTGGCCGTTGCCGAGCAGGTGCCGGCCGGCAGCAGGCCGTCCGCCGCGGCCTCGCCGCGGTTCCAGCCCGCACCGCACGGCACGCCGTACGTCGGTTCTATCCCCCGCCGAGCACTGCAGGGGGCGATCCTGCAGCCGTTCTCGGTCCTGCTGGTGACCGGCAAAAGGGTCAAGGGAGTCTCGCCCGCGATCGCGATCCGCGGAATCGTGATCGGCGGCGCGAACCTCATGCCACGCCTGCCGGAGAACCTCGGCGCGCTGGCGGCCAGCGGCCATGCGGCGACGGCGCCCAGCAGAAGCGGGAACGAGCCGTTGCGGATCATGGCCGCGCCGGATCCGGGGCGGGGCATCACCGTGGCGGTCACCAGCCTCGAGGGGGTCGACACGACCGTCGGCCGGCTCGAGCTGATCCTGGGCATCGGCGCGGCGGCGGCCGCCCTGCTCGTCGCCGGCGGCGTGGCCTGGGTCATGCGCCGCGGCCTGCGACCGGTCGAGACCATGGCCGGACAGGCCGACGCGATCAGCGCCGGCGACCTGACCAGCCGGGTCAGCCCGCACGACCCCCGGACCGAGGTCGGCCGGCTGGGCGCGGCGCTGAACGGCATGCTCGCCCGGATCGAGGACTTCATCACCGAGCGCGAGGCCAGCCAGGAGGCCACCCGGCGGTTCTTCGCCGACGCCAGTCATGAGCTGCGCACCCCGCTGGCCTCGCTGCGGGCCAACGCCGAGCTCTACCAGCAGGGTGCGCTCAGCAGCCGCGGACAGGTCGACGAGGCCATGCGCCGGATCACGCTGGAGTCGCAGCGGATGAGCGGCCTGGTCGACGACATGCTCCGGCTGGCCCGTCTCGACCAGCATCCGGCCCGCGAGAACGACCCGGTCGACGTGACCGCCCTGGTCGAGGCCAGCGCCGAGCGCGCCCAGGTCTCGGAGCCCGGCCGGACCTGGTGCACTCGTATCGCGCCCGGCCTCGAGGTCACCGGCGATGAGGAACTGCTGCGCCGCGCCGTGGACAACCTGCTGGCCAACGTGCGTGCCCACACCCCGGCCAGCGCGGCGGCCACCATTACCGCAGCGGCGCGCGGTAACAACGTCATCGTCGAGGTCAGCGACGACGGCCCCGGCGTCCCGGCCGATCAGCTTCCCCGGATCTTCGACCGGTTCTACCGCGGCGCCGCCCCGTCCGGTCGCCCCGGGGCCGGCCTCGGCCTGGCCATCGTGACCACCGTCGCCGCCGCCCACCGCGGCACCGCCGAGGCGACGCTGAACGAGCCCAGCGGCCTGCGGATCACCATCACCCTGCCCACCACCCCTTGTCCGGCTGAGATCGGCTGAATGGGATTCCGCTGGTATCATTTTCCCATGGAGGCCGTCATTGATCAGGCAGGCCGGGTGGTGCTGCCCAAGCCCATCCGCGACGCGCTGGGCTTGCTTCCCGGCACCAAGGTCGACATCTCGCCCTACGGCGCCGGGGCACAGTTGGTGCCGACCGGCCGGACGGCCCGTCTGGTCGAGGAAGACGGAGTGCTTGTCGCGGCCGGGGAAACGCCGGTCGATGACGACGTGCTCTTCGCCCTCATCGACGCGGGCCGTAGGTGACGACCGCGGTCGATACGAGCGTCGCTGTTCCGCTGCTGGTCCGCTCACATAACGATCACGCGGCTGTGGTGCGCTGGTGGAGCGGGCAGGAAATCGCGCTCAGCGGTCACGCCCTGGCCGAGACGTACTCGGTTCTCACCAGGCTGCCCGGTGACGCCAGGCTGGCGCCTGCTGACGCCGCGCGGCTGCTTGGTGCCCGCTTCTCGGCCCCGCTGGTGCTAAGCGCACAGCACGCACGTAAGCTGCCGGACACCCTCAGCCGCATGGGTATCGCAGGCGGTGCCGTCTACGACGCGCTCGTCGCACTCGCGGCCAAAGAGAACGGGGCGGCTCTGGCCACCCGGGACGCGCGGGCGCGTGGCACCTACGACGCGGTCGGCGTCGAGTTGATCATCGTGTCCTGATCGCAGGCCGACATTCCGGGCGGGACGTTGCAGGATGTATCAAAGGTCTTGGTTAGATGCCCGGCCTGGCGGGCACCTTGCCGGTGGAACAGGACCCGTGAGGCGCATGCCGGTGGCGCCCGTCTGTCCGCCACGCCCGCTGGAGCCGCGCACCCATGGTCACCGCCCCGACGCCGGGCCCCGGGCTGCGCGCCGCCAGCTACCGGGTCCAGCTGCACGCCGGGTTCAGCTTCGACGACGCCGCCGATGTCGCCGGGTACCTGACCGCGCTCGGCATCAGCCACCTCTACTGCTCGCCGATCCTGCAGGCCGCGGCGGGCAGCACGCACGGCTACGACGTCGTCGACCACTCGCGGCTGAACGAGGAGCTCGGCGGTGAGGCCGGATACCGCCGGCTGACCCGGCGGCTGGCCGCGACCGGGCTCGGCCTGATCGTCGACATCGTGCCCAACCACATGGCGCTCGGCGGCCGGGCCAACGCCTGGTGGTGGGATGTGCTGGAGAACGGCCCGTCGAGCATCTACGCCGGCCACTTCGACATCGACTGGGACCCGCCGGAGCGCAAGCTGGCCGCGACCGTGCTGATGCCGGTGCTCGCCGACCAGTACGGCCGGGTCCTCGAGGCGGGGGAGCTGGTGCTCGAGCGTGACGGCGGGTCCTTCTCCGTCCGCTACCACGACCAGGAGGCGCCGATCTCGCCGCGCACCCTGGGCGAGCCGCTGGCCCGGGCCGCGGCGCAGGTGACGGACCCGGCCGGACCCGCGGAGCTGGAGAGCCTGGCCGCCGCGTTCGCCCGGCTGCCGCACGGCCGCCGCACCGACGCGGCCGCCGTGGCCGAACGCCACCGCGACAAGGAGGTGCTGCGCGCCCGCCTGGCCGGCCTGTGCGCGCAGCGGCCCGGGATCGCCGCGGCGATCGACGCCGAGGTCGCCGCGCTCAACCATGACCCGGACGCCCTCGACGACCTGCTCAGCCAGCAGAACTACCGGCTCGCCTACTGGCGCACCGGCGCCGAGGAGCTGTCCTACCGGCGGTTCTTCGACATCGAGTCGCTGGCCGGGCTGCGGGTTGAGGACGAGGAGGTGTTCGCCGACACCCACCGCCTGATCCTCGGCCTGGTCGCCGACGGCAGCGTGGACGGCCTGCGCATCGACCACGTCGACGGACTCGCCGATCCTCAGGCCTATCTGGAAAGAGTTTGTTACGCCCCGTCTCGCCCCTATGTGGTCGTCGAGAAGATCCTGCGGCCGGACGAGGAGCTCCCGCCCTCCTGGCCCGTGGCCGGCACGACGGGCTACGACTTCCTGAACGGGGTCACCGAGCTGTTCGTCGACGCGGGCGGCGCGGCGGCCGTGCGGGACTGCTACGCGCG
>Ga0335074_10002134_pt1 | contig 26898 bp, 27 predicted proteins | sample Lox_Sample_23_FD_206715 | JGI IMG/M metagenome (GOLD analysis project Ga0335074, IMG submission 206715) | Soil microbial communities from Loxahatchee National Wildlife Refuge, Florida, United States - Lox_Sample_2.3 | ecosystem: Environmental > Terrestrial > Soil > Wetlands | place: USA...
TCCCGTCCCCTAGTGACAGTTCAGCCGTCCACACCTACAACGAGCCGCCAAGGCCATTTCTATCCAACTTCCTCAAGCGGACATGCTAAATCCCATTGCCAGGGACGTCACGATTCCCTGAATCTCTTTTGAAGGGGTTGATAAATAACTTGACTTCGATGGACCCAGCAGAGGCATTCCGGCAAGGCCTTGGATCCGTCCATAGAGCACGACAGGCGCGGACCCCTCGAATGCGAGAGAGCAGTCATGAGAGTGAAGATCCGTCTCCCAGGATCGCTCATACTCTAGCCGCATGTTGCAGATGTCGACAGGTTTGACTCTCAATATTTTGCCGACAAGTGCCTTTTGCTGACTGAATCCCTACAGAGAAAGACTCGATGCGATCCAACGTTACCAAGATGCATACCTTGCGAACGTGCGGGCGCACAGTGCGAGTATCACGATACCGCAAAGGGCAAAAAGATGTCGCGGACGTATGTTATTCGACTGCAAGACAAGGTACGCGCCTTGGAGGCGACACTCGCCCAGTACACGGAGGAGGAGACCTCCCCTCCACGGCCAGAAGACGCAATTCGTCCCGGAGGACTGGTGCGGCTGGATGAGAACGATGACACTCCTCGATTTCTTGGCCCTTCAAGTGGTATAGCCATGACACGACTGGTGATGGAAGAAGCAAAGAAGTATACTGATTCGAGGAGCATTCGCGAGCTTGTGCCCGAGGTGACCCAACGCCGAACACCTGCTCAGTCCCCAGAAGCCCATACAGAGCGGAAGAAGTCGTATCCTATGATCAGCGCAGTACCAGCGCCTACGCTGCCAAGTCGACTTGTGACAGATAAATTGGTGGAAGTGTTTAATCAAAAAGGTAAGTATCAAAGGACGCCCTTATTGGTGAAGGCATTATCGCCGTAACCAGCTAACTCGGCGAAAGCCCAATATCTGTTTCCGACACTCCATGAGCCGACCTTCGCGAGAGAAGTCGATGAGGTGTACGCTGGGGACCAAGATCCTTATAAGAACTTCACCCTTCGAATGGTGCTTGCAATAAGTATGCAAAAACTAGACACGCAGTACGCAGGGCTGGCAGACAGTTACTATCTTGCTGCGATGGCCCATGTAGAAGCCGTTATTCGTCCGAAAGACCTCAAGACTCTTCAATGCCTTATACTAACGGCACAGTATTCATTATTAACACCTACGCGAACTGCTATATACTATATTGTGGGCCTGGCTACCAGAGTCTGTCAGCAGATGGGTTTGACAGAGGAAAAGACTATTGTTTCGGGGGTATCAATGGGCCTTGTAGATCCGTTACAGCTAGAAATGAGGCGACGTCTTGCTTGGATCGTTCTGAGTATGGAATTCGGCTTATCACATAGCTTGGGTCGTCCGAATGCATTTGCAACAGGTCATGATCATGTTGACATTGGGTTTTTTGAGACCTTGGATGATACAAATATCACTAGTAACGGCATAATTCAGGGGCCACCAGCGGAGAAAAAGATCATGGCGATACATTTCATGAAGATGAGGCTCTTGCAAGCCGAAATTCGAAGGGTGCTCTATCAGAGCAAACGTCCAGAACCTAAAACTGAGGACCACCCCTGGTATAAAGAGATGGAAGGAAAGCTCGAGGACTGGCTGGAGGCTTCCCCGGCGAGTCCTAGTTGGAGCAAATCTTGGTATGGCTCTGATGAATCTTCAGGATAGCAGAAATACTAACACTTAATCAGGTTTACGAGAAATTACAACACCATCGTAGTATTCTTATACCGTCCTTCGCCTCAAGTTCCCAAGCCGTCCGCTCGGGCAGCGACTTTGTGCTACGAGGCTTCCGCCCACAACGTCAAGGTGCAACATCTCCAGATGGATAATCCATCCGTAGATATCACCTGGGTTTTTCTCCAAGCTCTGTTCATGGCTGTCAATACAATCCTTTGGTCAATATCATACCCTGAAGTTCGTCAACTTCACGCTAAAGAAGATGTTGAAGAAATTGTCGAGATTGCAATCAGCTTAATCAGCAAGTGCAGAGACAGGTGGCCAGGGAGCGCAGCAGCAGCACAGCTTTATTCAAAACTTGCTAAAGCCTGCCTGAAGAGTTATACTGTCAGTGATTCCATGCATTCGTCTTCTTCATTTTCCGCAAACTCTCCGGCTTCTTTCACGGACCCAGCTTCCCCTATATCGGAACATTCGAGTGCTACTACAGGCTCTCTGGCTTACCCCCAAAAAGCTCTTGATCCTCCTCCCGCTTTTGGTTACGTATTCGATCAGGCACCGGATTCATTTGCAGCCAACGATTATCGCAATACTATCTCGCCACCACCACCTTCATTCCGTTCTGGGTCCATCTTCGTGAATCCTGCCAGCAGGCCAACAGATCGGCGCTTCAGCTACTTTCCTCCTGAATCATCACAGCACCTCATCCCATCGCCACTACCACCACAAAATCCCTGGGCTGCGATGACAATGTCACCTCCGGATCCTCCGCTTCATGTAACGACGCCCAATCCTATAATAAACTTCGCCGAGCCATCATACTTCATGAACTCACAATATGATTTCGGCCCGCAGTTTTACGCCGATCAGAATTTTGATATGCCAGACCGCCAAGGAAGCCTGAGTTTTGAACAGCAGAGAGAGTTGTTGGAAAATTTGGAAATGGACGGTCTCTCGGGGATCGACTCCTACCTGAATATGGACCCGGCCCAGTATTATAATCCGTCCAGCTCATGAAAGCATAATGACGTTGCGTAGGCTACCATTAAACTGGGAGTTCGATGAATATTTCTAAGCTCCCGGGTATCGCACGGCTTCAATAACTTATCCACCCACCTTTGTGGCCAAAAAGAAGGATCACAGATCTTATATTGGTGTTGGCGGGGATTTGAGGGTGTCCTGGGAAAGGAGCTAGGCCTAAAGGCCCGGTATACGGGGGCTTGGTCCTGAGTCTAAGTGTTGGGGAAGTGTTGGGGAAATGAGGAATGAAATTATCAGGTCGATTGTCTACAAAAGTCAGGTATGGAACTCATAGAAGGTTAGGATGAGACGTGTATTGTATAACCATGCACATGCATAATGAGTTATGTTTACGTTCACGAGATGACTTCTGGCAGTGATTAATATATAGCCTCTGGGTAGGTAATGCCCTGTCAATCTGAATTGCAAACTACGTCGGCGACACAATGATACTTGGTAAGTCAGTGATATCAACATGCTCCTGCGTCGCCAGATCAATTACCCTCACTGCATCCAGCCCAATAACACCACTCCTCAATGCCATGAACCTGAGCTCGATAGTATGACACGCCGAAGGCGCCAGCGGCCCGACCCGGACGTCTGCACTGAAGCAGATAATCTCCGCAGGCTCGATGGCAGCATGCTTCTGCATAGCATGCAGAATATTCTCGTCCAAGACCGCATCGGCGATTTTGGGGTCTTTGATCCGCCCATCGCCTGTAGATGGAGGCCGGTTCGTCATGAGGCGGTCAGAGCGCCGCCTGCGGGGGATCACCACTAGAGCCAGTTTGCGTGGCCGGTCAGAGCGGTTGACGATAAAGACTTCCCAGTTGAAGGGGATGCCGGGTTTGATGATGTTTTGGGGGGAATTGGCGGTGCTGGTGAAGGTCATGGTCACGCCGAAGTCGGGGACGGAGGTCGAGCGCTGGTGGCGGGTTGTGAGCTCGATGGAGGGGAGGGCATCGGGGCGTGAGATGGCTAGCGGAGTCATTGAAGGGACTGCGTCGATGGATCCAATGGAAATTTGTGAGGGTCGGTGGTCTCGCTGTATTGGTTGGCTTGGTTGTCCAAATCCTGGGTTTACAGGAGGGGTAAAGTCTATGCTTGTCTGCCAGCGAACTGAGATCTGAGGCTTGCATATGTCTGATACTGTGACCCTCGCAGTAACAAATATCTGCACTGGCTTAATGTTACTAGTAGTGTTTTCCAAATCATCCGGCCATACTCTATACAGAAACGTAACATCGTCGCGAGGTAGACATGTTATTGGCAGTGTCATACCCTGAGTAATATTCAAATCCTCAACAATTCCTCCAGTAACTTTGAAAGTAACGCTCTCTAGTTGAATCCCAAGCCCTACAAAGGGCGTAATGTCAACATCCAGTGACGCAATTATGGATGGGTTACTTGGAGTAGAACTCGGTCTTGCATACCGAACCCGTACACTGAAGGCTGGAACAACTCTAATAGATCGTCTTGAGATATTCTTTAGGGGTCGCATTAAGTCCTTTGAGACCTGTGTAGCTGGTATAACACGTGAAACTCTAAGTGCAGACAATCTTGGCTTCACTCCTTCAAGCGCCGGGTCATTATTAAATGGCTCTAGTAGATTGAATCCGGATGGTTGCCGGCTTGGAAGGTATTCATCATCCCTCACATTAGCTTGAACTTGCTCCGCTGGCCTCAAATCTGCGGTTGCAGAGAATACCATTGATGGATTTTGAAGACGTAACCGACCCGGCCGGCCCAGAAATACCGACAATCTCCAAAGTACTAGTATGTGTCCATCATTGTTCTTCTTGCTTTCATCTGGTCCCTGAACTATGATTAGAGGGTCATCCGTCGGTTCAGGTGACCCAGAATATATAATCTCATGATTGGAAGACCCATCTTGGCTGTCTGAAGAGGAATTGACAACTCGAGCTTCCAAAGAAACGGCAAGTCTTGCAATATATGAATGGAGAGTATGTTCGTCGAAATAGGGAGTTTGGAGAATAACATAGACATCAAGACTCTCATCTAGGATCTATGAATAAGTAAGACATAGGACTATAACCAGTAGCGGAAGACCTACCAAAGAAAATAATTTGTCTTTGAGTTATAGAAGCGAGTGGAGAGGCTGTCCCTTCATCCAGTCGCTCGACGGATCCGCGAACGGCTTCCTCAATATTCACTCTTGTGGAAGACGGGATGATTGTATCTAGAATTGAGCTTTCGACAAAGTCCACACTTCCACGAGCCTGACTCTCCTGGCCATCGCCTGGCATTCTGACCACTTAGAACAGTTTCTTGCCCCTTAACAGGACACCAACAGGTCCTAGAGTTGTCTACTAAATTGTGCAGTAGCCAGAGTGTCTGGGCGAGTGTGTGGTCATTCGACTGCACCAGAATATATCCATTCAAGAAATAACTGCAGAAGTTAGATATTGAGTGATCTTGGAAGTAAGGTAGCCGTAGAATATCTTTGCAACAGTGAATGAAGCTTCGCATCGAAGGCTGGTGCTGGAGCTCCCTCACTAGCGTATATTCTTCGCTAACTTGTTCAAATTATTTTTGAGGTTGAGAACGACTTCACTCCTCGCACAACGTACCTCAGGTCGGAAGCTCAACATGAATGGTATTAACGGCCACGCCGGACCTCCTGGCTTGTGGCAGGAGGCGCGTAACGCTGATGGTCGCGTGTACTACTACAACACCATCACAAAAGCTACTCAATGGAACAAACCCGAGGACCTCATGACGCTGGCGGAGGTAAGTTTCAAATCGCGTCTATTTTCCTTAGTACTTCTGCTAACACTGGGATCAGCGTGCCCTAGCAGATCAACCATGGAAGGAATACACTGCAGAAGGCGGCCGGAAGTACTGGTACAATACTGAGACCAAGCAGAGCTCTTGGGAGATGCCAGATACTTACAAGGAAGCGTTAGCCAAGCAGAATACCACTCCTCAGCCTCTTGCTGCGTAAGATTTCCAATGAAAATTTAATTTGGTATATACTAACTTGAAACAGTCAGCCGACCTTTGTAGCTGGCGGTGGCTTCTCGTCTCAATACGACCAGCATCGAGATAGAGAGTCTGTTGGAGAAGCTCGTCAGATCGCATATGGCAATGACGTTAATGGCAGCCGCGCCCAAGCTTTTGTTCCTGCAAATACTGACCCTGACTATGCAACATTTGAGGAAGCAGAAGCGGCGTTCCTCAAGCTCTTGCGACGAAGTGGTGTACAGCCAGATTGGACATGGGAGCAGACGATGCGATCGATTATCAAGGATCCCCAATATCGTGCACTGAAAGATCCCAAAGATCGCAAGGCAGCATTCGAGAAGTACGCCGTGGAGGTGCGTCTACAAGAGAAAGACCGCGCGAAGGAGAGGCTAGCCAAACTCCGTACCGACTTCAACACAATGCTGAAAAGCCATCCTGAGATAAAGCACTACACCCGATGGAAGACTGCGCGGCCCATTATAGAAGGGGAGACCATTTTTCGATCTTCAAGTGATGATAATGAACGTCGGCAGTTGTTTGAAGACTATATTCTTGAGCTGAAAAGAGCAAATGTGGAACGCGAGGCTATCACTCGAAAAGCTGCAATGGACGAACTCGTTGAGATTCTACGTGGTCTTAATCTGGAGCCTTATACCAGATGGTCAGAGGCACAAGGTATAATCCAATCCAATCCACGATTTTCAGGTGATGAAAAGTTCAAGACTCTAAGCAAGTCCGATATGTTGACTGCTTTCGAAAACCATATAAAGTCGCTTGAAAGAACCTTCAACGATATTAGGCAACAGCAGAAGAACCAAAAGTCAAGAAAGGAGCGCCAAAACCGAGACCGATTTCAGGGTCTTCTCCATGAACTAAAGACTGGTGGCAAAATCAAAGCTGGCTCCAAGTGGAGTCAGATATATCCATTGATCCAAAACGACGATAGATATACATCCATGCTTGGCCAGGCAGGCTCTACTCCACTTGATTTGTTCTGGGATGTGGTTGAAGAAGAAGAGAGAGCGTTGCGTAGCACACGTAATGATGTTCTGGATGTGCTTGATGTGAGAATCTTCCCCTTCCGTGAATCCCAGATATCTGACTAGCCCCAGGACAAGCGATTCGAGATTAAGGAGAAGACTACCTTTGAGGAATTCCTTGTTCTAATGCAAAATGATCGGCGAACTGCTAACATCGATCGGGATGCACTTTCCCTAATATTTGAGAGGGTAAGCGTATCGATGTCTGTAATTTGTGAAACATGCTAATTCTTTGAAGCTACATGAGAAGGTATCAAAGCGAACTGAGGATGATAGGTACCAAGCAGAAAGGCAGCAACGCCGAGCCATTGATGGTCTCAGATCCTACATTAAGCATCTTGAACCCCCTATCAGGTCTGATGACACTTATGAGAAAGTACTACCACGTATTGAGCGATCAGAAGAATATCTATCTCTTCCTTCCGAGGAGTTACGCCGTTCTGCCTTTGAAAAGGTCATTCGACGCCTCAAAGAGAAGGATGAAGATGCTGAGAAGGATCGCCTGAAGCGTCGCGAAAGAGACTCTGTGGAGAAGCCATTGCATCGCGACAGGGACAGGGGCGACAGAGACAGAGGTGAGAGATCACATCGTAGCAGTGGACGCCATGCTAGGCCTAGTCGTAGTCCAGAACCCGATGCATACGAGGCCGATAGGCGTAAAGCCATTGCAGATCGAGAGAAGAATTATCGGAAAGCCAACGTTGCAGACACACTATTATCTCCTGGTCGGCGAAGTAGTGATCGTGGGGACCGATTGCGCGAAGTTGATCGAGAACGCGATCCCGATCGTGTTCATCGCCGTCGCGAGGCATCTCCTCCACGCCATGATCGGGAAAGGAGGGAGAGGGATGACGAACGGGAAAGACTATACAGGAGAAGAGGTGACCCCCGGGGAAGCATAGATGACCTACCTTACGGTGATGAGAAACCTACTGGTAGCAGGCGCAGAAGGGCTGACAGTGATATTGAAAGTGCGGGCAGCAGAAGAGATTCCAAGGTTCGTCGCATCTCTGAAGGCATATTTGCCCAGGACCAATCATCCGATACAGATGCTTGAGTTCAAGCTCTACTTCTCAGTTTTTCATGATCGACTTTTCCCTGTCCACATCGATGTACCATTGCTCTACATTTAAGAAGCAGGCGCCTTGACCAGTGAGCTTTACAAGTGCTCTCGCATCATAATTGCAGGCATAGAATTTCTCTAGATCCATTTCTTTCCTCGAGTCATTATTTTATGATGCAAGTGACCCTGACATGATATCTTTTGCAGAGAACAAGAAGATCACCGCCACCACGTGAACACTCCCCAGCCCCTGTACGTGATCGCAGTCATAGGACTAGGGTATCGCCTGCTCCCGCGCCTGCACCTTTGCCCGTCAAAGAGGACCTTGCTGTTCAATCCGGCAGTGAGGAAGGCGAGATTGAGGAATAGTGATATCTGTATGAGTAATGTGAGGGAGAGAAAACCGTACGTATCGAATGCAAATACCAATGTTTCAAGGCACGATGACTTTGTTCGGCAGGCATCTTTACGCACATGGACAAACACTTTGGGCACATTTGGTTTTATTGGTTGGCAACAAAAGATTTTGGTGTGTATGTGTGTTATTTTCAACGTAGATAACATAGTTATGACTATGCTTGCCTAGACCGATCATTGCAAATGGAAAATCTAAAGTCCCTTTTCTCTACTAAAAGCCTTTGTTTTCACCTCTTTGATGGTGCTAAAGCACCGACGGCAGTCATCCTTTTCGCCATTGCCCCTCAATCTATCGTAAAGATCACCCAAAGAGAGGGTGTACACTAGTATAGGACCAGGCAATGGGGGATAGAATGCCGTCGCCGTCGTTAGTCATCTGGATCATCATCGTTTGTTGAACTGCCCTCTTCATCGGCTAGTCCTTCCCTTCCTGTATGTCCTGCCCTTTGCAATGCTGATTCTCCAACGCCTGATGCTGCATTCAAAGGAGGAAATGATTCATTTGAAATGCCCTTTCAACTAGTATCTTCCTCGAGAAAGAACTACGCTTTTGTTAGTTTGAGCAAAATCGGCTGTAGAAGATCATGCTTACATAGTTGCCGTTTAACTTCTGCTCCTGATCTAGCTGTGAAGCCGCCTTATTGATGCGAGGACGATAGTTGGTTGGATCTCGGCGGAATGTAACATCAAGGTTCTGCAAGAACTTATTGCAGCCAGTGAGGAGGGATTCTGGTGCATTGGCGCGAGCATCAACGCCTGGTTTACCATCAAAAACGATAACTCGGTCTGCAAGATAGGTTGCCATAATAAAGTCATGCTCAACGACGAAGGCTGTCTTCTTGGCGTGCATAATGAATCTCTTGATAACCCTGGCGGCAATAATACGCTGCTCTGAATCCAGATAGGCTGAGGGCTCATCAATGAGGTAGATATCCGCTGGGAGACCAAGAGCGAGGACGATGGCGACACGCTGCAACTCACCGCCTGAGAGATTCTTCACTTCCTGGTCGATGAAGTCGTCAAGTTTTAGGGGTTTCACCACATCGGTCTGGAACTGAGGTGAGAGGAATGCAGTCTTTATCTTCTTAAAGAACAGCTGTCGGACGGTTCCTTCGAACTTTGGCGTAATTTTCTGAGGCTTCATGCTGATTTTCATGTCGGGCACCTTCTTTCCTCCATCTGGCTTCTCAGCCCCTGCAAGCAGCTTGCAAAAAGTAGTCTTGCCTGTGCCATTCTCTCCCATCATAACGATGATCTCAGAGTCAGTGAAGTCTCCTTTTTCGATTTTGAGACGGAAAGTGCCCAGTGTCTTTTCCATCGTGGGATAGTGAAAGGCGCGAGATCGATCAACAACGAACTCGTCGCCAGCTTCGGCGATACGAAATGTGAGAGACTCCTCGCGGAATCGAAGGTTTTCGGTAGGGATGTTGCCATCAAGGAAGATATTAATACCCTCGCGAACTGATGCTGGCAGAGTCACGACACCATAAACAGCAGGCCGTCCATACAAGACGCATATAAAATCAGACAAGTAGTCAAGGACTGACAAATCGTGCTCAACGCATATGACATAGTCATCCGGGCGAAGGAGCGAACGAATGACCTTCGCAGCACTGAGACGTTGCTTCACATCAAGATAAGATGAGGGCTCATCGAACATGTAACTGGATATCATCAGCATGAAAGTATCGATATATGGTCAAGAATCCCTACACATCAGCTTGTTGAACACAAACAGTCCCGATAGCGAATCTTTGTAGCTCTCCACCGGACAACAAGTTAATGTCTCTATCCATGACATGGTTCAATTCTAGCCCATCGTCAGCTTTCCAACTGCTTGAATCATATTTTGAAGGGCTCACCTAACACATCAAGGACTTCTTCTAGATTGCTCATCTGAGCCCTGCTCTCAATCAAGGTTCTGACTGTCTTGTCTGGCCCTTTGACCGCTTTGGGTATTTGATCAACATATTGTGGTTTAACGACCGCTTTGAGATCATCCTCTAGAAGCTTGGTGAAATAATCTGGCAATGGTCAGTAGATATAATAGCTTCCTATTGTAAAATAGTATATACTCTGTAGTTCGGAACCTCGGAAATACTTGATAACGTCCTCCCAATCCGGAGGATTATCGTACCTCCCAAGATTTGGCTTCAATTTTCCGCTCAAGATCTTCAATGCAGTACTTTTCCCAATACCGTTCGTACCAACCAGACCCAAAACTTGTCCAGGCCTAGGCATAGGAAGTCGATGAAGCTTAAAGCTGTTCGCGGAGTAGCGGTGGGTGACCTGGGTCTCGAGGTTCGTTGGAAGATTGATGATGCTGATGGCCCCAAACGGACACTTCTTTGGGCAGATACCACATCCGATGCATAAACTCTCTGATATGAAGGCTATCTTTGAATCAGGGGTAACTTCTATGCAAAGACGTCCACTTCGAACGACGGGGCAGGACTTCTTGCATTCTTGTCTGCATTTCTGGGAACATTGTCAGAATTCAATAGCGTTTATAAACAGCTTAACCAAGCTTACCTTTGGCTTGCACTTTTTGGTAAATAACCGTTAGCACATTTATTCTTTTCCCTCAACGCGGGGTAGTGGGGTAGAGCCCAGATATGTCAGGCGAGCGCACCTTGTCGCTATTGATGATAGCTATTCTAAAAAGAGAATTTTGTTAGCTGTCTTGGTCCTCTCAAGTAGCAATAAGTTGCTTGTGATTATGCGGAGATGCACCGAGTAAGTTTGTCAGTCATCTTGCCGGATCAGGACAACAAGCGTCAGTTGTACGTCGTGTTACTGTGCGATACTGTGAATCTTTGGGGAAACTAAGTTGTTGGCGGGATGCAAATGGTGACTTGTAATAGAGTTGGATAAGAGACAATAGAACTAGGCGCGGCGGAGCAACAATTATATAACTGGTACTTCTATTGTGTCCAGCCCTAAACGCTGAATTGTCATTTCGACTCAAAAATGAATTATTTCGGTCCTGAATGGCGTGAATGGCTTGAAAATGGCGCTAGTCTGTTTGTGGGCTTCTAGCCGAGCGGTACATCGCGACCTGAAGGCAGGATTCCGACTTGAGCTGCCTTTTCTGCGCACTGGATATTCCATCCCCCACGAATGACTGTGGGCAACTTCACCATTCACTCCCAAGACAAACCTCGTCCTGCTGCCTGAAGGGCCTGTTTACTATGGCTTGTAAGTTTTCCTTCCTTTAATCCCATTTTCTTTACTTGAGCGCACTTTTGGACGCCAGGCTGCCACTGGTCATCTGTCTGCTTCAAGGCGGCACATGCGGCTTCACATCTGGACTTGGGAAGGCTCGCAGAGAGTCGAGCCACTTAAAACTTGATGCAAATCGATTGCCCGGATGGAATGTCGCTTTGGCAGCTCTTGGGTCGGTCGCCTATAAAGCAGTCACTGTCCAATCGACAAGAATGTTTCTGTCAGCCTCATCTTCATCTCATATCAATATCAAATGCGCCCAAGAGAATCAGGAGCTCCTTGGGGCTACAACTTTTAGAAGTATAGTGATATCTTGATCGCTTCGCTTTTGTGTTTCCTTCTATTTAGGCGTCAGAACTTGACCGCCCGGCCTTTATTCTGTTCATTCACTAACCTCGTCGTCTTGCAGCGGGCAGCACCCCACCGTCGATGAACATGGATTCAAGAACCTCTTCTACTTTGCCCAATGGGCTCATCTCTCCATTACCTAACACCACAATAACAAATGATGATGCTCCCTACGATAGCGAAAGCGATTTATCCGAGATCCGCGAACCTCCCGCTGTCGAGACCTCGCCGTCGACTACAAGTAGTCCACAGCAACAATCCGAATTCGGACATCAAGACCTGGAATCTTCGGATTCCTCTGGACCGGAGAACAATGATGGATCTGATGATGCCGACTTCGATATGGAAGAGAGCCCTGCCGCTGCTCCCACCCACACATCCCGAATTGACCGTTCGACATCACACGACTCTCGTCGACCAACAAAGCGAAAACTCGGTTTTGAAGACGATGAGCATATATTGGCCAATCCAGAGTTGTATGGATTGCGCAGAAGCGTATGTGGCCCTATCTAAAATACGAACCTTACTAACTCGAGACTATCAGGCCCGACCAGTGCAGCACCGGACAATTGTAAGTTGAACGGCTATGTGTTTCTTGATCCAATTTAGCGTTGCTAAAACCATGTAGATTGAGAGCGATGATGATGAGGAGGCAGATAACGACTCCGGGTCTGATATTGTTCCAACGCACTCCCGCAAGAGAAGGAAAGCGGAGCGTTCGCAGCCAAGTATGTCGTCCTAAATACCGCTTACCACCTCGATGTCGATATCAGTGGCTTACCTTTTACCACAGCTTCGAAAAGAGATACCCCTGTTGCTCGTTCGCTGTCCGATGATTCCGAGTCCGACAACTATGGGGGTGCTCGTGCCCGAAGTATGACGAAAAAGCAACGTCGTCGCCAGCTCGAATCAGGTCTGACGCCTGCCTTCGCCGAGAAGCGATGGAATAGTCGACGAGCAGCACAGGTAACAGTTGGAGCATACCAGGAGAGCGATGCAGAACTCGAAGACGAATCTGAAATGATGACACCGAACTATTGGGTTGGGGACGCTGAAGATACCACCCCATACATCGATGTTGTGTTGAAGCACAGACTGAAAGAAGGTGTTGATAACGACCAAGAGAATCCCAGCCGTGATGACTTTGAATACTACATTAAGTGGCAAGGCAAATCGCATTACCATGCAACTTGGGAGACTACCACTTCATTGACTGGTTTCCGTGGCTTCAGACGACTAGAGAACTATTACCGGAAGGTAATTCTTGAGGATCTCAACATGACCCGTGGGGCCGATATATCTCCGGAGGAAAAGGAGAAATGGATGCTTGATCGCGAACGTGACGCAGATGCTCTCCTCGACTATACCAAGGTCGAGCGAGTAATCGGCTCTCGTAGTGGAGATGGGGAGACAGAATATTTTGTGAAATGGAAGGGCCTTTATTACGAATCGTGTACGTGGGAGCCAGAGTCTTTGGTCAGCGGGCTTGCACAGGATCAGATTGACCGCTTTCTGGATCGTACCTCTCGAACACTGACATCGAAGAAATCGGAATCAAATCCAGATACTCGAGCTGTCCATCTTCCGCTTACCAAGCAACCAGAATACATCAAAAATGGCCAACTTCGAGAGTTTCAGATCACCGGTCTAAATTTTCTGGCGTACAATTGGTCAGTGAACAGAAACGTCATCCTTGCGGATGAAATGGGTCTCGGAAAGACAGTGCAGACAGTTGCTTTCTTGACTTGGCTACGCCATGACAGGCAACAAGAAGGTCCTTTCCTAATCGTGGTCCCCCTCACCACAATACCTGCATGGGCCGATACTTTCGATAACTGGACTCCTGATCTGAACTATGTCATCTATAACGGAAAAGAGGCATCTCGAAGCATAATTCGTGAGTACGAGCTCCTTGACGATGGCAACGTCCGTCGGCCGAAGTTCAATGCCCTCCTTACCTCATATGAATACATCTTGGCAGATGCAAACTTCCTCTCCCAGATCAAATGGCAGTTTATGGCTATCGATGAGGCTCATCGCTTGAAAAATCGAGAGTCACAATTATACCAGAAACTCTTTGACTTCAAGGCACCTGGTCGTCTGCTAATCACGGGCACACCGGTCCAGAATACACTAGGCGAGTTGTCAGCTCTCATGGACTTCCTGATGCCCGGTGAATTTGATATAGAAGAAGATTTAGATCTTACCTCGGAAGACGCTGGAGAGAAGCTAGCGGTCCTCACACAGAAGATCAAGCCCTATATGCTACGACGGACGAAGGGAAAAGTTGAGAATGACTTACCTCCTAAGATTGAGAAGATCATTCGAGTTGAGTTATCCGACTATCAGCTAGAACTCTACAAGCACATCTTGACCCGAAACTACGCAGCTCTCAACGAAGGCGGCAAAGGTCCTAAACAGTCGCTGCTTAATATGATGATGGAACTAAAGAAGGCCAGTAATCATCCTTATATGTTCCCCAACGCCGAAGAGAAGATATTGAAAGGAAGCACGAGACGAGATGAGATGTTGAAAGGACTCATCGCTAGCAGCGGGAAGATGATGCTTCTTGACCGTCTTCTCGTCAAGCTGAAGAATGATAACCATCGGGTCCTCATCTTCAGTCAGATGGTCAAGATGCTCGACATTCTTGGAGACTATCTTCAGCTACGTGGCTACCAATTTCAGCGCCTGGATGGCACTATTGCAGCTGGTCCCAGACGCGTTGCCATTGATCACTTCAATGCCGATGATAGCAGTGACTTTTGCTTCTTGCTGTCTACTCGAGCTGGTGGACTTGGGATCAACCTCATGACCGCGGATACTGTCATCGTCTTCGATTCGGACTGGAATCCTCAGGCTGATCTTCAGGCGATGGCTCGTGCGCACCGTATTGGCCAGAAGAAGCCTGTGACTGTTTATAGGCTTGTTTCGAAGGAGACTGTCGAGGAAGAGGTTTTAGAACGTGCCCGCAACAAGCTTATGCTGGAATTCATCACTATTCAACGAGGTGTAACAGATAAGGAGAAGAAGGAGCTTCGAGAGAAAGCTGTAAAGGCTGGCAAGATTGACGATCCGAAGTCCTCCGAAGATATATCACGTATCCTAAAGCGTCGCGGCCAGAAGATGTTCGAGCAATCTGGTAACCAGAAGAAGCTTGAAGAGCTTGACATCGACTCAGTACTTGCAAATGCCGAAGAGCACAAGACTGAGGTGCCAGAAGGGATGGTTGCTGATGGAGGCGAAGACTTTCTTCGAAGCTTCGAGTACACCGATGTCAAAATCGACCTAGAATGGGACGATATTATTCCAAAGGATCAACTTGCGAGCATAAAGGCCGAGGAGGAAAAGAAGGCGCAGGAAGAGTACCTGGCAAGGGTCATAGAAGAGAATGCCCCCAGGAAAGCTGCTCTTAAGAGTACTGCTGAAAATGAACGCGAGCAGCGACTGGCAAAGAAGCGCGAAAGAGAAGAAGAGCTTGCGGAAAAGAAGGAGTCACAGTCAGATCGAGCCGATCCAAAGCGAGAACTGAGTGAGAAAGAGGCTCGCTATCTCTTCAAGGCTTTTTTGCGCTATGGTTCCATTGATGACCGCCCTGAGGAGCTTATCAAAGACGCTCGTCTTGTCGGACGCGATATAGAGTTGTTACGCTCAACGCTCCAAGCCATAACCGATGAGAGCGATCGCCTTCTGAAAGAGGATGCAGCTCGAATTGAAGCTATGGAACGTGAGGCCAATAAAACCTTAACTAAGAAAGACAAAAAGGCCGTTCTGTTCGACTTCCTCGGCGTGAAGCGGTTGAATGCAGAAACTGTTATGGAGCGTCCAGGTGAGATGAGGATGTTAAAGGAAGTTATCGGCAAAGTATCTGATTTCAGAAATTTTCGGGTTCCTGACGCTTCTAAAGCAGCTCACTACTCTTGTGAGTGGGGCGCAAAAGAAGACGGGATGCTGCTGGTCGGTATTCTAAGACATGGCTATGGTGCATGGGTCGATATTCGAGACGACCCAGAACTGGGCCTAGCAGACAAGCTGTTCTTGGAGGAGCACCGTGTGGATAAAAAGGAGGAGAGAACTAAAGAGGAGAACAAAACTACTGCTAAAGCACCGGGTGCCGTTCACCTTGTCCGACGGGCCGATTATCTCCTGTCAGTGTTGAAGGCTAAATACTCTGATGATCAAGCAGCCAAGAGAGCCGTTGAGAACCACCATAGGAACAACAAGAAACATAACAATGCAAATGGTGTTCGACGGCCGGATAATCGAGCATCGGTCTCAGCCTCTCCTGTACCTCAGTTCAAGAAGGTCCATCGCCAGTCGGAGTCACATCATAGTCGCGATCGCGGTCACAGCCACAGTGAACATCGTAGCAGTGATCCGCACCGGGGTCCTGACTCGCATCGCCAAAGTCATGGAGAGAACGGCAAGCACAAGCCTGATCTGAAGCGAAAGCACAGTGGCGCTGACGAAGAGCGCCATGATCGACATAAGCAGCGTCGTTCTGACCATGGTCCGCCTGACACAAATGAGGAACAAGTTATGCTCCGCGTCATCTTCAAGCCTGTCAGAGAGAGCCTCAAGCGTGTTCAAGGAGCAACCAAAGAGAATATTAAGTCTCAAAAGGAGCGAGCCTTTGTGTTGAAAAAGGAACTTGTAATCATCGGCAATTTCATTGATGGTTTAGAAGCTGATGAGGACATGGCTGCTTTGCGCCCACGACTCTGGTAAGTGCATCAACATACAGAACAAAAGACAAATCGACTAACGTTTTTAGGAATTATGTTGCTACCTGGTGGCCTCTTAACCCGAGCCCTCCACCTCAACAACTTGAGGACATGCATAGACGAATCCTAGAGAAGGAAGCGGCAGGAGAATCATCGAAGGAACCTGCAAACGGTACTTCGGATGTACCAAAAGTCAAAGTTGCATCGAATTCAGTTGCTGTCTAAATTACGTTACCATACACCTGCATATTGGTTCAATCATTGCGATGGCGTTCATGTGTCTAAAAAGGCGGTCTAAATGGGCATGCATGGTCGGAATGGGCGGGCCGGCGGTATCTCCGCCTTTTTGAAAGAGGCCTACCTTTTCGGCTTCTTGGTGAAAATATGGGATACAGGTTTTCTTTTGGTTCATGCATACAAATGCTGTGATAAAAGCTCTACACAGTGTTTTTTCGAGCATTAAACGTGTGGATTCACATAATAGTCAGGAGGGCGAGGACTGTGGATGTGATAAGAAGTATCAGATCCAGCTCGAACTAGAGTCTCTGGGCAATAGATACTCATATCTGCTTTGCTATTAAGGCTTAGCAAGTAAATAGATGCGTTGCAATTAGTTCTCTTCCTGTGAGATGAAGTGTTTCTCGAGCCACGACATCAAGAAGCAAGCACCGCAGTAAGAGTGATATAGTTAAAATTCTTTGCCCGACTAGAAACTAGCTATTGTCGTACGAGCATCAAATCGGCTTCTCTAGTTCGAGGATTTTGGCATAACCATTTTTCACTTGTCCCTACGAACATAGTGAATAATTCGCTCCTGATGCAGCGATAAAGGTCACCAGAAAATTTCTGATCTTCTCAGCTCAAGAAAGCGGTAGGTCGTTGTGTCTCCACGCTCTCGTGACTAGACTTCTGCCGGCGGAAGAATCCACACGACAACGACAATATATAAGCTAAGGTGGTTTCTTAGAATTGCCCCTGAGGGCTTCAGTAATAGAAGGCTGTCAATGAAAGCAAGGTGTGCAGCTAAGAGAGTTAAATGATGTTCCTTTCCATTTGGCTGTATTCCTGATTCCTGTTTTCATATCATGTGCAAAGATGATTCTGAACAACTCTATGAAACCAAACCTTTTTAGTCAAATATATGATGTGGACTTAAACTGCAAGAAGTATTCCGCCTATTTTCTAGCACGAGCTGTGCAATGCGAATCCGAGCTCTAAGAGAATTAACCACCCCATTAAGGCTCCACACCCTTATCCACTAATCTTCGTAAACACGCACTCGTCAAAAGCCTACTTTTCTTCATTTTTTTTAACGAAAGCTTGGACTCACAACAAAGCTTGCAGGGCAAAAAGTGACGCTACACAAATAGGTGAAATGGCTTCTTGGAATTTCAACCAGATTACAGGTAGATCTACTAGTAGAAGCAGGAATTGAGCCACTGTTAATAACGCTGAATAATGCAGTACTAGATGCTGGGTCTAATTTAAACGCTCAATGCAAACATGATCATCTCTTTCCCCACCCCTATCTCTCTCCAAACAGCAACAAAAGTAAAGTCTTTCTACGCCATCTATTTCTTCTGAATCCCACACTTTGCCAAACATGCTTCGACACTCTCAACTATGCTGACCGGGATAGCTGAACGGAATACATCTACGTCTGCACCATCCATGGCCTGCCCAAACACTACCTCGATGACATCTGGGCTAAACTGGACGACCTCAAACGCTGTCAATTCGATGGACTCACCTGTGTGGGACTCAAGATTCTGAGCCATTGAAAAGCCCTCCCATCTGGAGATAGAGCAGAGCGCCTGAACATGTCCTTACTCAATCGATCTATGATTAGCAGAGTGGAGATTTTGCTGGTACCGCGTACCTTGTACCGTACGTACCAAGGTCGAGAATAAGGAAATCCATACTTACAAGGTAATGCAGATTAGTGATCCGTATGTCCCGGAAGTGGATTCGAACCCAAGGAGTGTGTGTATGATATTAAATACCATATAGCAAGCCATACGCTTCCTATACGAACATACTTTCCCTAGGGATTTTTCGTTGTTCCTGCATCTTTCTCTCATAGCTAGCGAACTAGCCAGCCACATGCTCAATAGCCCGTAAACAGATTCCACCCAGTCCTGCCGAGATCAGGCATGCATCAAAGGATTAGTCTGAACATACTGGAGAAGCCCAACTTGATACACTTTGACCTTACCTTGATATACGATAACGTTCCCACATGCTCCTTCAACATCAACTTGTTTGATGCATAAAACACTAACCTAGAGTGTTGTTGGCTCCGTTTCGTGGCAGGTCTTCTGCAGTACCGCCTCGAGATTTTGAAAGTGGCTTTGAATTTGTTTTCCAAATAGATTTTGCTGGGGCCACCTTTCGCCAGTACTTTGTTATAGTGACCTTTCGGGCTACCCCATATGTATGAGAGCGCCCAGTAAAGGGGCGGGCCTGCAAATGAAGCATTCTGGAGTGTGCATTTGATCCTCGAGCCTCTGTGACCAGGCAAAAAGGTGAGAAGGCGAATTTCAACCTCTGGCTTACCGGCTGGTTTCAGAAGACGGAAAATATCGGAGAATAACTTTTGGCTGCTTCACGGAGTCACTACAAAGACAAAATCCATGGAATGATCCGATGGCCTCTGGCTCCTTAGGCACAATGCTGCGAGTCAAGTGATAGCCACGCCCCTGTAAAAGCCTTCACTGATATTCGAATTAAGGGTTTGGGGAGTCAACCTCAGCAATATAGCTAGGATCATTCATGAGTGACTTGTAGTTCTTCCTATGTCCTATATGCTATGAATCAAATAAGCCAAAGGCGTAGATGTATAGTGACCGGACCCGGGGGGCTCAAGTCAGATTATCCTCGATAATGCTGACTGAGGTGCTGCCGACGCGAGGCCTTGCAAGGACGTCCAGAAACAGAGGATCCAAGGACGCGAATGATTCCAGGAACGGGACCATCAAGGGGATGAACAGTTTTAGAATGTAACGACTTAGCCGTCCCGGCTCACCGAGAATGAACACCCAAATGCATGCTGTGACCTGTCAAAGGCGGCCGCGAACTCACAGGCTACGGCAATGCAAAGACGGCTGTGGGGTGAACTGTCACAATTCCAAAGACATGAGTGCCGGTCAGTTCTGAAACGACCTCATAGGGAATATAAATCGCCAGCTCAGGGACGCGAAGGCAGCTGCGCTCCAATAATAATAGCATTGAGACATGCAGAGGTTCGCATGGAGATCTATGCTTCGCTGTATGGAGCCGTGGCACTCATATGACTAAATGTCTTGGCACGTGGGGGCCTCGGAGAAGGAAAGACGCGATACGTACGCAGGGCACATGGCTGGGAAAGAGCAAGTACAGGAGAAGACGCCAATACCGCCCGACCGGTTGGGACATCATGCCATTAGGGGCCGCGATGGAGAAGTTTGCGGCATTTAGACTTGCTAGCTATGGCACGAAGTATATCCCTCTACCCAGCGTTTTACTGCTGCTGCTGCTGCTGCTTCTCTCACTTGCTAACCTTCCCTCAGGCTTTATCCGGATCGCATGAACTTGTAGCCGTCAATATCGATGACAGGTTCTTGCATGTCGTTCATCAACAGATAACAATCCGCCACCCAACTGGCGACTCCAACATTCATGTTACCATATTCGGCAGATTTGGTTTCATTAAATCGGAGAATAATAACATATAACATGCAAACTAGGGGGATCTCGCAATCTTAGTCATCCCTATTTTGGTACTCTGATCGTCGATGGCACTTGGTTCTACAGTAAAAGCTCTGCATCAGAATCTGGATTGACCGTTTCAGGAGATGCCGTTTCTCAAATTGGATCTCATGCGCAGTGCTAATCCCATCGCACTGATTGTTGCATTGGCACGAGCCGTTGCCAAGTGCGTTGGAACGCGTTATGGCGCAAGAAGGCATAGATGTAGTTGGTATCTGTCACGTTGCAAATCAGTCAACGGCCACTACAAATTGGGCATAGGCCTTCCAGAAGTTCGAAATAGATGAACGATGACGAAGCGCGACCCCCCGCAATATATGAGGTTTCATGCAGCAATGAAAAGGTCCGTGAGGACTGGCTGTGCCTGTGGCAGAATCGAGGCGCAATCTACTGTACTTCAAATTGAACTCTTTCCAGACCATCCGGATGGAAAATTTGCCCTTGCATATGATCTGAGCAGGGCTACACCCACCCTCCTGCTCTCTCTTTCCATATATCTGTCTGTGTGTGCATCTTTCTCTACCTCACTTGTGTTATGATGGCTTCAGAATGCTGCGAACGGACATTATTGGGGTCCGTGGTGGTACAGAATGAATATGTACCGTACCGATAGATGCAGCAAAAAGACGCATTGTGGAGATGGTCCTGTGAGCACCGTTCCCGAGGATTCCCTTCCTAGTTGTAAGACCTGTACCAGGCCTAATCGGTCGTCTAAGGGCTTGCAAATTTTTACCTCACAGAATGTGGTTGGCTTATCAGCGCGGGATGGTGGTCTGATTGGCGCAGCGAAGGCCAATTCCTTATCTGGTGGCGTATGGGAGGAAGCTTAGCTGGGCACTTGTCCCTGGCAGATGGGATCCAGGGTGTTCCAGTTCCCGGGCATGCATGGGATGCTCCCGCTCATTTGCACCACTCAGCAGCCGCCGCTTGGGCGACAAGCCTATGGGTCGCCTGCGCTTGCACTATCGGCCTCTTTGCTTTTTCCACTCCGTAATATTCGTTCTCTCACATGGACAGTGACAAGCTTTCGCAACCAAACGAGGCTTATATCCCTCCTCCCACGCCTTTTCATTGCGAATCCTTGGGGATTCACACGGCACGCCGGAACACCCAAGAACGGGTCATACTAGATGCAGTCTAGCAGCGGTCCCTGCTACCCCATCTCCGGCTGTCACTCCCTCGCAATGCTTGTCATCCCCCCCCCCAAACTCCATGCCCCCATCATCCGGCAGCTCGCGGTTAACTCCATCTGCCTCTGTTCGATTTAGATTCAGTGAGTTCAAGACTGCTACCCCTTGTACGTGAAAAAAAACGCCCCATCCTCCGCCTTGGTAGCACTACGAACATTGCTCGCATGCTTTGCCCTGCTAGTATAGCTATATCTATACTTATACGCCCGGCAGTCCTCCCCTCCACTACTTTTCCCTTCTGCTCTGCTCCTTCCAAATCCATCACATCTCGACGTTGACGGTTTGCACGGCCTCATCGCTTGTAATATCATCGTAGAGCACAGGCTCAAGGCTGGCTGAGTCCTCCGAGGCAGTCGACTTGTTACTTATCACAGCCTTCTCTTGGCAGCGCCCACACGTCACCTCACTCTCTTGGTCCTGTACAACTTCGACGGTCGGATTCGTATCCATTTTCCGTTCCTTCACCTTGGCATTTGAGTAACAGACAAGTCTCACTTAGAGTGAGCATTTTCTCGAGATGGCAGATGTAGGGGTGACGCCTTACAATTCAACAATCGAACCCGACACTGGAGGAGATTCACTTACTGGAAATGTGAACGTCTACTACGATGTGAGTATGACGGGCAGCTTTGAGATTTGGCTTCAGTTACACAAGGCTGACTAACGATGAAATAGGCGGGTGACATTGCGTGGATGATCACAGCCACTGCGCTTGTCTTGCTCATGATTCCAGGCGTTGGGTACGTCACTTTCCCCACACTCTATAATACCTCAATTAACCACCGTCCAGCTTCTTCTATTCCGGCCTGGCCCGAAGGAAGTCCGCTCTGTCTCTAATATGGCTCTCCGTGATGGCAACAGCCGTAATCTCTTTTCAATGGTTCTTTTGGGGCTTCTCACTCACCTTCTCCCATTCCGCTGGATTATTTCTCGGAGACCTTGCCAACTTCGGCTTCAAGGACACTCTAGCCCAGCCGTCAGTGGGCTCAGAAAAGATTCCCGATCTTCTTTTCGCGGTCTACCAGGGCATGTTCGCCGCCATTACAGTGGCTTTGGCTGTTGGTGCTGTTGCTGAACGTGGCCGCATGCTGCCCTGCGTAGTCTTCATGTTTGTCTGGGCAACCTTGATATACGACCCCATTGCATGCTGGACCTGGAACCCTGCAGGCTGGGTATATGTACATGGCGGACTTGACTTCGCTGGAGGAACGCCCGTGCATATCTCCTCCGGGTCTGCAGCTCTAGCATACTCTATTATGCTTGGGAAGCGCCGCGGTCACGGAACCCATGAGCTGAACTACCGCCCTCACAATGTGACCCACATTGTCATCGGCACTGTATTCCTTTGGGTTGGATGGTTCGGCTTCAATGCTGGATCCGCTCTTGCCGCCAACTTGCGCGCTGTTATGGCTGCGGTTGTCACCAACCTCGCAGCTAGTGTAGGTGGCATCACCTGGTGTGTGCTTGACTATCGTCTTGAGCGCAAATGGTCCACTGTAGGCTTCTGCTCCGGCGTCATTGCAGGCCTAGTTGCCATCACGCCCGGCTCTGGGTTTGTACCCGCCTGGTCAGCAGTAATCTACGGCATCTGCGCTGGTGCTGGAGCCAACTACGCAACCAAGTTGAAGTTTGTCATTGGTGTTGACGACGCCCTTGACATCTTCGCTGAGCATGCTATCGGAGGCCTCATCGGCAACATCCTCACGGGATTCTTCGCCGCCGACTACATAGCACATCTAGATGGCTACACCAAAATCCCTGGCGGCTGGCTGAACCACAACTGGAGACAAGTTGGCATCCAACTCGCTGACTCGTTCTCTGGAGGCGCCTATTCCTTCTTTGGCACCTGTCTAATCCTCTTTATTATGAACTTAATTCCCGGTCTAAGCCTACGAGCTTCAGAAGAGGCTGAAATCCTCGGCATCGACGATGCTGAGATCGGCGAGTTCGCGTACGACTACGTCGAGCTCACGCGCGAGGTTCTCAACGACACATCAGTAGATAACAGCTCCCACTACTCCGATATTGGTGAAGGAATCGGAATGCAAAGTCTTGAGAAAGGTCATCGCATGTCCGACCCGACCTCGGGAAACATCATGCTGCGCTAAGACTTTGCATCTTGTGTATTCATCCTTCTCTTTTCTTTCTGGCGAGGCAAAGTTTGGCGTCTGCATCTGCATTACAGACATACACATAAGCATCCAAAATCACTACACTCCCTTACCAGTCCTAGATTTGGAAATGAGAAAAGAAAGGGAGGGTTTTATTGGAATCGAATGAATGGGAGCTCTGTTCATAGCTATCGTGCTGACTGGATCGAATCCGAGGATGTTTCTAAGGGCGGATATGTCCTTTGTATCATACTATATCAATACATCATAGCATTATTTATCATATAACATTTCTTCTGGTCGTATTACACTTGCTTTGATTCCGGTACTACCTAAATACGTAAAGTACAGCCTTTATATGAATTGTCTTATAATATACTCTTTCATCCAGCCGTTACCAAAATACCCCTTTGGTCGTGGTTTATTGACTTTGATTTGGATTACGCCTTGTCATTGGAGATCAGACCAAATGCTTTAACAGCACCCCATTCCGCCGTCATCACAGAAGGTACAAGCCGAAACAGATAGGATAAAGCCATTTAACACGTGATGATGAAATAAATTTTGGATTTGGAATTCATGAGGGTTGCTTTTTTGGACCCTTTTACGTTATGTCCAGTTGCCGTTAGTGTGTCTCCCGCACACGCCAGGGGCAACCAAAAAAAAACCCATAAGGCGGTGAGAAAGATAAAAGTATGTTTAGCAGCCTTCCCGACAAGGCAGACGCTGTGCATGTTGATACTTAGTTTGTGAAACGCAGTGGGACACGCCAAACATCAAACTCTTCCACAATGAGCAAGTTTGGGGTTCTGGTGATGGGCCCTGCCGGCGCAGGCAAAGCAAGTTGATTCCTTCCCATCTCAATTTAAAATTTCTCTCCTGACCACCCAACCACTAGACCACTTTCTGCACGGCTCTCATAACGCACCTACGCAACAACCACCGCTCATGCTTCTACGTAAACCTCGACCCCGCCGCCGAAGACTTCTCGCACCAGCCCGACCTCGACATCAAAGACCTGATCTCTCTCGAAGATGTCATGGAAGAAATGGGCCTAGGCCCTAATGGCGGCCTGATCTACTGCTTCGAATTCCTGCTCGAGAACCTCGATTTTATTACTGAGGCCCTGGATCCGCTGACGGACGAATACCTTATTATTATTGACATGCCGGGTCAGATCGAGCTGTACACACATATCCCGATTTTGCCGGCGCTCGTGAAGCATCTCACGCGCACAGGGGCGCTTGACATCAATCTGTGCGCGGCGTATTTGCTCGAGGCGACGTTTGTGGTGGATAGGGCGAAGTTCTTTGCGGGGACGCTGAGTGCCATGAGTGCCATGATCATGCTGGAGGTGCCGCATGTGAATATTCTGTCGAAAATGGATCTACTCAAGGGGCAAGTCGGGAAGAGGGAACTGAAGCGCTTTTTGGATCCGGATACTACGCTTCTGGATGACGAACCGGGAGGTGCCGGTGCAGGATATGAGGAGGAAGATGATGATGATGGGACGGGAGATCCGACAGAGGCGAAGAGTGTGATGCGCGGGGCGAGTTTCAAAAGGTTGAATCGGGCGGTTGCGCAGCTGATTGATAGCTTCAGTATGGTGTCATATCTAAAGCTTGATGTGCAGGATGAGGATAGTGTGGGTGGGATATTGAGTTACATTGACGATGCGATCCAATTTCACGAGGCGCAAGAGCCCAGAGAGCCACACGATGCTATCGATTATGATGATGCACAAATGGATTAGGCTGGACGCGGATCATTGGGAGGCGTTGATGTACAGGTGGGATTTTAAGACTATGGGAGCATAGCGCCGGCGTTAATTGTTGAGATATCCAAAACCATCAAGACCCAGCATCCTGCTCTTTGTAGGACCTTCCCCCTCAACACCTTGACTCCATGACTCCCCATGCCCGGTGAACTCCTTTCTCGTGGCAAGATCCCAGCTACTTACGAATTAAATATATCAAAATTCCTCTTTTCCGCATCTCAAAGCCAAACCCAGACGTCACCTCCACGCCGTCCTCGCATTCCCTCCACTAACACCATACCTCCTACCACCTGCGTTCCTCACCCTCCCCTGATGTTGATATCCCTCCCACCGCCTATACTCCCTCCACCAAACATCCTTAATCTCCTGCGCCCACTCCGCCAAATCCCCCACCGTCCTCCCCAACCCCCTCTGCCACACCACCATCACTAAAACGACGATCCCCCCATAAAACAGGACCTGGAACATGATGCGCGTCCAAAACACGATGATTCTCCGCGCGAAATTCAGGATTTGCATGCTGATGACGAGCAGTAATAGCAGCAGGCCCACAGTTATTACTGCCGGGGAATCTTGCGCGAAGGTGGCGGCGCGGTTGAGGGCCGGAAGAAGAACCGGGGTGAGATTGGATTGGATTGTAGAGATGAGGGAGGTGGCGGAGCGGATGTAGGGGTGTAGGTGGTGATAGAGCGTGAGGAGGTAGGGTGTGAAATCTGCGCGCAGGGAGTTAGCAGGTCCTATGAAAGGGCTGTTGCGCGGATCCGCCTGCGCACCTTGGAAGATGTCCATCTTCGAGCCTGGATATATATATATAGTACCTGGTTAAACGGTCACGGAGTTGTGGTTGCGGCTCTAGTGATGGGTTGTTTCCATGTGAAGTTGATTGTTGTCCTTTCTGGAATGCGGACGTGAGAGGTTCTCTCGGCCTAAGTTCGCAGGTTTTAATTCCAGCTCAGATTAAAAAAGGTTTCGTTATACAATGCGTTCCCGGTTTATAATCCACGGGATACTTGCGGAGGTTTCTTTATAGCTAGAGGTTTTGATGACTTTCGAGTGCTTCAGATCGCGCAGCCTTCCGATGCGATAACCAAAAAGTAGCCTTGACGGACCAAGCTAACTTGTTCTGGTTAGCGTAATAAAGATCACATGGAGAAGAGGAGGCTGTTTGATTTCAATATTGTCTACCTTGAAGTCGAACTGTTATTGACCTCAAGTGACCATTAAGACGAATCATGATCTGGATGCTCCATGTGCCTACGGTTGATAGGAGCGGTAAAGGTGTTATGATTATTACAGTTTTATGTCTACTAATATCTCCTAGACTAGCTCTTTGTGTCGTCGCCAAGCCATAATTCACGTGACCCTTCGCCGCCTTTCTCAGCCATCCGCAAGCGCCTCACTGTGCCTTCTCCACTCGTTCCCCTCTGCTCAACAGTATTTTGATGCCAGGAGCCACTTTTGGTCCCAAGGAGCCCGTTCTACCGCCCCATTAGCGCACGGAAGGTGATGGAGGTATCGCAGGCTCCCAA
>Ga0335074_10002135_pt1 | contig 26891 bp, 24 predicted proteins | sample Lox_Sample_23_FD_206715 | JGI IMG/M metagenome (GOLD analysis project Ga0335074, IMG submission 206715) | Soil microbial communities from Loxahatchee National Wildlife Refuge, Florida, United States - Lox_Sample_2.3 | ecosystem: Environmental > Terrestrial > Soil > Wetlands | place: USA...
GGTCTCGGCCAGCCGTACCGGCACCTTCATCCGGGTGTGGGCCGTAGGGTTCAGCCAGATGGTCGGGCCGGTGATCCGCTGGATGACGTCGAGCAGCCGCTCGTCGGTGAGCAACGCGAACGCTTCCTGTTCCAGGAACATCGGGGCGTCCGGGATATACGGGCCGCCCGGCGGAAGCGCGATGTCGAAGCCGTAGTCGAGCCAGTTGTGCCCCTCTTCCACCAGCTTGATGAGCTGGCCCGCGAGGTCCAGCCGGGCGTAGCTGCGGGTGCGGCCGGTCCGCAGCGCGTACTCGGAGATGCGGGCCGCGAACGCGTCAAGCACCGGGTCGATCACGTTGTCCGGGTCGAGGACGTCCTCCACGATCACGTATCCCTGCGCGTCCAGCCGGTCCTTGATCTCGTCAGCCGCCAGTACCTGTCCCATGCGCTTCTCCAGACTTCCGCGCTTCTCAGTGCTCCGCGCCCGCCGGGCGGCCTCGTTCTGCCGTCCGGCGGGCGCGTTTCCAGCGCTCACGCCCCGCCGCGCTCACTGAATTATTGTATGACTATCGTACGTTTGCGTGGTTACGGCGTCCAGACGCCGAGCTGCTTGATCGCGTTCCTGGCGAAGGACAGGTCGAAGACCTGTGCGACCGGGACGGCTTGCGACTGCTTGATCTCGCCGTGCGCCACGCAGTAGTCCTCCACCGACTGCGCGAAGCCCGCCACCTGCTCGAAGACCGAGGGAACGGTGAAGTCATTCGGGTCGAAGTAGGGCAGGTGCATCTGAGTCAGCAGCGACAGGGAGATATTGACCTGGCTGGCGATCATCTGCAAGATTTTGGTCTTGCCGACGCCCTTGATCACCGCGTCCTCGTAGGCCCGGATCCCGAGCGTGTAGGCGTCGATGATGTCCTGGGCGAGCTGCTCGTGGGCCGGGTTCTCCATGCGGCCTGTCCGCTTTCAGATCTCGGCCGGGGTCACTGGCGAGCCCGTCTTCATGCTGACCACGACCGGTTCGGCGTAACCGGGCTGGAGGGTGACGCTGCCGGGGAAGCGCTCCCGCACGCTCATCTTCAGCGGCTCGGTCGGCATGTCCACGAAGCCCGGGTAGAGGTCATCGTGGTGGCACGGGAGGACAACCTTCGGCTGGTAGGCCTCGATCAACGGCATCGTGGCCTCGGCCAGTTGGCGCCGCACCAGCGGGCGCCCGATGAAGGCCACGATCGCCAGATCGCATCCGGGGTTGGCGGCGAAGAACGCACGTTCCTCCGGGCTTACCGGGCCGGCGCTGTCCCGGTAGACGATCCGGTACCCGCCGATGTCGATGATCACGCACATGGTGCCCTCGGTGAAGACCTCCGGGGCCGCGCTGCCGCGCCGCTGGACCGCCGCGGCATGGACCTCCTCGTCGGCGGACAGTGGCGGCCGGTCGCTCTCCCACACCTCGCGCGCCGACCGTAGCGCCTGCAGGCTGGCCTGCTGCGCCGGGTCGGTGAGGTTTGCGTGCAGCGCGTGGATGATCCGCAGCGTGAACCCGGGATACTCCAGGACCTCTCCCCCGTCGAGCCCGGATACACGGACGATGCGGTCCTCGCCGAGGCCGCCGCGGGTCAGCGTCTCCGCCCCGAGCGGGTGCACGATGACGGGGGCCCCGCTCTGCCTGGCCACCTGGGCCGCGTCGCTGATGTGGTCGTAATGCGGGTGCCCGACGACGATGGCATCGGCGCGCACCACGTCGGCTGGGCCGAAGCCGAGCGGCCTGGTCCGCGGTCCCCGGTCGTAGAACGCGTCAAGCAGCAGCACCCTGCCGCCGAAGTTCAGCTCGTAGTTTGACGTGCCGTGCCAGCGGAGCGCGAGCAGTTCCGGATCCTCGACGGCCGTGCCGCCGAGCATCGCGGGCCTGCTGAAGCCGAGAACCGTGCCTTCGTTGCTCATCTGCGGTCCTGGCGGCGCACGGCAGGACCAGCCTGCTCGTGCGCCGCCTTGTCCTTCCTGTTCGTGGCCATTAACGAGGCGGAGCGGCGACGGCACCGCTCTCCCCTGGCTTACCCGGCGGCCGGTACCTCCACCTCGACCGGCTGCACGGCCTGCATCTCGTTCATGGTCCGGCTCACCGCCAGGGTGACCACCGCTATGGTGATCATCGCTATCGGGATGATGCCGAGGATCCACAGGCCGCTGACCGCCTTGCCGGTGCCGATCACGGCACCAAGCGCGATGGGCGCGATAGCGCCCGACGCCTGATAGAAGACGTTGATGAAACCGGCTGCCAAGCCGCGGTACTCGACCGGGGTCGAGTCGATCCCGAACGCATATGCGGGCGCGACGCTGCTGTACAGCAGCCCAAGCGCGGCGAACAGAAGCCCGATCTTGAGCCAGGTTCCGCTCGCGACCGCCGCGCAGATCAGCAGGACGCAGCCGATAATGACGTGCGGCACGCAGAATGGCAGGCGGCGACGGAAGTGATCCGACACCCGGCCGTTGACCGCTACCAGAACCATGCCGATGCCGAGCGGGACCGAGGAGAGGAAACCGATCCAGGCTCCGATGTTGATCCCGCTAAGCTCTTTGATAATCGTCGGCAGGAAATAGGTCGCACCATAGGCGGCGAAACCGGGCGCGCCGTAGATGAGCGCGCCCGCCCACAGCTTCGGGATGCGGATGAGGTCATACCAGCGCACTTTGGGCGCGCCGGTGCGGGCCTTAAGTTCGTCAGCAACTGCCTTTTCCGCCGCCAGCTGCCCGGTGATCCAGCTGCGCTCGGTCTCGCTGAGCCCCCGTGACTTGGCCGGAGAGTCCGATACACAGAAGATGAAGGCCAGCACGATAACGATCGTGGCCAGGCCTTCGATCCTGAACATCGGCCGCCAGCCGAAGCTCGAGATGAGCCAGCCGGTGAGCGGGCCCGCGCCAAGGCCCCCGCCGTAGCCGGCGAAGTACAGCAGCGACGTCGCTCGGCCGCGTTCGCTGCGCGGGAACCACCGGCTCATCAGGTAGATGTAGGTGGGGAAAGTGGCCCCTTCCGCCAGTCCGAGCAGGACGCGCGCCGCGATCAGCCAGCCGAAGCTGTCAGCGTAAGAGGTCAGGAACGTGGCCCCGCCCCAGCACACCGCGCAGACGATGAGGATCTTCTTCGGGCTGATGAACTGGCCAATCAGTCCGCCCGGTATCTGCATGGGGGCGTAGGTCCAGAAGAACGCCGACGAGAGAACGCCAAGACCGAGCGCGGTCAGGCCGATGGCGTCCTTGGTCATCAGGGGTGCGGCCAGGGAGATGTTGGTCCGGTCGGCGCCGCTCAGCGCGAACGACAACATGCAGGGCACTGCGATCAGCCAGTAGCGCGATCGCGGTACACGAATTCGCGGTGCGGTGCTCGATGCCAATGTCACTTCTGTCACTTCCTGTCTCTCAGGTACGGGCGGACCTGGCCGCTCGCATGTCGTAGTGCCGTGCACCTCCTGATTTCGGGAATGGCTGACCGGTTTTCGGCAATAGCCGGCTAAGGGACCGGCCCGGTGCTGTCTCAGCCGTATGCGGGCGGTCCGTCATGCCTGGAAACGTGGTTGCTCCGCTGCCTTCGCGGGACGCGAATGTGGCAGCTCGGCGGCGAATTACCTTTAGCTGAAATGTATGATTGTCTGACATCTTCTGTCAAGCAGCGAATCCCATCCTCAGCAGCGGACGCATAGCGCGATACCGGCCGACCGCGCGCCGTATTCGGTAAAGAATCAGAAATCCCTTTATCCCCACGCGTTCTTACGGCGAATGACCTATTCAGCCCGTCGAGCCTCTTTCGTCACACCAGGCACAGAGCGAGCACCCGAGCCGGACGCCAGCGTCCCTCCGACCGCTCGCGCGGGCCGGACACCGATCCAAAGGGAACCAACCTGCGCTACCGTCTGCCATTCTCATCATGTTTTTTGTATGGTTGTATGACAACTAATGGAAGGTGGCTGCCGACATGACCAGGCTTGTGAACGATCCGCTCGACTTCGCCCCCGAGGCGCTGGCCGAGTTCGCGGCGCTCAACGCCGACCGGGTGACGACAGTCCGTGGCGGTGTGGTCCGCGCCCGGCGCTCCCCCGCGGGCCAGGTGACCATCGTGACCGGCGGCGGCTCTGGACACTTCCCCGCCTTTGCCGGCTGGGTCGGGCGCGGCTTCGTGCACGGAGCCGCGTGCGGAAGCGTGTTCTCCTCCCCTGCGGAGAAAGAGGTGCTCAACGTCGCCCGGGCCGCGGACGCGGGCGGAGGCGTGTTGTTCCTCCCGATCAACTACGCCGACGATATCCTGAACTTCGGCGCGGCCGCCGACCAGCTGCGGGCCGACGGCTCCGACGCGCGCCTCGTCGCCATCACCGACGACATCGCCTCCGGCGCCGCCAACGCTCGGCAGCAGCGCCGCGGCATCGCAGGCAGCCTGCTCGTGCTCAAGATAACCGGGGCGGCGGCGGAGAGCGGACTCGGCCTGGACGAGGTGGAGCGGGTCGCCGTGGCCGCGAACGATGCCACGCGGTCGTTCGGTGTGGCCTTTTCCGGCTGCACGCTGCCGGGCAGCGACCGGCCGCTGTTCGAGGTGCCCGCCGGGCGGATGGCGGTCGGGCTGGGCATCCACGGCGAGCCGGGCGTGTCGGAACTGCCGCTCGGGACCGCCAGCGAGGTCGCCGACGTCTTGGTCGACGGGCTGTTCGCCGAGCGGCCGCCGGAGCCGGGCCGACGGGTGGCGCTCCTGGTGAACGGACTCGGCGCGACCAAATACGACGAGCTGCACCTCGTTTCCGCCCGCGTGCGCTCCCGGCTGGCCGGGGCCGGCCTGGCCGCGGTCGCTCCGCTGGCAGGAGAGTACGTGACCAGTCTGGACATGGCCGGCGTGTCCGTGTCGCTGACCTATCTGGACGACGAGCTCGAAGCGCTGTGGCTGAGCCCGGTCGATTCGCCCGCGCTCACGCGCCTCCAGCGCGGCGAAACCGGCTGGCCGACCGAGACCGCCGCAGCCGCCGACACCGCGGGCACCCTCCGGGTCGGCGGACTCGCCGACGAACGCGAACCCCGCACCGTGCCGGGCTCGCCGGCCTCGGCCCGCGCCGCGCGGCGGATCCTGACCGCGTTCGAGTCGGCGTCGCACGCCCTAGTGGCGGCCGAAAGCCGGCTGGGCGCCATCGACGCGGTCGCCGGCGACGGCGACCACGGCATCGGCATGGTCCGCGGTGCCAGAGCCGCGACGACAGCCGCCCGCGATGCCGTGCGGCAGGGCGCCGGTGCCGGGACCACGCTCCGCCGGGCCGGGGAGCGCTGGTCGGAAGCGGCGGGCGGCACATCGGGCGCCCTGTGGGGCTGGGGACTGGCTGCAGCCGGAGACGCGATCGGCGACACCAGCACCCCCGGGGATGCGGACATACTGGCCGCCGTTCGGGCGTTCGCCGACTCCGTGATTCAGCGCGGCGGGGCCGCGGTCGGCGAAAAGACGATGGTCGACGCGATCGAGCCGTTCGCGGGCGAACTCGCCTCGGCACTCGGCCGCGGTCTGGACCCGGCGCGGGCCTGGGGTCTGGCGGCGGCCGCGGCCCAAGTCGCCGCCGGGAAGACGGCGGACTACGCCTCCGGCCGCGGCCGGTCGCGGCTGCACGGCGACCGCTCCGTCGGCACCCCGGATCCGGGTGCGGTTTCCTTCGCCCTCGTTGTCCGCACCGCGCTGCCCTGATCGCTTCAGGTCAGCTCAAGAACCATCAGCCCACTGCGCCGGAGGTCGGCCGCAGTGACCGCTTCGCAAGGAAGGACGACAGTGAAGTCTCGATCGAGAAGACTTGTGTTGGCTGTAAGTGCGCTCGCGGCCGGGGTGCTGCTTGGCGCCTGCAGCTCATCCCCGAGTAGCAACTCCGCAAGCACCGGGAGCGGCGGATCCGGTTCGAAAACGCAGCTTACGTTCGTCGGCTACGGCGGATCCGGGCAGCAGGGACAGATCGAGGCCTGGGAGAAGCCGTACACGGCGCAGGATCCTAGTGTCACCTTCAACAACACCTCGCCGGCGACTGTGGCGGAGGTCAAGGCCCAGGTCCTGGCGGGCAACATCCAGTGGGACGTGGTGAACGTGGCTCCGTACGCCGCGGAGCAGGACTGCGGCACGCTGTTCGACAAGCTGAGCGTGCCCACCTTGAACCCGAAGGATTTCCCGGCAGGCACCATCGGCCCCTGCTATGTCGGCAACTTCACCAACTCGCCGGTACTGAGCTATAACGTCAAGGACTTCCCCAACCCGGCAACCGCCCCGAAGACCATCGCGGACTTCTTCAACACCAAGAAGTTCCCCGGAAAGCGCGGCGTGGTCGCCGACCTGCAGGACGGCATGATGGAGTACCCGCTGCTCGCGGACGGGGTGAAGCCAGCCGACCTCTACCCGCTGAACGTCAACGAGGCACTCCAGACGTGGGACACGATCAAGTCAGACACGATCTTCGCGCCGAACGTCGGCGCGTTGCAGCAGGACGTCGCGTCCAACCAGGTAAGCATGTTCATCCTGGTCTCCTCACGACAGCTGACACTGCTGGACTCCGGCGTGGACATCCAGCCGATCTGGCAGACCACCGTTGCGGCCCTGAATGCCTTCGCAGTACCGAAGGGCGACCCCAACCTGGCCGCCGCTGAAAAGTTCATCGAGTTCGCCGACCAGCCGGGACCGTCGGCGAAGATCGCCGAACTCGACGGCGTGGCGCCGATCAACCTGGACAGCAAGCCGAGCTTGTCCAAGAACGCCCAGCTGGTCAACCCGTTCGGGCCGGACAACACGGGCGCCGTCGTCACCCAGAACGTCCAGTGGTACGCCCAGAACAACAACGCCGACACGACCATCCTGGACAACTGGCTCGACGGCTGACCGCAGGATAAGCAACGGGAGATGCCCCGGCAGCCAGCCGGGGCATCTCCCGTTTTGCTGCCCCGGATCGCACGTACTCGCGGGCAGGCACCTACCAGGGGAAGGGTCTAACCGAAGCCGTCCAGATCTTCGAAACGGTCGTTCCGTCTTCGCGAGGAAAGCGTTGACCAGGTTCGGCCCGCTGTCGTGATTGATCCGGCGCTCCCAGAGTGGGTTAAGTCCCGTCCCAGTCGGCGCCATCAAGACGAACGCCCGCGCCGCATCGCAGCACCGAACCGCGAACCGCCGCCGGAAAGCGCAGGGGTCCCGAACGCAGAGGTCCGAGATCCAGGGGGACGGTGCCGGGGCGCCCGCCTTCTGGGTTACCGGTTCCGATCCGGCCGCCGGAAGATCAGCGGCACCAGGAACAGCAGCGTGACTATAACGACGATCAGGCTCGACGCGGCCGAGATGGTGGGGTCGATGTCGGCGGTAACGCTGTTGTACATCTGCACGGGAAGCGTCTGGAACGTCGGCGAGTGCAAGAAGAGTGCGATGACTACCTCGTCGAAAGAGGTCACAAACGCGAAAATCGCACCAGTGAGGATGCCCCGGCTGATCAGCGGTGCCGTAATGCGCAGGAACGAGCGCACCGGGGAGGCGCCGAGAGAGGCCGCCGCCCGCAGCAGCTGCGGGTCGAATCCGGCCAGCGAGGTCGTCACGCTGATGATGACGTAGGGCAGCGCAAGCGCGGTATGAGCCAGCACAAACCCCAGCAGGCTGCCGGTCAGCTGCCACTGCAGGAACGTGATGTAGATCGCCGTGGCCAGCACGATCCCCGGGGCCACCAAAGGGATGAGCATCAGCGTCCGGATGAAGCCCGCGACCCGTCCGGTCAGACGGTCGAAGGCGAGAGCCGCGGCGGTGCCGAGCGCGGTCGCGACGACTGCCACCAGAACACCAACCACGACCGAGTTGCGCAGCGCCTGCAGCCAGACCGAGCTGGTGAAGAAGTTCTCGTACAGCTGCCAGGTGAAGCCCTGCGGCGGGAACGCGAACGTCGCCGACTTGCTGAAGCTCATCGGGATCACGATCAGGGTAGGCAGCACGAGGTAGAGGCCGACGATGACACCGACCACCCACAGCCAGACCGGGATCTTTTCCACGCCCGCGCGCACGCGCCGCCGCCGCGGCGCGAAGGCGGCCACTTCTTCGGTGGCGGCCGGGGAGTGCTGGACGCTTGTCATGCCGGGTCCCTCCTCGCGACGGGCCTCCTGGTCGCGGGCGCGGCGATGCTGGCGGTGCCGGCGACCCGGTTCGCCCAGGCGACGAGGGCCAGCGTGACCACCAAGACGAACGTGCCCAGCGCCCCGGCCGCGGCGAAGTTGAGCAGTTCGGTGGTTTCCTGGGCCAATAGCTGCGAGACAAGCGAATCCTGGGGTGAGCCGACGAGAGCCGGCGTGACGTAGAAGCCGCAGGTGAGGGTGAAGACGAGGATGATCCCTGAGATGACGCCGCGCCGGGACAGCGGCCAGTAGATCTTCCAGAACGCGGCTGCGGGTGAGGAGCCCAGGCCACGGGCGGCGAGCAGCAGCCGCCGGTCGATCCCACCGAACGCGGCGTACAGCGGCAGCACCATGAAGGGCAGCATGACCTGGCTCATGGCCAGCATCACGCCCGCCGTCGTCCCGTACAGCACGGTATTAGGGAAGCCGAAGAAATTGAGGAGTTCCTGGACCGGCCCGCCGTTCCCGAGCAGGATGATCCAGGCGAAGTTCCTGGCCAGCGCCGAGGTCCAGAAAGGGATGAGCACCACGGCGAGCAGGACCGCCCGGCTCCTGGCCCCGGCCCTGGTCATCAGGTACGCGTACGGGTAGCCGAGGACCAGGGCGATGGCCGTGACAATGAGTGCCGCCTCGAGCGTGCGCCACAAGATCAGCAGTGTCACGCTGTTGTCGAAGATCGCCGTGTAGTTGGTGATCGTCCAGTTTGGCTCGGAGATGCTCCGGTAGAAGTTCTCGATCAGCGGTATCCCCAGGACCACGACCAGCAGGGCGAGCGCCGGCATGAGTAGCAGCCAGTTCGCCGTGTGGCGGGTGAGCGTGTGTCGTTCAAATCGACGAGCTGACCAGGATGCCATCGCCAGTCGCCTCCTCAGGCCGCCACGACCCGCTGGGCCGTGGGGGGCCACCAGGCAATGACGTCGTCGCTGACCGCGTAGTCACGGTTGCCGGCGTCGACCCGCACCCGGCCGGGTGTGTGCTGCGCCCCGAAGCCGAGCATGAGCGTGCGGTAGGAGCCCAGGTACTGGACGTCAAGGACGCGCGCCGGGGCCATGTTGTGGCCGGGCGGTACCGAGCCGCGGTCGCGGCACACCCCCATGGCCTCGGGCCGGACCACCAGGGCCCGCCGTCCGCTGGCCTGGCCGACCGCGGCCGCGGAGCCGTCGGCGAGCATCCAGCGCTCGTTCTCCCACTCCGCGCACGCGGCGGTCATCCCGGCTGGCTCGCCCAGGTCGAACACGTTGGAATCGCCAAGGAACCGGGCGGCGAACAGCGTGTCCGGCTCCTGGTAGAGCTGCTCCGGGGTACCCACCTGGACGATGCTGCCCTCGTTGAACAGGGCGATCCGGTCGGAGAGGTTCATCGCCTCCTCCTGGTCATGGGTCACGAATACGAAGGTCGCGCCCACCTCCTGGTGGATCCGCCGGATTTCCTGCTGCATGGAGGCGCGCAGCCCCCGGTCGAGCGCAGACAGCGGCTCGTCAAGCAGCAGGGCGCGCGGATCGAAGACGATCGCCCGCGCCAGGGCCACCCGCTGCTGCTGCCCGCCGGAAAGCTGCCGGGGGTAGTCGTTGTCACGCCCGGTCAGCTGCACCAATTGCAGCACGTCGCGCACCCGGGCGGTGATCTCGGCCCTCGCGACCTTCCGCTCGCGGAGCGGGTACGCGACGTTCTGCGCCACGGTCATATGCGGGAACAGGGCGTAATTCTGGAATAGCATGCCAAGATTCCGCTTATGCGGCGGAAGCCCGCCGACGTCCGCCGCATTGAGGAAAATTGACCCGGAGGTGAGCGTCTCGAATCCGGCGATCAAGTTCAGCGTCGTCGTCTTGCCCGAGCCGCTCGGACCAAGCAGGGTGAGGAATTCACCTGGTTCCACGGTGAGGGTGACGTCGTTCACCGCCGGACTGGCTCCGCCGAAGTCCTTCACGATGTGCTCAAGACGAATCTGCGTGCCGCGGGAGGACGTCCTGATATCTTTTTCCGTCACGGGCGTCATTGCCATTGGGGATTCCTTGTTGGTCTGGGCCGGGCTAGCCGTTCAGCCAGTTGGTGAACTCGGTCGAGATCTGGTTGAAGTGCGAACTCCACCACTGCGCGTTCACCTGGAATGTGGTGCCGGTATCGGCCTTGCCGAACGCGTTGACTTTATTGCCGTTGGCCGTGTACACCGGTTTGGCCAGCAGGTTCGAGGGAGCGACGCCCGCCAGCTCGGCCATCTTCGCCTGCTGCGCGGGCTGCAGCAGGAAGCTCATGAACTGCTCGGTGGCCTGAAGGTTGGCGGCGCCCTTAGGTATGGCCAGGCCGTCGATGCTCGTGACGGTCTTGTCCCAGACCGGGACGATGTCCGCCCCCTCGTCCAGCGCCGCCTGGGTACGGGCCTGCACCATGATCTCCATGGCGACTTGATGCGAGGTGACGTCCTGCAGTAGTGCCCCCACGCTCGGCGCGAAGATCGTGTCTGACTTGATCTTGTCCCAGGTCTGCAGCGCCTCGTTCACGTTGAGCGGGTACATGTCCTGAGGCGAGACCCCGTCGGCGAGCAGTGCGGTCTCGAGGATCCCGTCCTGCACGGACGGCACGACGCCGCGTTTACCGGGGAACTTCTGGGGATCGAAGAAGTCCGCCAGGGTAGTCGGTGCCGTCTTCGGATTCGGCCAGATCTTGGCGTTATAGCTGAGGACCAGCGAATAGCGGAAGTCGGTGACATAGCATTTGCCGATCGTGCCCGGCGGGAAGTCCTTGGTGTCGAGGTTGGGAATGTTGAGCGGCTGGTAGAGGGTGCCGCAGTTCTGGGCCGCAAGGTATGGAGCGGTCGTGACGATATTCCAGGTGACCTGATTGCTTTCCACCTGGGCCTTCACCTGCGAGGCGTCAGGCGGCGATACATTGTTGAAGGTGACGTTGGGATGCAGCTTGGTATAAGGCTGCTGCCATGCTTGCTCCTGCGCGGCCTGCCCGGTACCACCGTAGGAGGAATAGACGAGCTTGACTGCGCCCGAACTGTTGCCCGGGTTCGCTGGCGTGCTGCTTGAACACGCCGCAAGCAGCCCGGCGGCGGCGAACGCGGCTACGGTAGCGACCTGTCTGATCCTGCTTTTCCGCATTGTGCATTCCCTCAAGAGGTGGCGGCTGGCTATCCCGTGCTTAGTTACTCGCTGAGGACCGCGGCGGCCCGCCGCAGCGTCTGGACCCTGGCGTCGGCTTATCCGATTTGGGCCGCACCGTTGAAATCCCGACGAGGGCCTGGGGTCCCCACGGACCGGCCGCCCGGGCAGCCTGTGCGGCCGCGGCAGCAGGACCGGCGTAGCCGAGGTCCGGTGAGCCGGTCCCGTCGCGCCGGTCCGGCCAGGCGCTCGGCGTGTCTTGACCTAAGCCGCCGACGGCCGTTCACCTCCTCGCTGAGACCGTAGGCGTGTTCACATTACGAACTGTAGTATCGTATTACAATACTATAGTCAGACTAGTGGGCCGCAGCAACGGTCACTGCTTGGCTTTTTGTCACGCATCGCGGACAGCGGCTTACTCAATCCGAACATCGCAGTCCCGCCCGGGCTGGCGCTCGAGTGAACCCCGCCGACCGTTGCGGTCTCCGGTCTCGGACAGGGCCGGCCGGCAGCGGGCCGCGGGTCCGGGTGCCGGCAGCCAGGATGGGCACAGCGGCATCTATCCTGTTGTGCAGGATGAGAATTTCATAAGCCGGGATATTAGGCCGTTCCGTGCCGTCTGGCTAGAGCGGCCAGGGCTGTACACGGCCCCGGGCGCCGACATCTGGCCAACAGGGGGCGCGCTCCCGTGGTCACCGGCCCGGCGCAGGCGTTCCGCCAACCCGGGTGTGGCCTTTCAGCTGCCGTAGGTCCCGGCCGTACGGCGTCAAGATCCCCTGACGCGCTTCTTCGCCGCGGCTCGTACGCACGCGGTGGGATCCCGTGCGAGGCCAGGACGGGCCAGCGATTACCCCGAGACACACGGCTACGGCGGCCTTGACATTTCTCTGGGGGCCTTTAGTCTGTTATACAATCATACAATTGTTAGACTGCAGTTCGTTAGCCCGGACACCTGCTCCTGCCCTGACCTCTCGTTATACCGCGAGTCTCCGCACTCGCCCGGACCACTGCTGAAGGCGGTCACGAGCATGTTCGATCTCTCCTCCGCGCGCCAGGCGGTCAAAACCCTGGGCGCGTGGGCCGCGCCTGCGGGACAGTTCTGATGCCCGCGGTGAAAGTCACCGTCGACCGCGACTCCTGCATCGGGTCCGGCACCTGCGTCCAGCTGGCGCCCGGTGGTTTCAAGCTCGACGACGAAGGCGTCGCCGAGCCGGTTGAGCCGCTGCTGGCCAGCGCTGCGTCACTCCGGACGGCTGAACGCTCGTGCCCGGTCAGGGCCATCGCCGTCAGCCTCCTGCCTTAGCAATACCGAATCAGCACAGCGAGGAAGAAGGGATCGGGTTAACGCCATGAGCGTGGACACCTCGGCCGGAACAAGTACCGAAGACGTCAGGGAGCCGCTATCGGACCTTCTGGTCGTCGACACCGACGTCCACGTCCACGAGTCGCCGGAGCTGCTGGCGCCGTACTGCGACATGCCGTGGAAGGTTGCCCTGGAGACAATCATCGGCACGCCCGAGCGGTATCTGGACCTGCCAGGTTTCTCACCGGGGAATTCCGCGTTCCATGCCCGCTTCCCGACCGCGCACGAACGGTCCCGGGTGGTGCACACGCCGGAGCAGATGCGACAGGAGTTGACCAGCATCCAGGTTGACATCGGCATCCTCTTCCCTGATCACCTCCTCAAACTGGCACTGCTCACCCAGAGCGAGTACGCCGCCGCGATCGCCCGGGCCTACAACGCCTGGCTGGTCGACCAGTGGACGTCGCCCGAGAAGGGGCTGCTCGGCCTGGTGGTGGCCTGCCCGCAGAAGCCGGAGGACACCGCCAGGGAGATCGAGAAGTACGCCAAGCACCCAGGCATGGTCGGGGTCTACCTGCCGTGCGCCGGCCTGGACATCATGTGGGGCAGCCGCAAGTACGACCCGATCTACGAGGCGGCCCAGGCCGCGCATTTCCCGCTGCTGCTGCACAGCGTACTGGTCACGCACCCAGTCTTCCCGTTCAACAACCACGGCTTCGACACCAACTTCGGCCGTCACCTGACCTCGCACACATTCTCAGTGATGGCCAACATCGTGCACATGGTCGAGACCGGCGTGATGGTCCGCTATCCGGACCTGAAGTTCGCCGCGACCGAGGCCGGCATCGGCTGGGTGCCGTTCCTGTGGTGGAAGCTAGACAAGGAGTACATGGAACTGCGCCGGGACGTCCCGTTCCTGACCGAGCCGCCCAGCCACTACCTCAAGGACTTCTACATCTGCACCCAGCCGATCGAGGAGCCGGAGGACCTCGGGGACCTAGTGAAGATGGTCGAGCTGATGCACGGCGAGAACACCGTGATCTTCGCGTCGGACTGGCCGCACCACGACTTCGACCACCCAATGAAGCTCGACCAGGTTCCGTTCACCAACGAGGTCCGCCGCAAGATCCTGGGCGAGAACGCGCTGCGCCTGTTCAACATCGACCGTAGCGGCCGTCGGCTCGGACTGGACTGAGGAGATCAATGGACCCGGCGGAAAGCACGGTTGAGGCTGGCGCGGTGAAGTCGGCGGGCGGCACGGGATCGGCTCGCGAGTTCGAGGTCTGCCCGGTGGACCAGCTGCCACCCGGCGGGCACGTCATCAGGCAGGCGGGAAACCGTCAGCTTGGCGTATTCAACGTTGACGGCGAGTACTACGCCCTGCCCAACATCTGCCCGCACCAGACCGGGCCCGCCTGTCAGGGCAAGTACCTGGTCGGCGCGGTTCGGGCGGGCGAGGATACCGACTGGATCCCGGAGTGGATCTTCGACGGCCAGGTCATGGTGTGCCCGTGGCACGGGCTGGAGTACCACGTGCCGACCGGCAAATGCCTGGCCTTCCCGAACATCAGCCTGCGCCGGTATCACGTCTTCGTCCGCGACGACATGATCATGGTCCGGCTGTAGGCGGGTGCCGCGGCTGGGGATGAACGTGGATCGGGAAGCTGCCGAGCAGATCCTGCTGAGCCAGGTGCTTGGTCTGGCGGTCGCCGGGCCGCTGGCGGTCGTCGACACCGAGGCCGCGATCTTCGTGGTCCTGGCGGAAGACCAGCAGGACTGGCTGGTGCGGTTCGAGAAGGACGGCCAGTTCCCGGCGGCCGAATGGGCCCACCACATGGTGGATGTCTACAACGACCGGCTGCGGCGCGGCGACACCGGAGACCGCTGGCAGGCACGGCCGCCGGGTATGCACCTCGATGGCTAGCGCCGGCTCCCCCCGGCGTCTCGTTATCGTGGGCGCCTCGCTCGGCGGCCTGAGGACCGCGGAAGAACTGCGGGAACTGGGCTACAGCGCCCGCATCACCATCATCGGGAAGGAGAATCACCTTCCCTACGACCGGCCGCCGCTGTCCAAGCAGGTACTCACCGGCAGCTGGCCGGCCAGCCAGGCCACGCTGCGCAGCGCTGACGAGATCGGCCGCCTCGACGTCGAACTGCGCCTCGGCGACCCGGCCGTCGGGCTCCAATCCGGGCAGGTCACGCTGCGCTCCGGCGCCCGGCTGTGCTACGACGATCTGGTCATAGCCACCGGCGCGGCCCCCAGGCGGCTGCCCGGCCAGCCCGCCGACGAGCGCATCCGCACGCTGCACACGATCGACGATTCGCTGGCCCTGCGTGAGCAGCTAGGCCAGGCGCGCTCCGTGCTGATCATCGGCGGCGGGTTCATCGGCGCCGAGGTAGCGGTGGCCGCGCGGGCGGCGGACGTCGAGGTCACGATGGCGGAGGCGCTGAGCGTCCCGTTCGAACGGGTGCTGGGCGCCGCCGTCGGGGCCCGCCTGGCCCAGGTGCACCGCGATCACGGCGTCAAGATCTTCACTGGCGTCCCGGTGACCGACCTCGTTACCAGTGCGACCTCGGTCGGGGTCCGGCTGGCCAGCGGCGTGGTCCTGGAGGCCGACTGCATGGTGGTGGGCATCGGCAGCGTGCCCTGTACCAGGTGGCTGGATGGCAGCGGTGTCAAGGTCACGAACGGGATCTTGTGCGATGAGAACGGCCGCGCTTCGATGCCGGGTCGCGTCTACGCGGTCGGCGACGTGGCCGCTTGGCGCAGCCCCGCGTTCGGCGATCAGCCAAGGCTGGAGCACTGGAGCAGCGCGGTCGAGCAAGCCAGGCGGGTCGCGCACGCCCTGACCGGGTCCGACGGCGCCGCGGCGGGACCGCCGGCGCTGCCCTACTTCTGGTCCGACCAGTACGATCTGCGGCTCCAGCTGATCGGCCGGCCGGAACTGGCCACCGAAGTGCTGCTGATCCACCCGCCGGACCGGCCGGAACAGCTGCTAGGCAGCTACTTCCGGCACGGCCGGCTGGTCGCGGCGGTCACCTTCGGGTCGCCGCGCGACCTGGCCCGGTGCCGGCCGCTCATCGCCGCCGGCGCAGGCCCCGACGCGGTGCGCCGGGCCCTGGCACGGGACTAGGCGCACACTGGCGAGTCCGCGTCCCAGCGGTTGAACACGAGGGGCTCGGTGTTTTCGGCCAGCGTATCCCGGAGGACCAGCCAGTTCTTCCGCCAGCGCGCCGCGTCGCGCAGCTCGGCCTCGGGGTGCGAGCGCGACCGGGCGACGAACCCCGCGGGCGCGAAGACCGGCCGGCCCGTCGGCTGCCCGGTCGGCTGATACCGCAGGTCCAGGCTGATCCGCACCTGGTCAGCGGTGAGGTTGTCCAGCGAGCTGTGCACGGTGCTCTGCGTCATCAGCAGCACGCTGCCGGGCTTCATCGGCAGCGGGCGGGGCTCACCCGGCGGCAACTGGCTATCCGGGATACGCAGGCCGCCCGGATGGCCCAGGCAGTGGTCGAACAGCTTGCCGGGAGCATGGCTGCGCGGGATGACCTGAAGGGCACCGTTCTCGACGGTCGACTCGCTGAGCGGGACCCACACGGTCAGGACCGTGCTGTGGTCAGCCTCGGGCAGCAGCACGCCATGGTCCTGGTGCCAGGGCGTCAGCCCCACCTGGCCGTTGCTGGCGTTGTCCCCGAGCGCGCTCTTGGGCAGCTTGGTCCGGGTGTGCTGGACCGGGCAGGAAAAGATCTCCGGGCCGATGACACTCTCGGCCACGTCGAGCAAGTTCTCGTTGGTGAGCAGCGCCAGCATCGCCGCCCCACGGTTGATCGGGGTGTCCTTCGTGATGCCCTTGAACGGCAGTGACAGGTCGAAGTGCTGGTTGAACAGCCGGCCGCTTTCCCCGTACACCGCGGTAAGCCGCTTGGTAAACGGCAAGTCCTCATACAGCGAGGTAATGGCCCCGTCGGAGTAAAGCCGACGGGCAACGCCATCGAGGATGGCCGAGTACTCGTCGAAGACAGGATTGATGTCGCGTGTCAGGTCGAGTACGTCATCGACCACCAGGTATCCCTCGGCTGCGAATTCTTCCAGCTGAGCCGAAGTGAGCATCGCCATCTGTGTCTTCCTCCCCTATGGCAGCGTTTCTCTTTGCGGCCGGATTCGAGCGGCGCGGCGTTCGCGCGGCGAAGTCGTCCGCGGCGGTCAGCACTTAAGGCACACCGGCGTCAGGCCGACAGACTGATCCCATGCAGCACCCCGAGCCGCTCGAAGTGCCGATAGACCTGGTCGACGTACCGGGCGAAGGCCGGCGACTCACCGAGCACAATGGGCCTGGGCCGGGGAAGTTCTACCTTGATGTCGTCGACTACCTCGCCCGGTCCCGGGCTCATCACGATGATCCGGTCCGACAGGCCGACTGCCTCTTCGACGCTGTGCGTGATGAACACCACCGTCGGCCGGGTCCGCAGCCACAGGTCCTCCAGGTCGGTGCGCACCTGGAGGCGTGTCAGCGCGTCCAGCGCCCCGAACGGCTCGTCCATCATCAGCAGCGAGGGCTGGTGCACAAGCGTCCTGATCAGGGATACCCGCTGTCGCATGCCGCCGGAAAGCTGCCGCGGATACTTGTCAGCGAACGAGGTCAGCCGCAGTTGGGCGAACAATTCTTCCGCCCGCGCCCTTATCTGCTTCTTCGGCAGTCCGCGGATCTCCGCCTGCAGCATGACGTTGTCCATCGCGGTGCGGAAGTCGAGCAGCAGGTGATCTTGGAAAGCGATGCCGACGTCTGTGACCGGTTTGGTTACCAGGTGCCCGTCGATGAGAATATCGCCGCTGGTGCGGGCGAGCAGGCCGGCGATCATGAGCATCAGGGTGCTCTTCCCGCAGCCGGAGGGGCCGACCACGGATATGAATTCCCCGGGCTTGACGGTCAGGCTGACCGTCTTGAGCGCTGGGACCGGCTTTGTCCCGTCTTTGTCGAACGTCTTGGCGACATCTCTGAGCTCGATGGGGACACCTACGCTGGAGTTATCAGACTTGGCAGCCACGGCGGCGCGCTCACCCCTTACTGTGGAGAAACTGGCCCGTCAGGAAGCCGGGCAGGCCGGCAACTGTGCGGCCGGCGGCAGGTACTGGTTTGTGTAGTACTCGCTCGGATTCACTCCGGCCTTTAGCAGGCCAACTTGCCCGGACTGCTGCTGGGTCTTCGTCCACTCGGCAGGCTCTGCCATTCCGATGTACTTCGCGCCGTCGGCACAGAAGAGGTTGGCCGAGATCGCGCCCTCCAGCTCCAGCGTCGCCTGCTTGGTGGACTCCTGCATCTGCGGGAACACCTGGTGCAGGTCTGCCACGGCCTGGGTCGGGTTCTGGATGGCGAAGGCCCAGCCCTTGGCCGAGGCTTCGATGAACTTCGTGACGATGGCGCCGTGCGAAGACAGGTAGCTCTCGTTGGCGATGATGGACGTGCTCACCGTCGGCGCGCCGTTGTCAGCGAACGGCAGGTTCGTGATCTGCGCGCCTTGCAACTCAGCCTGGACGCTGTACGAGTCGACGCCGCTCAGCATGGCGTCCACCTGACCGCGCAGCAGCGTGGGGACGAGCGAGGTGGGCGACACGTCGACAATCTTCACGTCCGAGGGCGACAGGCCGGCGGCACTGAGGACCAGCGGGAAGAGCAGCGTGCCGGCCAGGCCGGACGGCGCGGCGATGGTCTTCCCCTTGAGCTGCGCAATGGACGTGATGCCTGAGGACTTCTTGACCGCCACGGCGTCTGGGTTGGCCTGATAGATCGTCGAGACGATCTTGACCGGCGATCCCTTCGCGATGACCTGGCTCGCCGCGACCGCGTCCGCGTAACCCAGGGGCGCATGTCCCTCCCCGACAAGTTCCGCGGCCAGTGAGGAGCCATTGCCCTGCACGAGCGTGACGTCCAGGCCAGCGGCCTTGTAGTAACCCTGGGCGACCGCGGCGGCGAACCCGGCGTTGGGGCCGCCGGCCTCGTAGTTGAGCTGGAAGGAGATCGGGACCAGGCTCCGGCTGCCGGTCGTCGCCGCGGATGAGGTCGAGCCGCTACTCGAGCAGGCCGCCGCTGTCGCGGCCAGGGCGGCCGCCGAGATACCGATGACCGCGTTTCTGAGCGTCGAAGTTCTGCGGGCTGTTTTTGGCATGGGAGGATCCTTCAAAGGTAATTTCGCGTCGATCTTCTGGCTGATTCAGCCGGGAGGGTATATGACGTGTTCCACGATCAGTTTGCTGGTCGCTAAGCGGGATCCGCTAAGTGGACTTGACCCGCTGCCAGGGAGTGAGCAGCCATTCAGCAAGCTCAACTAGATAGTTGATGATTATTCCGACAATCGTCAGGACTACCAGAACCGCAAAGATCAGCGTGGTATCAAGCTCAGTAGTCCCTTGCAGCAGGAGATATCCGAGGCCGCTGTTCGAGGCGACGAATTCCGCGACCAGCGCGGCGGTGACCGCGATGGTCGCCGAGGTCTTTAGTCCCGCGAATATTACCGGAAGCGCGGCGGGAAACCGCAGGTGGCGGAAGGTCTGCCAGCGAGACGCGCCCATCGACCGGGTGAGGTAAAGCAGGCGGTCGTCGAGGATACGGAAGGCGCTGATGCTGGCGAGCAGCAGCGGGAAGAAGGACATGAGAAGGGTCAGGAGTATCTTCGCGTCGTTGCCGAATCCCAGCCACACGACGAAAAGCGGCGCCACCGCGATTTTCGGTACGAGCTGGAGCAGCATGACCGGCGGGTAGACGAGCTGCTTGGCCAGTGGGGACAGTGCGATCAACAGGCCAAGCGGAATAGCCACGACGATCGATAGCGCGAATCCGACGATGATCTCGAAAACCGTTAGGCGGGCATTGGTCCAGAGCGTCGGGAAGTCGCTGATTATCCGCCCGAAGACCGAGCCTGGCGACGGCACCAGATAAGACGGGATGTGGAACAGAGGTACGACCGCGGCCCAGATTCCGAGGACGGCGACAAACGTCAGGGGCGGCAGTGAGTTCCAGGCAATCTGCCTGATGCGCCGCCTGCGGCGCGCAGCGGCCAAGGCAGCCGGGTCCATCCGGTAGATGTCCGAGCCGGGCAACCGGTCGGCGCCAGTCGTGCCAACGGCGCCCGGGGACACTACCGTGCGTGAACCCTGCGAGGCAGCTTGGTCCACCGATGCCGCCTTCTCCACGAGCCCTCCACAAACTAGTAACGAACCGGCTAACAGATGCTCACCGGAACGTCGTGCGACGTGACGTGAACCACATCATCGCACCGTAGAGGCGCGGTGGACAACCAGCTGTTATATGATTGTAATATTGTATTATTGTCATACGAACCGACATACCTGCGGCACCCCATCCGAGGTGACACGGGCAGCCGCCTGGGAGCAGGGCCGCCACTGACGCGGGGGTACCACCTCATGACGCCCTTCGGCTGCACGCCCGGACAACGCCTCACTACCCCCGGGTCCCGGAATGTCGAGGCGGGGTGCGGTCCCGAGAGCGGGATGAGGTAACCGTAGATCCGGTGGGCGACGCGGGTTAGTCCGGCTGAGGGACGAGGGAGGCGGACTTGATGCCGGCGATCGCGGCGAGTTCGTCGTTGTCAGATGTGTCTCCGGACACGCCGACGCAGCCGACGACCGCTCCCGTCGCGTCCTTGACAAGTACGCCGCCAGGCACCGGCACCAGCCTGCCGCCGATCGCGGCCGCCGCGGACGTGATGAAGTACGGCTGCTGCTCCGCCCGGGCCATCAACGACCGCGAGCCCATGCCGAGCGCGAGCGCCCCGTACGCCTTGCCGAAGGCGATCTCGAACCGGTTGTTGGACGAGCCGTCCTCCCGCTCCACGGTGACGACGTGGCCGCCGAGGTCAAGCACAACCACGGTCAGCGGCTTCAGGCCATGCTCCTTCGCCGCCGCCCGCACGCCCACGGTGATGGACTTAGCGGTCTCCAGGCCGATGCTCACGCGTCACTCCTCTGGACGCGATGCCCCGCGTCCCCAGGTTCTTGTGTTACCCCGATTTACCTTAGTTCCCCGCGCGGTTACATGGACGACAGGACGCTCGGTGCGAGCGGGTGCCACGACACGGTGATCAGTTCGTGCGGATCGGGCACGGGGCCGGTCACCGAGCAAGCCAGCTCCCGGCGGCCGGCGGCCGGGGGCCGCCGCCGCAGCGGCGCGATGACAATCTCGCCGGACGGCGGCGTCTGCATCTGCCCTCCACAGGAACCACACCGTCCGCAGACATGGCCGTGCTGGAGTCGGCAGCAGCAGTTCCGCAGCAGAGCGGACGTGCCAGCAAACGGAGGGCAGAGTTTTGGACCTGATCACACGCGATGACGCCCGTTACGACGAAACCAGGGCCGTGTTCAACGCCATGATCGACCGGTACCCGGCAGTGATCGCCCGGTGCGCCACGCCCCGCGATGTGGCCGACGCGCTGGAACTTGCCGGGCGGGAAGGCCTTGCGGTCGCGGTGCGCGCCGGCGGGCACTCGGTGGCCGGGATGTCGGTCAACGACGGCGGAATGGTCATCGACGTCCGCCCGATGAAGCAGATCGCCGTCGACCCGATAGCCCGGACGGTGAAGGCAGGCGCGGGCGTGACCTGGGCCGAGTTCGACGCGGCGACCCAGGAGCACGGCCTGGCCACCACCGGTGGCCGGGTGTCAAGCACGGGCATCACCGGGTTCACCCTCGGCGGCGGGTCAGGCTGGGCCGAGCGGAAATTCGGGCTCGCCTGCGACAACCTGATCTCGGTGGATCTCGTCACCGCCGACGGCCGGCAGGTCACCGCGAGCCAGGCGCAGCATCCCGGCTTGTTCTGGGCACTGCACGGCGGCGGCGGCAACTTCGGCGTTGTCACCGCGCTGGAATACCAGCTCCGCCCGCTCGGACCGACGGTCCTCGCCGGGCTCCTGCTGTGGCCAAGCGATGCCGGACACGAGGTCGCCCGCGTCTACCGCGACCTGGCCGCGGACTCTCCCTGGGAACTGGGCTCGGGGCTGGTCTTCCTCACCGGGCCGCCCGAGGACTTCGTCCCCGGCTACCTGCAGGGCGCGACCGTCGCCGGGATGGCGCTGCTGTGGGCCGGGGACCCCGGCGATGGACCCGACGCCGTCAAGCCGTTCCTCGACCTGCAGCCGGCCGTGAACCTCGTCGCCCCGATGCCTTACACCAGGTTCCAGCAGATGATCGATGACCCGCCGGGCATGCGCCACTACTGGTCCGCCGACTACCACAACAAGTTCGACGACGAGGCGCTGGACACCTTCGTGCGCTTCGGCAATGAGCGCAGGTCGCCCCACGCACAGCAGATCCTGCTGCCCTGGGGAGGAGCGGTCGCCGTCCGCGCTGACTGCGACACGCCCATGGCCAACCGCTCCGTGCGATGGATCACCCACCCGTTCGCCGTCTGGGAAGACCCCGCCGACGACGAGGCCAACATCGCCTGGGCCCGGTCGTTCCGCCGCGAGATCGCCGAGCACGCCACCGGGGGTATCTACCTGAACTTCATCGGCGACGAGGGCCAGGACCGGGTCCGGGCCGCCTACGGACCCGCGAACTACGAACGCCTGACCCGCATCAAGGCCGAGTACGACCCCGGCAACGTCTTCCGGGGCAACCAGAACATTCAGCCGGCCCTGTGATCTCTGCCGCTTCACCAGTCCGCCGCGGGCAGCGTCCCGGCCAGTCCGCCAAGCGACGGATGTCCGCGGCGGTCAGATTGCCACAGCCAGGCGGTAGCCCCGCTTGACGACCGTCTGGACCACATCGGGAGCGCCCAGGCTGGAGCGGAGGCGGGCGACCGCCGCTTCGACGGCGTGCTCGTCGGCACCGCCTCCTGGAAGCTGTCCCAGCAGGTCAGCACGGGGCACCACCCAGCCCGGGCGGCGGGCAAGTGCGCGCAGCACGGCCATCGGACCGGGCGGAACCGGGCGCAGGCAGCCGTCCACCACGACCGCCGAGCCACGCAGCTCCAGCCGGTGGCGGACCGCGGTGAGCACCGCGGTCCGCTGGCCGAGGACCTCCGTGACGTGCCTGACTAGCGCGCCTACCCGGTAACGATCGGGCCAGCTCGCGTGGACGCCCCGGGCGAGCAATGGTCCGGCCGTGACCGGGCCGACGCACGCGGCGGCCACCCTGCCGGAGAGCGCGTCGAGAAGCTCGGCGTCCCTGCCGCACTCGGCGGCGCGTCGCAGCAGGCCGGTCGCGGCGAGTGCGCTGGTGAAGGTGACTGCGTCCACGGCCTGTGCGGCGATCGAGTCGAGCAGCCGGTCGAGCGGTGTGAGGTCGGCCGGCGCCGTCCACCGGTAGACGGACACGGGAACGACGACGGCGCCCGCGTTACGCAACGCGTCGGTGAAGTCCGGCAGCGGCTCGCCGTGCAACTGGACTGCGATACGCCGCCCGTGCAGGCCGCCGTCCGCGAGCAGGTGCTGAAGTACCTCGGCGGAGGACTCCGACGGCGGTGACCACTGCTCGCTTAGCCCGGCGGCACGGATCGCGCCGGTCGCTTTGGGACCGCGGGCGAGCAGCACCGCGGGGCCGAGCGCGTCACGTAGCCGGTCGGCCTCGCCCCACCCTTCTGCGGCCTCCATCCAGCCGCGAAAGCCGATGCCGGTGGTGGCGACCACGATGTCGGGGGGATCGGCAATCAGGTCGATGGTCGCCTTGTGCAGGTCGCCGTCGTTGGCGAGCGGGGTGATCCGCAGGGCCGGCGCGTACAGCACCGCCGCGCCGCGCCGTTCAAGCAGTCCGCCGAGTTCATCGGCGCGCCGCGCGGCCGTCACCGCGACGGTGAACCCGGCCAGCGGATCGGCGGTCGTGAGCGTGGCCATGCGGTCCATCATGTACGGATTGTTGTTTCGGGTTCGCTAACGGGAGTTGACAGCACTATCACGTCGCCAGCTTCCTCCACGTTGTAGACCGGCAGTGACACCGCAGGGTCGTCCAGGCACCGGCCGGTGCGGAGGCAGAACACCTGCCTGCCGAGCGGGCTGGCGACCGTCGGCGCCCCGGCCCTGTCGCCGACAATACCGTGGCAGATTACCGGGGCGCTGTAGTAGGGGTCGATGTTCCCGACCGCAGCCGCGGTGCCGTCATACAGCAGGAAAACCGCCGCTGCGGTGCCGTCGGGGAGCAGTACCGCGGCCCCCTGCTCCGGCTCAAGACAACCGCGTGGAATCGATGCGAGGGCACCGGCCGCCTGCGTTCCCGGTACCCGCTCGGAAGTCACCGGACCTCCAGGGGAAGCAGTGGGCGGGCCGGAGCGGGGATCCGCTGACCGCGCTCGGCGGTGAACTCGATCGCGGGGTCGGTGACGTCAGGGGCGTTGACGAACGACGCGAACTTGGCGAGCCGGGCCGGGTCGTCGAGGACGGCACGCCACTCGTCCCGGTAGTTCGCGATATGCGCGGCCATGGCCTGCTCAAGCACGGCGCAGATGCCGAGGCTGTCGTGGATGATCACGTCGCGCAGGTGGTCGAGGCCGCCATCCATCGCCTCAATCCACGGAGCGGTGCGCTGCAGCCGGTCGGCGGTGCGGATGTAGAACATGAGGAAGCGGTCGATGATCGTGATGAGCTCCTCGCGTGACACGTCGGAAACCAGGAGGTCCGCGTGCCGGGGACGGAAGCCTCCGTTGCCGCCGACGTACAGGTTCCAGCCGTGCTCGGTCGCGATGACGCCAAAATCTTTGGACCGTGCCTCAGCGCACTCCCTGGCGCAGCCTGAGACGCCGCCCTTGAGCTTGTGCGGCGAGCGCAGGCCCCGGTAGCGGAGCTCGAGCTCGATCGCCAGGCCGACGGAGTCCTGCACCCCGTACCGGCACCAGGTGTCGCCGACGCATGACTTCACCGTGCGCAGCGCCTTGCCGTAGGCGTGGCCGGACTCGAAGCCGGCATCGGTAAGGCGCTGCCAGATGGCCGGCAGCTGCTCGACGCGGGCGCCGAACAGGTCGATCCGCTGGCCGCCGGTGATCTTGGTGTAGAGGCCGAAGTCCTCGGCGACCTCGGCGATCACCTTCAGCCTGGCCGGGGTGATCTCGCCGCCTGGGATGCGGGGGACGACGGAGTAGGTGCCGTTGCGCTGCATGTTGGCCAGGTGCCTGTCGTTGGTGTCCTGCAGGGCGCCGCGCTCGCCGTCCAGGATGTGATCGCCGGAGTGCAGGCTGGCCAGGATGGAAGCGACCGCGGGCTTGCATATGTCGCAGCCGCGGCCCCTGCCGTACCGCTCGATCAGCTCGGTGAAAGTCCGGATGCCGGCGACGGCGGTGATCTCGAACAGCTCGGCGCGGGACACCTCGAAGTGCTCGCACAGCGCCTTGGACTGGGCCACGCCGGCGGACGCGAGCAGTTGCCTGAGGGTCGGCACGCACGAGCCGCAGCCGGCGCCGGCCCGGGTACAGGCCTTCAGCCCCGGCACGTCGCGGGCGTTCCCGGCGGCGATCGCGGACCGGAGCGCGCCCTTGGTGACCGCGTTGCAGGAGCAGATCTGGGCGGAGTCGGGCAGGGCGTCCACGCCGCTTGCGTCCCGGGCGGCGGCGTCGGGGGCGAGCAGCGCCGCCGGGTCGGCAGGCAGCGGCGCGCCGACCAGCGAGCGGAGCAGCGCGTACCTGGACGCGTCGCCGACCAGGACGCCGCCGAGCAAACTGCGCGCGTCGTCGGAGACGACGAGCTTGCCATAGGCCCGCCGAACCGGGTCGTTGAGCACTACCGACAGCGCGCCTGGCGTCCGGCCGTGCGCGTCGCCGAAGCTCGCCACGTCCACGCCAAGCAGCTTGAGCTTGGTCGACAAGTCAGCGCCGGGGAAGGTGGCGGTTCCGCCGAGGAGCCGGTCGGCGGCGGTCTCGGCCATCGCGTAGCCCGGCGCGACCAGGCCGTAGACCTCTCCCCCAAGCGCGGCCGCCTCGCCGACGGCCCAGATGCCCGGATGACTGACCGACTGGCACCCGCCGTCGACGGCTACGCCGCCGCTCGGGCCGAGCGCGAGGCCCGCTTCCCTGGCGAGCTGGTCGCGGGGCCGCACTCCCGCCGCGAAAACCACGATTTCGGCGTCGATGACCTCACCGGACGCGAGCTCGACGCCGACGACCCGCCCGGTCTCCTGATCGGTCAGCACCCGGGTCGTCGCCGCGCCGCAGTGCGCGGTAACCCCCAGTTCGGCGACGAGGCCACCGAGCAGCGCGCCGCCGCCCTCGTCGACCTGGACCGCCATCAGCCGCGGCGCGAGCTCGACCACGTGCGGCTCCATTCCGAGCAGCCGCAGCGTGTTAGCCGCCTCCAGACCCAGGAGCCCGCCGCCGATCACCACCCCAGGGCGCTTTTCTCCGGGCGCCGACCGGGCGGCGGCACCGATCGCTTCGAGGTCGCCAAGGGTTCGGTAGACGAAGCAGCCCGGCGCGTTGTGGCCAGGGACCGGCGGGACGAACGGGTACGAGCCGGTCGCGAGGACTAGCTCGTCGTACTCCAGGCGCTCGCCTTCCGACGTGACGACCACCCGGCGGCGCGGGTCGATCGACACGGCGGACAGGCCGAGCCGCACGTCGACGAGGGCCGCGTCGAGTGGCGGCAGCCGCAGCGCCGCCTCGTCTGCCCCGTCGAAGAACGACGACAGCGCCACCCGGTCATAGGCCGGACGGGCCTCCTCGGACAGCACGGTCACCCGGAACAGGTGACCGCCGTCGCGCGCGGTCAGCGCCTCGGCGAACCGGTGCCCGACCATGCCGTGCCCGACGACAACCGCGTGTGCTCGCTGGCTCATCGCAGCGCAGCCTCCTTCCGCTCATGGCCGACGGCGGAATCCGCCGCGGCCTGCATGCCCTGCTCGCTCGCGGGCCCGTCCGCCGCGACCGCGCGCCCCGCGCCTGCCGGGCCTGGCTCCGCCTGGCTGAGTTCCGTTCGGCTCGGATCGGTGTCCCGCGGCCAGCACGCGGTGGCCGCTAGGTCGTCGCGGCAGGTCCCGCAGCCTGTGGCGGCTCGCGTCGGCGCGGAAAGCGCGGCCCGGCTGCGGGCACCGCCGTGCCGGGCGTCGCGCAGCTGCCCCTTCGTCACCATGTTGCAGCGGCAGACCACGGTGTAGTCAGGGCAGCGCGGCGGGTCCAGCCGCCCGTCGCCGCCGGGCGGCGGCAGCGCCCGCCCGGGCAGCAGCGCGAGCCGGTCAGCGTGACCAGCGAGGTGAGCAGGAACTTGCCGGTCGCTGCGGCGATGAAGGAGCGCTGGCGGGCCTTCAGGCGGTGCGGGTCGGTTCCGGTGAAGAACGGGGCCAGTTTGGGGTCGGCCAGGACCCGCGCGTAGAAGTCGTCGACCGCCGCGCGCACAGCGGCCGGTCCGCCGATGCTGTCGTAGATGCTCATGACAGCGACG